>Ga0247611_10010739_pt1 | contig 10705 bp, 8 predicted proteins | sample 177DNAGHGhighgp2_FD_192422 | JGI IMG/M metagenome (GOLD analysis project Ga0247611, IMG submission 192422) | Sheep rumen microbial communities from Palmerston North, Manawatu-Wanganui, New Zealand - 1770 DNA GHGhigh gp2 | ecosystem: Host-associated > Mammals > Digestive system > Stomach > Rumen ... | reverse complement strand
CTGGCAGTTTGCACATGATGTTCCTCGTCCTCCCGACGAGCCGCAGCCCTTCTGGCGCGGCAGCTGGCGACTTTTGGTGCAGGCGGGCTACTGGCACGGCCACCAGTATATTGCCCCGCGTGGCAGCTATTTGTTCCAAAGTGTCAGCTGGCACCGCCCCGACTTTGCCGAGCCGGAAAGGAGGATGGTGACAGCCAAACTGGCCTTTGAGAATAGGTATAACAGCCGATTCTCCCTCGGTCTCGACACCGAGTACTATTACGACTTGCGTGAGCAGGCAATGGATTTCGCCTTCGGCCTCTACCTCCGTTATCATCTCCCATCCCGTTCACTATTCTGAAGAGGGAGCTGCTATTCCGCTGTCCGCAATACAGGTCTGCGGGCAAATGCATTGCCTTTGCCCACACCACTGAAGACACCAAATCCCAAGGAGTTTTCGCTTTTGGGGGATATTATCAGCGTATTTGACAACTCCAATTGGGTCACTGTTGGATTATCCCGAATAATGTTTATGTTTTTCTCCCTACTTTTCTCCCTACTTTTCTTCCGATCGTCAATTTCGGAAGAAGGTGTCATTTCAACCGTACTGCTGGGTGATTTGTCAGAAACGGCAGATAATGGCAAGACCAATTCAACCATATCCAATTCAAACCTGTTGTTTAGCACTGGAGTATCCCAGCCTGCCCTTATTTCAATCTAATAATAGCACTCCATCATGTCGTGGGGTTCTTGCTCATGAAATCGTGTTTGATAGCATTGGCGAACACATCGGCTTCTCCTTGCTTGATTTTAAGGAACGACATTGCACACAAACTGCACACAAACTGCACACAAGTTGCACACAAAACCGCACACAAAGATTACTTTAGTCTCCTGTATTTTACATTATTAGGAACACTGTCCTCTGTTTGCACAATTTCGTTTGCAGCAACCAACTCTGCAAACAGACGAGTAACAGCATACCTGTCTTTCTCCTGCAGTAGATGACCGATGTCTCGGTTTCCTCTGGCTTTGGCAGTGGCTTTCCTTTCTTTTATAGGTCTGTGAATATCTTGTCGAAACCACTACCTTCTTTTTCGGACAAACCAATCTCTCGTAAAAAAAAACATCACATTTGGATTTCGAGGATGGGAACTGATAATAGTGTATGTTGTCATTACACTATCATTTAATCTATCATTTATCGTATCATTTAGTGCATCATTTAGTGTGTCATTTATCGTATCACTTGCATCTCTATTCCTATTATTAAGTACTGGGAGCACCAATTCAACTTCATCAACCTCAATCTTGTTTTACAGTTCTTGCGTACCCCTTCGGACATCTTATCAAACAAGGAGGATGTTTATGGGTCAAATTAGAAAACAATTCGATTGGGTGAATCACAATATTATAGAAATATGCTTAATGGTTGCTTAGAGGAAAAGTCTTTCTATATCATCACAAAATAAATCAAGACTTTTATTGCGATACCTGCATCGGTTCAAATTCTTGGCCAATTCTTTACCAAGTTTCACATAGTCAAGCGACTTGTGGCGAGTATCTATATACTTTTTCACATTTTTTTTATCTACTCCTATCAAGCTTGACAGGTGCTCCTTGACACGTACATGGGATGAAGTATCCCCACTTCCCTTGTCAAACAGAGGAATCAACCACGCCTCAGTTTCTTCTATCGCAATAGCATAGGCAATTCTATCTCGATAAGGTTCTGCTATCAAGGACTCTATTTTTGATTTCACATTACCGCGTAACAATACAGAGTATTCAGAATAGTCTACACCCCTGCTACGCTGGGGAATATCCACATCATATCCTTTAGACCCCCGTTCTGCAGTATCAATATGAACTACGAGAATTGCATCTCCCTCTATTTCTTCAAAGAAGGCATCCAATAAAACCTCGTCCCTACAACTTTCAAATACCAAGTTCCAGTTGCTAAAATTCATGGCATTCAAGTCTGTTTCATCAAATATTTCCTCTGGTCGAAGCAAATAGATGTCCACATCTTTACATCCAGTCAGTTTTTGAACAAGTGCCTTGATAACGTTTGCATCAGCAAAGCCTTCGGCTATAATACCTATTCTCATGACCACTAAAACTCGTTAGGAATACCACCTATCATCCCATTCATCCACATCTCCGACAGTTTCATCTTCTTTTCTGTTGTTGGCTTTGTCTTTATGGTATTCACGAATGTATTGCCACTGTCAGACCTATTCACGGTATATAGTTTAGTTTGCTCATCGTTTAGGTTCAGTCCATCAAGAACAGCTGGATTGTGTGTGGTTATGAGTACTTGTTTGTCGTGAGATTTAGCTAATTCGCCAATCACCTTCATTAGTGTTCTGCACAACTTTGGGTTCAAGCCAGAATCAATGTTGTCAATTGCAAAAAAACGAGGTGTGTCCTTGCTCACCATCAATACGAGGTAGAAGAGCATAATTAGAGCACCCTCGTTTGCATTCTCTGCCGAGAAGAAATTGTTCTTCTTTTGCATATAGCGATCGTTGAAATACAAGTTCGAACCACTCCTTCCCAGTTTGTAACCACGATACTTCATCTGCCCTTCAGTATCATAAAACAAGTCCTCCATCCACGGAATATAACGTTTTGCTATATCCTCAACTTTATCAATTTCATCTTTAGGCATCTGGTGCATTAGTATATCGAGTCCTTCACCATGCAGGCCAAGAGGATAGAGAATAGACAAAAGAGATAATCCTCGAAGGGCATCAATTGATGGCGAATAGATGACGTAGCGAGAATATTGACTTTCAAAGTCCTCGTGCTTCAATCCTTTATTCACACTTATCTCAGCATCAACTGCCCAGGGGGCATAAATACTGTCGTCCGAGATCCTTTTCATCGTGTATTTTCCAAATCCATCGCCATTCAGCAATTTAACCTTGATTAACTTTGAGGAAGTCTTACCATAGAATGAGTTCACCATTAGTTCTGGCATGGCTATTCTGATACCGTGCTGAGCCATACTTTCAAGTTCCACGTTGTTCCCATTTCTAGATGCTACCATAGCGACAGCCTCCAAAATATTAGACTTGCCAGAACCATTTGCCCCGATGAATACATTAACACGACCTAGTTTTATCTCCAAGTCTTCTATTGATTTAAAATTCTTTATATAAATTATGTCTATCATATATCCGACAATTTCAATCAATAAATATTCTTTTGTTATAATAACGTTTAATACTGATTCTTATTGTTTTCCTTTGAGGGTTTTGTTGAGATTTTTTCAACACGGAGTTGCGTTTGCAATTTGATTAAATGGTTCCATTTTTGTGCGAGTTCGGGATAATATTGTTAATAACTTTATCAAGAAAAAGAATGGTGATTATTTATTAAAATCTAAACAGTTCTATACCATCTTCAATAGAGTAACTCTCAATATCCATGGGCATCGTATCATCGCAGATTGACATTACTATAGCTGAAAAGAACTCTTGAAGACAACTAATATGTGCGTTGTTACTATCCTTAATGTTCAAAGCAGTATACCCAACCCAATCGCCATTATCTAGTGTGATATGGTCAATTTTGAAATATTTGTTTGACCCAAGAGCCAATACAGAATTGGGAAGCCACTCCATATCAGACCAATCATACAAATAAGAATCTGTAACACAATATTGCTCTGTGCTTGTATTTGGGTGTTTATAGGAGAAAAGCCAATTGCTTAATTTCTTTCGTGTAATCTGCCCATACACAAAAAGGAAACAATTTGTCACTCGTAAAGCATTTAGTTGCTCAAATGCTTTTAACGTTGAGAGATAAGTCTCTTTTGTTATCGATGATTTAACTTCAATGACTGCGACAACATTTTCTGAATTGACAATTTTTAACTCACCATATGTCTTATGTATAGATTTTTTCCCCTTCCTGTAAATAATTATGTCACATTGTCGAGAAATCTCCCCCCTATAAGTCACAAAGCCTTGACATATTCCATAAGATTGAGGTATCAAGGAATAAAGAGACTTTCGAAGAAGATATTCACCGACAAATCCAATTGAAGGCTTGTGGTTGTCAAAGAATAGCTTGGCCTCAGTCATCCTTCGTAAAAATACTTTGGCTTGCTGCCTAAACTTTTCTTCATGTGTCATATTTATTGATGATGTTTTTTTATATTTACAGCATTAAGGAATACAATCAGTGCAAACATTTTCGGATTGGAACTTATAGGTATCTATTAATGAATAGATAATTGGATAGCCTTTCTTCTCCATTTCTTTCATTGTGGACAACAACCATTTGGATTCAGCGTCACACATACTACATGTTCCGTCACAATCGCCAATATTGTCACAAGGATGAGGTGTGAATGGTATTTTATTCACCTCAGCAAGCCTCACTCTTATCGATTTAAGAATTGTACATTTCTCTTTTCCTGTCATATCTAAAATCTGTTTTATACTCAAAGACATCGAAATTTGAGTACCCCAAAATAGTTAGAAATTTCTTACTATTTTCGATATCGCTATTAGTGTTGTAGCCTTTTATCAACGGAATACGTAATAGCACCTTTTTTACACACCAATTAGTGGCAAGAAGCTTTAAGTTCTCTACTACATTATCATTTTCTGATTGTGTATAAGATTGGTATATATGAGGATTTATGTCCTTGATATCAACTATCATCTCTTCTACATATGGCAATAGAGCACTAACTTGTTTATACGGAACGTTCAACGATGTTTCTATTGTTACGTTCCATTTGTCTGCACCAAGTGCAAGAACATCAATAATGAAGTCGGAATATAGCAATGGTTCACCGCCACCAAACGTAACACCACCGCCTGTTGCAAGATAATATAATTCGTCAGTTGTGACAATAGTGTACACGTCGCTGGGACGAGAATACGTGATGTTGTGTAAACTCCTATGGCATTGTGGATTTATGCAGAACTTACATTTGAGTGGGCATCCATAAAAGGTGACCAATGTGGTAATCCCATTACCATCAGTCCCCATCCTTAGTCGGTCTATCCCCATAATTGGAGCAAAATTAGTCCTTTCCATATTCAGTCACAACAAAATTTCGTGCCATGCCATAACTCTCATAACCATGTATTGATGGGAATGAGTATTTTTTAGAACAACCTTGGGGAACGATTATTTCTATTGTTGGGAACTGTGAAGTGTCCACTTTCTTTTTCGCCCCGAAATCGATATCCGTTATAGTGCTTCCACGTAATAGGTAAGGTGACCTATACCCCTTAGGTAATCCAATGGAACGTTCTTTCAAAAATATTTTTTCGCTTGCATTAGTTTGGCAACCACAGAAGCGAATTTTTTTCAATTTACAATCACCAAAAAATGTTTTATCATGTATCTCCTTTATGGAAAAAGGTATATCAATTATTGATAATTTTGAACATTCCCCAAAGCAACCAAGAGGAATCTTTTCTATTTTACACTTCTTCCAAAAGACTCTTTCTAATTTCGATGCCTCGTAAAATGCCCATGGTTCCAACTTTATGATATTTTCTCCAATAAAAATGTCAGTAACTTCTGAATTAGTAAATGCAAAAGAATTGATTTGTTTGATTGGGGGGAATAGTGCAATCTCTGAATCCCCATAACATGATATAAGCTCACCCCACTCTTTGTTATACAGCAACCCATTTTCTGCAAAAAATCTGTTGTTTCTGTTACACTCTACGTTCTTAGTACCAATAAATGGGTTCGTTCCAATAATCTTTACTTGTGATGGAATAGTTATACTGTCAATGGTGCATTTATAAAAGCAGAAGTTTCCTATCTCTTGTAGGTTCTCATTTAAAATAATTCTCATTAAGGAACTAAAAGCAAAGCAAGAATCCCCTAGTTTTTTTACGGAATTGGGTAAGACAATATAATTCAATTCGGTGGTGGAATTAAAAGCATTGTCTCCTATTTCAACAAGGCTTTCGGGCAAAAAAAGCTGTTTAATGTTACATCCCATAAAAGTTTCTTCTTTTATCGTTTTAACATTTCCAAGAGATAATACATCGGAAAGAGATTCACATCCGTAGAAACATCTAACCCCAATATCGGTGACATTCTTAGGCAATGTAATTCTTGTTAGTTTCAAGCAATGAGAAAAGGCTTCATCTTCGATGGAACACAAACTGTTAGGGAACACCACTTCTGTAAGATTTGTATTTCCTTCGAATGCCATTGCTCCAATGATTTTGACTCCATTAGGTATTTTGAATTTAGAAGCTTTACCAAAATATGATATTAACTTCTTCTTGTCTCGGGTATATAATGCCGAACCAGATACTACATAATTTGCTGAGAGACACTCTATTTCTTTTAAATCGCCTCCCCATCTGACAGATTTTGTAAATGGATTTTTCCCAATTAGGAGAACTGATGACGGTATTACTATTTTTTCGAATGATTTGTGACAGAATGCGTTATCACCAATGATTCGTGTTCCCTTAGTTATCGTATAATACTTTGTTTCTTGATAGTTGGCGTTGATTAATATCTTCTTGTCTGCAGAATAAACTACTCCATAAACGTCTTTGAATGAGTTTTTGTCCTCTTTTATAGAACATAGCTCATAAAGAGTTGATACCTGTCTAACCTTTATCAATGATTCAATATGTCTTAATTTAGCTGCTTTTTCAAAATATGTATTTGCTCCTTTAATGTCTCTGTTAGTTGTAACACCATATTGTAAACATTTTCCAATTATATAGAGGGCTTGAGGGTCTCCATCTTCTGCTTTTTTTGAAAAGAAGTTGAATGCATCGTCTACATTATTTATCAGATTGTCTTCATCTGCATCAGAATAGTATTTGGCATACCACATAAATGCATCTTCATTACTTTTGTTTGCTCCATATCCTTTAAGGTAATAAAGAGCAATCATACCTATGGATTCACTATCTCCATTTATTGCAGCCTTCAATGTCCAATAAAACACTTTTTGGGGATTCAATTCGACTCCAGTGCCATTCTTGTAACAAATTGCAAGATTTTTCTGGGCAGTAATGTTTCCTAATTTTGCAGATTTTTCATAATAACAAGCAGCTTTTGTCAAGTCAATCTCAGTACCTTTTCCGTACTCATAACAAATAGCCAAATTGTTTAGCGCCGCAGGACTATTTTGGTCTGCTGCTTTTGAATACCATTCAAATGCAAGATTCACATCTTTCTTAACGCCATAGCCACTTGCATAAAAATAACCGGCATAAAACTGTGCTGAAGAATTACCTTGCTCAGCAGCCTTCAAATACCAGTTGAATGATTCTTTGGGAGACTCGCCATTGCCTAACAAACCTTGTCTATAGATATCTCCTAACTTCTTTTGAGCAGGTGCATATCCTTGTTTTGCAGATTCTCTGTATAACTTCAAAGATTTCTGTTCATTTTTATCTACATATTTCCCAAATTGGTAATAGCCACCGAGTATATAACAGGATTCTGCCTGTTTCTTCTTTGCAGCCTTTTTAAGATATTTAATTGCAGTATCTTCGTCTTTCTCAATCCCCCAACCATTTAGATAACATTGGTACAACATAAACATGGCAGACGTACAGCCTTGCATTGTAGATTCCATGAACAACGAGAAAGCTATATTCTTATCGGAAGTAACGCCAATTCCCTCAAGATAGCATACCCCTAAATGATATTGACAGCCAGAGTGTTTCCTGTTAGCACCCTCTTTATAATAATGTACAGCTTTCAGATTATCAACCTCTAAGCCAAGTCCTTTGAGATATAAATCACCAATATTACCCAAGGCAGGGGCATATTCTTGTTCAGCTGATTTCTGAAACCATTCAAAAGCAAGCCTAAAATTATGTTCTGTTCCTACACCGTCTTTGTACCATATGCCAAGCATGTTTTGGCATCTTTTATCTCCTAGTTCTGCACAATATTTTAACCTATGGAATAATGCTATACTGTCCTCCCCTTTCAGGTCATTATCTTTATTCTCAATGAATGAACGTGCTTCTTCAAACACTTTGTCGCATTCGGACTCATCCCTTTCTTCTTTTGTGATACTTGAACATAGAAGAACGGCACAAGTCCAATCTCTTTCTTCGTCCAACTGTCGCTTATCCAAATAGTTTTCGTAATATATGAATCCACCGACATTTAATGCAAATGTTTTCAACCGCTGTGTCCGAAGCGTATTTTGAATAGGGGATACGATAACATACTCATTCTTTTCGGATGGCAATTTGGTAATGGTTTGAATAAGATGGTGTAGGTCATATGACACTACATCCAATATGTTAGAGAAAAGATGCAATGTTAGCACTTCTGAGGAAATCCTGATATCTTCAGCAATTAAGTCATCAAATTGTTTGTTGACGGCAATAATCTCAGCATTTGGATAAAAACATGAACACAACAATTCGGCTCTTGAAAGAGCTAGCGGTGATGGTTCTATAAGTGTGATTTTTGTAATCTTCTGTAGAGGATTATGTTCTTTTATAAAGTCGTGATAACATAGCGATGCCAAACCTTGACCACAACCATAATCAACAATTTCTAGTTGGTCAGTTTTTACAACTCTTTCTTGCATATGATTGAATGCATGCAGAAGCTTGGCGTTGTGCATTTTCCCAAATGCGTAGATGTACATTTGTAGTAACGGTTCTGAATCCAAAACATCCACACCTCGATTAAGTGATTCGTGTAATTCAGCACTTAACTCGGCAGGGAGTTTTCTCACAAAATCAAATGCAATATCCCATACCTTCAAAAAAGAAGGTTCTTGCATATGCTCTATCAAATATGCGTATGTTGTCTTACTCTCTTTCATTTCCCAGTTATTGTTTCAGATTCTTTGTTTAGTTGGTGCCTTTTCCAATTTTCTATAGCTAGCTCCTTAGTAGCATTCGCATAACAATATTCGCACAGATGCGGACATGTGTTATATTCACCAACGTCTTTTGAAGCCATACATTCACAATACTGCCGTTGGCCAGCATCTTTTTTGTGTGTACTAACGAAATAATGATTGTGAGGCAAAAGGATTGCATTTTCAGGAAGTTCCATCTCGCCAAATAGCGATGGTGCAGGCACATCTTCTATTTTCACTTTCATAAATCCCATCAGTTCCTTATCTTGCCAAGCCAAGCGAGTAATCAAATCTCCATCTATGCAACGGTTGTGCAAAATCCCGTATTTATTTATATCTATCTTTTCGCCACAGGTGGCAAGTTGGAAGTTCCATTCCAATTCCTTATTCATATTAGAAAGCTTGCAGGCAAATCCTTCCATTTGCTCTTCAGTCCACTCGTGATAAGGGATGTTGCTTTTTTCAAGATTTGCTTTCACTTTGCGGTAGCTTAAGATGTCAGCATAGCTGAACACCAGTTTTTCAGTGTAGCCTTTCAGCTGGTCACCTATACCATGTATCTTTTCAAGGAGGTCTTCAACCGCGATGAAGTCCGTTAAAATCATCGGGTCAAACCGCCAAACGACATGACCTGCCCCTAGTTTATCAACCAACAACTTGAACGTTTCTATTCGTTCTGCCAAAGGAGGCACGCCTCGTTCCAGTCCTTCTCGCTCATAGTCATTCAAAGTGTACTGGATGTAGCACCCGATTTTTCGTTCATTCAGATAGTCAAGATGCTGTAACAACGGCAGTGGATTCTTTGACCAAAAGACAATGAAACGGGTATTCTTATAAGATATATAACCTTTAACACCGTTAAACGGATTCGTCCATGCCGAATAGCCTACTTTTAACCGATGAAAGAACCAATCGGAATAGAATGCTGGGATATCAGTACTTCTACTTGCAGATACAATAATTGGAGCCATAGCGGAAACCTGCTGACCACTCTTGATTGTGATATTTTCTTTGCCCCAAGTTGCCATTATGTCTAATTCACGTTAATTTATTTCACAGTTCTTAGTATATTATTTTGAACCAACTAGTAATTTCCTGATGTTCACATCCAATAATTTCGATATTTTGACAATTGTTTATATGTCTGAATGCACAGTGTTCGGATACCATGGTGGCACATCAAGTAGACTTTACCATTGCTCAACCAGACATTTGCACGTTTTGTCTTGTTCAACAAGAACCACTTTCATTCTGTTAAGATTCTTCGCATTCATACAATTATTAATTCAAAGATTATTGATATTGTTATAATAACGTGACTTTTCAAATATTAGTATGCCTAACCATCATTTGAATATGCACTTGTAACTGGAATTTGGACTGTCATAAACCCTAATGACCGATTTGGGCTAAAATAGACCGCTTGGTCTTCTTTTGGGGTACCCGAAATGGAATTGCCTTCGCATAACGTCTGTGTCCTGTTCCGTTTGCAAAGATATACGCTATAGCTCCTTATAAAACATTGATGCACCTATAATACCCACCATCTTCTTCAGCGATGCCGTTCCCTCACCATCCTTCCCTTTCCTCAAACCCCATTCCCAGTGATTCCAACCATTAGACTGAGATTTGCAATCAAAAAGAAGAGGCTTTCCGTAGTAGAGAAAGCCTCTTCTTTTAATTCTGGGTAAAACTTGCTCGCCCCTTTGGCCGTTGGGTATTATGGCAAAGGAGAGAGTATGGCTTGTGTCTACAATTTGTATACACTTTGGTTGATGGGGTTGTTGAGCAGTGGAGGGTGTTTCTTGCCTTTTTCGTCCAGTCCCATTGTGTATTTATGTATGATGCCGAGTTTTTCCTCTATTTCCATATAGTCGA
>Ga0247611_10010738_pt1 | contig 10705 bp, 5 predicted proteins | sample 177DNAGHGhighgp2_FD_192422 | JGI IMG/M metagenome (GOLD analysis project Ga0247611, IMG submission 192422) | Sheep rumen microbial communities from Palmerston North, Manawatu-Wanganui, New Zealand - 1770 DNA GHGhigh gp2 | ecosystem: Host-associated > Mammals > Digestive system > Stomach > Rumen ... | reverse complement strand
GATTTCTTGCGAATTTTTTTAAAAACTCAGCCAGAGGAGTGTACCTCCATCCAATGCGACGGCATCAACTACGCCATCCTTGCCTCAAAATAAGGTAACATCTCATATTGAACTCTATTATAACTCCATTATATCTCTACTATATCTCCAATTCTTTATATTGGTATATATTGGAGATGTATTAGAGATATGATGTGTGCACAGATTACACCTGTTTGATGGCGATGATGATGCGGCGGTAGGCGACGAGGTGAAAGGGACCGTCGTCGTGGACTTCGCAGATGAGGTGGACGATGTCGCCTTTCGTGTCGGCGGGAATGCGAACGGTGGTTATCGACTGGTCCGATTGGTCAATCGTCACTTTCGTCCTGCCTATCTCCGGCTGTTGCCACCAAAGGAAGGTGAGGCCGTCGCCATCAGGGTCGAAGGATTTCGAGGCGTCCAAACTGAGGGGGATCATTGTCCCTTTCTCGATTTGCTGTGGGACAATGATGGTGATCGTGTCGTTGGACAGTACAATATAAGGATTAAGATTGCCGCGGCCCTCGGCGGCCCATTGCATACGGGCGCAGAAGTCGTTGAGCTCGTCGGGATAGAAGCGACGTTTGTAGGCGACAGAGATGCTGCGCAGGGGCTCTTGCCAGGAGGTCCAGGCCGTGGTGAGCGAGTCGGCACAGAGGCCGCGCTCGTGATAGCCTGCCCAACCGCATTGATGCGGGTCCTCGGGGTCGTTCAGTCCGTTGGGCATCACGTAGAGGAAGCTCGGCGTGTCGCCCTCGACGCCCCATTTGTAATCAGGGTATTCGCGGCCCAGCGCACCATGGCCCTGGATGAGCTGCTGATGCTGAGCCCAGTGGCGCTTGCCCAGTTCGCATTGCTCTTGCCAGGCCCCCTCGTCCCAGATGAACTGCAGGTCATCAGCAAAGTCCTTGCGCAGCCACATGTGAGAACTGTAGGCGCGATTCATGCGCATATTGTACTGCATGTCTTGGTCGGTGATGGTGAAAAGACGGAACTTGCGGACAAATTTCGCCAATTCATCGGCTGAACGAGATTGCTTCACTCGCCAGATGGCCTGCGCCAGCGTGTTGGCACCGCCCCAGGCGGCGACGTATATCGGACGTGAGTCGTCCTCATCAGCTAAGCGGATGAGCAGTTCGCTGCCGGGCGAGTCGTTGCCCTCGCCGATGACCTTGATGCCGCCATGCTCGCTACCCATCAGAGCGCGACTCTTGATGTAATCAGCACTGGGCCAATAGCCAAGTTCCTGCTGACCGATCTCTGACTCCATGGGCAGGAACTCACTTTGACCAGAGCGCCGCATCAGGTTTGGCACGTCCTTGCGATAGGCCTCGATGACGCGCGTCAGATACTCGGCCCACTCCTTCGGATACGGGTCGCAGTTCCAGCCGACGCTCGTGATGAGCGCCTCGATCTCGAAACAATCGGCATACGCCATCAGTCGCACCATCGACTCCATGTCGTCGGGTTCCACGTCGGCTGGCGCGATGTCCGTACAGACCACCAGTCGTGGCTTGAGGTCGTCCTTCGCCCATCCTGAAATTGCGAACAGGGCAAAGAGAACTATCATTGAGAACTGTTTCATACGGAGTCTTCTATTTAAACAGGTACTGTGCGAACTCATGCAGCGACTTGCGCCACACCTGCCATTCGTGGTCACCGGGATAGGAGTTGAAGCGCACCTCGACGCCACCGTCGCGCATGGTCTTCACGATGTTGCGGGTATATTCAATACGCGGGTCTTGTTCGCCGCAACTCACGAAGAACACGTCGAACTGCTGATTGAAGGTCTTGGTATCGCTCAGCATGCCTGGCACTTCCTTCTCCAAATCGAAGTTCGACGCACCGCGAATGCCGCCGAACATGCCCGTAGAGAATACCCCCACGTTGGCAAACACCTCCGGGTCGCGCAGACCGATATAGAACGACTGCCCGCCGCCCATCGACAGGCCGCACATCGCACGGCTCTTGCGGTCTTTCCTGACGCGGTAGGTCTTCTCGACAAACGGGATGATATTTTCGATTATCTCCGAGCGGAAGGTCTGCATGCCCTGCCAACTGTAGCCGCCGCCAAAACCGCCGCTCTTCGCGTGTACATTACTGTTACTGCTGACCACAATCATCGGCACGGCTTTGCCGGCAGCAATCAGGTTGTCCAATATTTGAGCCGTACGACCCTGTTCCATCCATCCGCGATGGTCCTCGCCGCCGCCGTGCTGGATATAAACCACGGGATAGGTCTGCTGGTTCTCGTTGTAGCCTGCAGGCGTATAGACCATCAGCGGACGCCACGCCTCATCAACCTTAGAGTAATAATAGACGGTGCGCACCTCGCCGTGCGGCACATCCTGCACTTCGAAGTCGTCGCAACCCGCCTCCTTGATCTCTATGGCGCTCGACCAGCGGCTGCATCCGAAGAACGACTGACTGGCGGGGTCGGCCGTTGATACGCCATCGACCACAAGCGAATAATAGTGGAACCCAGGCACCTGCGGTTTGGTGGTCACTGTCCACGTGCCGCCTTCGCCTTTCGTCATGTCATACTTCGTGCCGCACAGGTCTATCTGCACCTGCTGGGCCTGCGGAGCCTGCACGCGGAACATCACGCTGCCATCGCTAAGCACGCGCGGATAGCCGCTACGGTTGATGTTAGTCACTGGAGAGTACGACCCCTCAGGGAAACTCTCGCGTTGGAACGGTTGCGCTGTCAACTGAGCGCAGAAAACGGCCGCAAGCATCGTGGCCAATAAGGTTTTGGGCTTCATATTGAAAAATATCATAATAATAAATTGAGTACTTGACGATAGGCCTCCACCTTTTTGTCGAATGACAAGGGGTAGGCACGGGAGGAAGAAGGAAGACGCCAGAGGGCGATGGAAGAGGGAAGATGGATGAGGGAAGATGGAAGATGGAAGATGGAAGATGTAAGAGGGATGATGACGGAGGTGTTTACCTTGGGGACGACGGGGATGCCGAGCGAGGCGCAGATGGTTTCTGTGGCCTTTTCGCCTGTGGTGACGATGGCGCGGAGATGGGGCAATTGTCGGATCAAGGCTGGGATGTCTGTCGGATCAACAACCTCGAGGAACTTGTCGGAGGCGTTGTCCTGCAGGCGACGGATAGCCGTAGAAGTATCAAAGAAGGCGAGCCCCTTTTCTTGGCAGAACGCAATGATCTCGTCAATCTTGAAACGCTTCGCCTCGAGGTCAACGAAATGGTTCTTGTCGCCAAAGAATATCTGGCCCTCGATGCGCCAGTGGTCGTTGATAAAGTTCGGATAATAAAAATCCATGCACCACCGTTTGCGTTGCGGCGGAAAGCTGCCTAAGAACAGTACCTTCGCATTCTCAGGCAGGAAGGGACGGAGGGGGTGGTACTCTACCCCACCCTTACTACGGGCAATATTCTCTGTGTTTAGATAAGAAATCTTCATCGTGCTTGTTTATGTGGACATCCAACGGTTCAGTTTCTCCCAGAATTCAGGGATTCTGACATTGATGGGATTATCTGAATTAGGTTCATGAACAGCAAAGCCTCGCTCTTCGAGATACTGCTGGCGGAGATGCTCTACGGCAGTACTGGTCTTGAGCGCGTCGATGCTTTGCAGGTAGATGCGGAAAAGCGTCGGATAAAGATGAATGAAGTCGCAGTTAATGTTGTCAGCCATCCGTTGGTGGTCTTCATCAAGATGGAGTGTTTCGCCTTTCAGCAGCCGCGCACGGAACCGTTTGATGTTCTGACGCATATGATGGAGGGTGACGCGATAGGCCAGATAAGACATATCGAGCGCCTCGGCCATCTCCTTGTTTGGTACAGCCCGTTGTTTGTTAAGCATCGTCAGCATAGAACGCAGGAAGATAAAACGGCCACGAGGATAGAACACCTGATGGGCATAGGCTATCAACTGTGAGACAATGGCGAGTTTTCGTTCGTCGGTAAGGTCGGAAGACTCGATGGTAAGAGCGCTGTCGCTGTCTTTGAGCTGTGCATAGGCCAACTGTCCTTCTGCCTCGGTGCGATTGCTCAGGTAGTTACGGAAGGTATTAAGCAGCCAACTCTCAAAAGACTCCTTTTTCTTGATGCGCTGCAAGGGCTGGTAGGGAGAGTTGCCACGCTCACGAAGATAGAGGAAGAAATCATCAATAACATCCTCATAATCATCATAGAGATTGTTGCTATACGCTTCGTAGCGGTTGCGGAGCTGATGGTTCAGACGGTCGTGCAGGAGATAGTACATCGCCTCATCGTCACCCTTCAGAATTATGTCGAGGAAATTGACAACGGGGATACCTGCAAAGCGGTTCGACTTAGATAGCTTTGTTGGGGAAAAAGTCTGAGGGATGTTCAACCAATACTGTCGTTCTTGTTCTGGCATCTTTTCGATGACATAGCGAAGCGTGGTGCGAGGCATCTCGTGGGCATGCTGACGGAGGAAGTCGCGAAGGAGATCCATCGAGACGCGCTTACCCATCTCGCGGAGCATCCAACCGACGGCCTTGTGCATGAGGTCGTGCGGATGATGCAAATGGATCTCAGCATAACGCAGACACCAGGACGGATCGCCCATCTGTGAGGTCTTCCACGAGCAGACGATACTCATGCGCTGTTTCCAAAGACAGGGACTTTGAGCGAGGTCATCGAGGATTCTTATTTTGTAGTCTTTATCGCCTAACGATGTCGGCAGCAGGAGCCAGTGGCCGAGTATCTTATGGACGGAGAGGTCCACGAGGTCCCAGTTGTTCGCTTGCTCAGCGTAATGCAGATAAAGCGTCAGGATTTCATCGCGGGCACGGATGGCAGCCTCGTCGTTTTCGAGGCGCTTCGTTGCCAACCGTTCGAACTTCGCCACAAGAATCAGCAGGCCGCAGAGCCTCACCTCATGCCAACGATTCATCAGAAGTTCAGGCACTTCGCTCAGGGGAAAGTCCTTTGGAACAGCACGTACCACCTCGCGCGTCTGTGGCACTTTCAGTCCCAAGAACTCATCGCCCTCGCCATACTCGCCAGGGCCCGTCTTGAAGAACCCCATGAGTATCCGTCGCTGCTCCTCATTCTGCAGCGACTCCATGTATCGTATAATCTCTTTCGCCGTCATCTTTTTATTTTGGGGACAAAGATACAAAAAATCCCTGACATCACGAAGGATTCAGGGATAATTTATATAGAGAGATGGTTGATTGTTAACGCTCGAGGAAGGCGGCAACCTTGGCGGCAGTCTGTTTGCCACTGGCCATAGCGCGCACTACGAGAGAGGCGCCGTTGGCTGCATCACCACAGACGAAGACATTGTCCGCATACTGAGGATGCTCAGGCTTCAGGAATCCCATAGCAAGGAGGACGAGTTCGGCCTTGATGATTTCAGGCTTACCCTTCTCGACCATAATAGGACGACCGCCTTCTGGATTGGGTTTCCAATCGATTTCCTGAACTTTTACGCCAGTCAGCTTACCGTTCTCACCCAAGAACTCGAGGGTGTTGATGTTCCAACGGCGGGTGCAGCCCTCCTCATGACTCGATGTGGTCTTGAGGGTGCGAGGCCACTCTGGCCAGGGGTTCTGTGGGTCTTCAGGACCCTCAACGGGCTTAGGCATAATCTCAATCTGAGTCACGCTCTTACAACCCTGACGATGGGCTGTTCCGATACAGTCGCTACCTGTATCGCCGCCGCCGATGACGAGGACGTCCTTGCCCTTGGCAGTTACACGCTCATCCTTACTGAACTCCATGCCTGCCAACACGCGGTTCTGCTGGGAGAGGAGCTCGAGGGCGAAATGTACGCCTTTGAGTTCGCGGCCAGGAGCCTTCAGATCGCGAGCAGTGGGGGTGCCGGTGGAGATGACGACAGCGTCGAACTCGTTGGCGAGCTGCGATGAAATCGCATCGGAAGAAACGGGACAGCCGTAGCGGAACTCGATGCCTTCGGCCTCGAGGAGACGGAGGCGGCGGTCGATAACGGCCTTGTTTAGCTTAAAGTTAGGGATACCGTAGCGCAGCAATCCGCCGACGGCTTCGTTCTTCTCGAAGACGGTGACGGTGTAGCCCATGTGGTTCAGGTCGTTGGCAGCAGCCAGTCCGGCAGGGCCAGCACCAATCACAGCCACCTTCTTACCGTTGCGCTTAATATCGGTGCGGGGCTGGATGAAGCCCTCTTGGAAGGCCATCTCAGTGATGGCGGCCTCGTCCTCGCGGTTGGTGGTTGGCTCGTGGTTGAAGCGGTTGAGGACGCAGGCCTTCTCGCAGAGGGCGGGACAGATGCGGCCGGTGAACTCGGGGAAGGGGTTGGTGCTGTTCAGCAGACGATAGGCGAGCTCCCAGTCGCCTTTGTAGAGGGCGTCGTTCCACTCGGGCGCCTTGTTGCCCAGCGGACAAGCCCAGTGGCAGAAGGGCACGCCACAATCCATACAGCGGCTGGCCTGCAGTTTGCGTTCGCGAGTGTTCAGCGTCTGCTCTACCTCGCCAAAATCGTGGATTCTATCGTGAATCGGACGGTAACCCGCCTCTTGGCGGTGTATCTCTAAAAATGCTTTTGGATTTCCCATTTTTCCAATTGATAATTGATAATTGACAATTGATAATTAATAGTCTCTCTGGATGTCGGCAATCTTCTCATGGAGTTTTTTCATCTTCTCCTCCTCGAGTACGCGCTTATACTCGATAGGCACTACTTGGATGAAGTTCTCGATGTAGCGGTGCCAGTCGTCAAGCATACGTCCTGCGAGGGCCGAACCCGTGTGCAGGTAGTGCTGGCGGATGAGCTCGAGCAGTTCCTTGCGGCTGACGCTGTCTTCGACCAGCGAGAGCTCGACCATGTCCATGTTGCAGAAGTAGTCGAAGGTGTGATCGGGGTCGTAGACGTAGGCTACGCCACCAGACATACCAGCTGCGAAGTTGCGGCCAGTCTTACCGAGCACTACCACGCGGCCGCCGGTCATGTATTCGCAGCAGTGGTCGCCGGCACCCTCGATGACGGCGATGGCGCCGCTGTTACGCACGCCAAAACGCTCGCCTACCTTACCATTAATATAGAGCTCGCCAGATGTAGCACCGTACAGTCCGGTGTTACCTGCGATGATATTCTCCTCAGCCTTGAAGTCGTCGCTTCTTCTTGCAGGAGGCAGGATCGAGATGCGTCCACCGCTGAGTCCTTTGCCGAAGTAGTCGTTGGTCTCGCCCTCCAGACGCAAATCCAGTCCGCGAACGGCAAAGGCACCGAAACTCTGACCAGCCGAGCCCTTGAACTTGATCTTTATCGTCGAGTCGGGCAGACCTTCCTCGCCGTACTTCTGGGCAATCACACCACTCAGCATCGTGCCCACGGCGCGGTCGGTATTCTTAATGGCATAGTCGAGCGTTACCTCTTCCTGGTTCTCGATAGCCTTCTGTGCGGCACGTATCATTTCCTCGTCCTTCACACCGCTAACCTTTGTGAATGCGCCGCGGTCCCAGTACAGAGCCTTGTCGGTCTCAGGCTTATGCAGCAAGCGTGCAAAGTCGATGGTCTTCTGCTTGTCGGTAGCATTCTCGGTGTTTACCTCAATCAGTTCGGTGTGACCGATAATCTCCTTCAGCGAGTGAACGCCGATTTCGGCCAGGTATTCGCGGACCTGCTCAGCCAGGAAGGTAAAGAAGTTCACCACGTACTCAGCTCTGCCCTCAAAGTGCTTGCGCAGCTCGGGGTTCTGGGTGGCCACACCCATAGGGCAGGTATTGGCATTACACTTACGCATCATCACGCAACCCAAAACAATCAGTGGCAGTGTACCAAACGAGAACTCATCGGCACCAAGCATGGCCATGATAATCACGTCCTTGGCAGTCTTCAGCTGTCCGTCGGTCTGCAGGCGAACCTGGTTGCGCAGACCATTCATTACCAGTGTCTGCTGGGTCTCAGCCAGTCCGATTTCAGGCGAGATACCTGCGAAACGCATGCTCGAAGCAGGCGAAGCACCTGTACCGCCCTCGGCACCACTGATCACAATCAGGTCAGCCTTGGCCTTAGCCACACCAGCGGCAATGGTTCCTACGCCACTCTCAGCAACCAGCTTTACGCTTACAGCAGCTGTGGGGTTGATATTCTTCAGGTCGAAGATGAGCTGTGCCAGGTCCTCGATACTGTAGATGTCGTGATGAGGTGGGGGAGAGATGAGCGAGATGCCAGGAATAGCATTACGAGTCTTGGCAATAATCTCATTGACTTTAAAGCCAGGCAGCTGTCCGCCCTCACCAGGCTTAGCACCTTGTGCCACCTTAATCTGTATCTCCTCGGCATTCACTAGGTACTCGGCGGTCACACCAAAACGACCTGATGCAATCTGCTTGGTCTTTGAACTCAGGCTCACACCATCCACCTCCGAGTGGTAGCGGGCGTTATCCTCACCACCCTCGCCGGTGTTACTGCGGGCGCCCAGCTTGTTCATGGCCAGTGCCAGTGCCTCGTGGGCCTCGATACTCAGGGCACCAAAACTCATGGCACCTGTAACAAAATGCTTCACAATGCTCTCAACGGGCTCAATCTCGTCGATTGGGGTTGGCTTAGCGGCCTTCTTGAATCCGAAGAAGTCGCGGATAAAGATAGGACTCTCCTTCTCATCCACCAGCTTCGACCACTGCTTGAACTTATCATAGTTACCCTGGCGGGTAGCCAACTGCAGCTTGGCAATCGTCTCTGGGTTCCAGGCGTGCTTAATACCATCCTTACGCCATGCAAACTGTCCCTGGTTCTGCAGCAGCGTCTGCTCCTTGGCAGCCTCATGCAGGGCGATGGCATCGCGGGCAATCTCCTTCAGACCTACACCACCGATGGTGCTCACCTCGGTACCGAAGTAGCGGCGCAGCAGATCCTCGCTCAGTCCGATGCTCTCGAAAATCTTGGCACCGCGGTAGCTTCGGATGGTGCTGATACCCATCTTACTCATAATCTTCTTCAAGCCCTTATCCACCGCCTTAATATAGTTCTTCTCGGCAGTGGCGTACTCCTCCTGAATCTTATGCTTCTTTACCAGGTCATCCAGCACGGCAAATGTCATGTAAGGACACAGGGCGCTGGCACCATAACCCAGCAGCAGGGCAGCGTGCATTACCTCGCGAATCTCACCGCTCTCAACAATCAGGGCTGTCTGCACACGCTTACCTACGCTAATCAGGTAGTGGTGAACGGCACTAACGGCCAGCAGCGATGGGATGGCGGCGTGTGTCTCGTCCAAATCGCGGTCGCTCAGGATGATGTAGTTAACACCCTCGTCCACACTGGCTTCGGCCTGGTGGCACAGGTCGTCCAGAGCCTGGCGCAAACCTTCCTCACCCTTGGCCATCTCGAACAGGATGGGCAGTTTCTTGGTGTTGAAGCCCTTGTAGCGGATGTTACAAAGTATATCAAGTTGTGTGTTGGTTAAAACTGGCTGCGGCAAACGCACCATCTTGCAGTTCGATGCATCGGGCGTCAGGATGTTCGTTCCTACGGCGCCGATGTACTCTGTCAGACTCATCACCAATTCCTCGCGAATAGGGTCGATGGCAGGGTTGGTAACCTGTGCGAACTGCTGACGGAAGTAGTTGAACAGCACCTGCGGACGGTCTGAAATGACGGCCAGTGGTGTGTCGTTACCCATCGCAGCTACAGGCTCCTGTCCGGCTGTGGCCATTGGCACGATGGTCTTGTCGATATCCTCCTGACCGAATCCAAAGGTCACCAACTTGCTCTGGAGATCACTTACGCCGTTATCTACATGGCGGCCGCTCTTCAACTTCTCCAGCTGCACGCGGTTCTCGTTCAGCCACTCACGATAAGGATGGGCCTTGGCCAACTTCTCCTTAATCTCGCCATCGTAGTAAATCTTGCCTTCCTGCGTGTCAATCAGCAGAATCTTTCCTGGCTGCAGGCGTCCCTTCGATACCACATCGCCAGGCTCAAAGTCCATGACGCCAACCTCAGAGGCTACTACCATCATACCTTGCTTGGTGATGGTGTAGCGGCTGGGGCGCAGACCGTTGCGGTCCAACATTCCGCCTGCATAGCGACCATCGCTGAACAGCAGTGCGGCAGGACCGTCCCACGGTTCCATCAGGATAGAATGGTATTCGTAGAATGCCTTCAGGTCCTCAGAAATCGGGTTCTTATCATTGAAACTCTCTGGCACTAAAATAGCCATCGCCTGCGGCAACGAGAGTCCGCTCATCATCAGGAACTCAAACACATTGTCGAGCGAGGCCGAATCACTCATGCCGTCCTGCACAATCGGACGCAGGTCCTTGATATCGCCCAGCGCCTCACTGCTCAGCACACTCTCTCTTGCCTTCATCCAGCCGCGGTTACCACGAATGGTGTTAATCTCACCGTTGTGGGCCAGCAGACGGAAAGGCTGTGCGAGCTTCCATTTGGGGAATGTGTTCGTTGAGAAGCGCGAGTGAACCAAGGCCAATCCGCTTGTAAAGTAATCGTTCGATAGATCGGGGAAGTAGCGTCGCAGCTGTCCACTGGTAAGCATTCCCTTATAGATAATATTCTTGCTTGATAGTGAGCACAGATAGAAATCCTCATCATCAATGCGGTTCTCTATGCGCTTGCGTACCTTATATAATATACGGTCGAATACGGGCACGTTATCCTCGGATACGCCCGTTACAAAAATCTGCTTAATGTCGGGTTCCACCTCACGGGCAGCCACACCCAGTACCTCGGGGTTGG
>Ga0247611_10010737_pt1 | contig 10706 bp, 6 predicted proteins | sample 177DNAGHGhighgp2_FD_192422 | JGI IMG/M metagenome (GOLD analysis project Ga0247611, IMG submission 192422) | Sheep rumen microbial communities from Palmerston North, Manawatu-Wanganui, New Zealand - 1770 DNA GHGhigh gp2 | ecosystem: Host-associated > Mammals > Digestive system > Stomach > Rumen ... | reverse complement strand
CTCGCCTTTGTACTCATATCCCTGAGCACCGTTGTAATCACACCACAGTCCATCTATCCACTCAGCACTTGCCATATGACCGTCTGACGGATACAGATAGTACTTGGTGTCGTCAATGGCAATCCATCCCGACTTCACCATCCTACAGTTGCTATCGAAATAATACCACAGCCTGTCTACACGTTTCCAACCTGTTACAGCTGCGCCCGACGCATTGCAGTAATATGTGCCATCGTCCAGATTCAACCATCCAACTGCCATCTTACCGTCATCTGTCAGGTAATACCATGCGCCGTTATATCTTACCCACTTAGCAACCACCATCTTGCCATCGGTGTCGAAGAAGTACCATACACCATCAATCTTCTTCCAATCTACCACACGCTTACCGTTAGTACCGAAGTAGTATTTAGCGCCATCATAATCCAGCCAACCTGTCTGCATTACGCCGTCCTTGTCAAAGTAGTAGGTGTCGCCATCGATGGTCTGCCATCCAACCACCTTCTTACCGGATGCATCATAGTAATACCAGTTGTTACCTTCCTTTTTCCAACCTTTGCCTTGCTTGGAGTGCATAAGGTTGTAAACTTCCTGACGGGCATCAGCCATGTCTTTGCCAAGCACTATTGGGAACCAATGGCGAATATCGCCGTGTCCCGAGCCAAGTCCAAGCTCCCAAGATGTTTTATGGTCAAGTATGGTCGGTACCTTAACGCCATTTATCATCACATAGCCAAGCGGATCGATATCATACATCTCGCAGATATAAGCAGTGAATCTAACAGCCTCATCCCACACCTGTTGAGCGTATTCTTTATCACCAGGAGTATTTTTGTTGTGACTACGGTTGTTAATTAGAAACTCTTCACATATCTCGAACTGTACGTGCGAATTGTTACAGCTTCCGTTCTTGCCTCGGCCACACCCCCAGGGTGCAAAATCCCAAGGCATCGCTTGGGCTGTACCAACCGTTCCGTCTTTAAACTTCCCGATCCATGCGTTGAGACCTGCATTTTTATAGATATGGTTCCAATCATTCGAACCATTCTTACCAATCTTTGCTATCTTTTCTGCATACCCAGGATCACCCTCGTATGGATTGCAGTAGCGTTTGATGTTCCAGTTATTTGCTCCCGTACTATGCCAGAGCACGCCCTTAACTTTCATCTTATGAGTACCCTTATAGCATGTCGAGTGTGTCATCATACATTCAAACGGTTTATAATCTGACATATTGTCGCCTCCTTTTGTTTCACTAGTGTTTTTTGGTACAAAAAAAAAGAGACCTGCTCGTTATGAACAGGTCTCAAAGTTATTTCTTATAACACACCAATTATCGGTGAGTCATCTTCGGGTTCACTGTCGTCTGACTCGGGAGTGTTATCAGACTGCCCTTCCTCAGGCTCTTCGGGTGTCGGCTCAGGTGCTACAGCCGGGTGAGTAAAGTATTCATGCCGTACCTCAAAGCCTTCCTTGGTCAGAAGTGATACCGCATCCGTGAGGTTGTCACTGTCCACAGCCGCCGCCGCACTTCTGAAAAACTCCTTCTGTGCGCTCTGCTCATCCTCAAAGGTTTTGACAGGTGCTACCGTTGTGCCGTCCTGCTTGTTTGCGATTCTCAAAACAACAAAGTTTTTCATTTTTTACCTCCTTATGCGAGTGCGGCAAGTTCCGCCGCTATCGTGGTTGATGTTACATTGGAATTGATAACCAATGTCGATCCGTTAGCTATGTTGCTTGAAGCCTTGTATAGCTTGCCGGATACAATAAGCAACTCACCTGCTGTGTAATTCTGTGTTGCTTTCATCTCTTCCTCACGGTTTGCTGTAAGCATGAGTTCCATCATCTTCTGAAGTGCTGATATCTGCGAGTCAACAATCTCTGTGATAGGCGAAAATGCCTTTGCTATGTACTCAACCTCCATCTCTCCCGTACTGCTCTCTATGTGGTTATACCCAAATAGTGATTTTATGGGTAGGTTGGTGGGGGTGATGGATTCGGTGGCGGGGGTGGCAAGGGTGTAAACCACTTCTATATCCGTATTTCCATCTGTATCATTAGGTAAGAACACCAATGCCGTAGTTGTTGCAACGTAAAAGTGCAATTCGTCCGACGTATAATTTAAGATTCTTGGAGCAACATTACATATTGCGTCTGGATCATTAGGAACTGCATCAGACGGAAGTACAAAAGCCTTTCTTGTGTAGTCACCGAGTACTGTTACAGATACTCCCTCACTCCACTTTTTAGATAATTTGACTTTCTGTGTTGTCACTTTCCCATTCATCACATCCTCACTTCCTCGATAGATGGAGTTGGGGTATGTGGTGGTGTATTTGACACCCTCGTAAGGTTTATAGGTTGTGGCGGTTGAACCTTCTTCAATCTGAATATTGTCTGTTTCACTTGCCTTATAATCAAATCGCATATATGCGGCATTATTAGGACTTAATACTGTTGTGTCTGCTCTAGAATACCCACTTATAAATGTCTTTGCAGAATCATAAAAACAGTATTCATCAGTAGAAACACTTGCTCCGGATTTCGTGTAATATGTATTCGGTTTTATTAGTATATAACCACTTGTGTTATACCCACTTTGAGACGGGGTAAGAATACCCGTTGAAGCAACAAGATAATACCCAACAGCAACATCACTTGCGTTCTTATCAAACAGGTTCTTCCCCCTCACCTCAATCTCCCCCTCCGTATAGGCTGTGATGGGGCAGATGTTGGAGTAGGGGGAAAAGGTTGGGTCGGTTTCAGTGGCAAGGCGAATCATGGGATAAACCGTCACATTATTTATGACCGCCCCATTATCGACTTTGTAATAAATATAACTACCGAAGCCGGATTGACCCGTTCTGTCAATGCTCCTTTGCTGATCGATATCCCACGCACCAAAACCGTTTGACCCCATACCTAAGCCGTTGACACTTTGCGTTGCGCCGGATGTAGCATAATAAGACGTGTCTGCATCATATACAATGTCTGCAATTACCAAATTCGTTTCAGCCGTCGCTCCATTAGTGTTAATATTCACACCAACAACATTATCGCCATTGTCAGTCAAAATGGTCATTGTGATATTGTTATATGTATATATATTCCCCGACCATAACCCACTTATATTTTTCGCTTTTATATTCTCTACAGTAACAGGAAGCAAGTTTTTATTTACTCCCCCTACCCACGGCTTATCATATCCATGCAAATCTTGATTTCCTTGGATGGCGGTTACGCACTTTACCAAAGGCGCATTTGCGCCGTCGGAAAACTCAACGGGGTTTCCGCTTGCCTCTTTGGTAACCGAGGTATCAGCAATTGCCGCTTTAAGTGATGTATTGCTACCATCCCAAGTGTTATTATTACCACTGAGATTGATGTCACTATTTGCTCCAGCAAGATCCAGGCTTCCAGCGAGCATCTCGTTGCCGTCCCAATCGAGCGTACGAGCGTTTCGCCGATCATCAGAATAATCTGTACCATTACCTACAATCTCCACATAATTACCTATACCACTAATAGGATCGACTGTGTCGGCAACATTATTAGTACCAAAAACATGAGAACATCTTCCATTTGCTATGGTATTTTCTCCTTCAGCGTGGGAAGAGTAACCAGAGGCTTCACATCCAGTTCCTTCAGCATGCGAATTATTACCAGTAACACTTGTCCATGATCCCTCAGCATGACTATTATTAGCACTAACAATCGTGTGAAATCCTTCCGCATGAGCACAGTTTCCACTCGCAGACGTAGTGTCACCTTCTGCATGAGCTGCTGGGCCGCTTGCTTCCGAATAATATCCTTCAGAATGCGCATAATTACTAGATGCGGTTGATCCAAGACCCTCTGAATGTGCATAATCTTCTGATGCGGTTGTATCCCCACCTTCAGCATGTGTATAATCACCAGATGCAGTTGATCCATCACCCTCTGCGTGAGACCAATGTCCTGATGCTGTTGTGCCGTTACCTTCTGCATGGGACTTATTACCAGTAGCTTTGGTCATATATCCTTCAGCATGACTATATTCACCACTAGCTTCTGTACTTCTACCTTCTGCGTGTGACGCTATTTCTGTTGCTTTGTTACTATAACCTTCTACAAATGAATATGATCCAACAGTAGAATTACTTTCTCTAGTTCCAAATGTGGTAGCCATTTTATAAGTATTAAACGTAGCTAAACCAGATTTTCTAGCACCCTCAGTCCTTGTTGTGCTGTCAGCGGTACCACTAAGAAGTATTCTATAATCGTTATCTGAACTAGTATTTGTCTGTGTCACTTTCTCATCACTAGCATTAAATGATACCTTATTACCACTTGCGTTAAATGCTGCTGTAGTGTTTGTACCGTTCACAAAGTCTACCGCACCACTCGAAATACCAGTTCCAAGCTTTTCCGTACCATTCACTTTAATGTTACGCCAAGTATCTTCAACATCATCACCCGCAGGTATCAGAATCCATGCCGAACCATTCGACACAAATACGTCACCAACCTTAGCCGCTGTACCAGAATAGGTTGCTGCGGTAATTACCTTGTAGGTGAAACCTTCATTGGTCGATCCCGCCGTTGGAAGAGAAGTGATAGTGCCGTTCGTACCGAGCGTACCCTTAAACAGCATTGGGTTGGGCAAATTATCTATTGCTGTATACACAGCGCCACTCGTAACAAGATCGCTTGACCCACTTGTTACTGATGTGGTAAAGTTTTTGGCGGCGGCTGTGCCAAGAGTGGGTTTGCCAGTTAAGTCATTATAAGCACCACTAAAGCGTGAGATGTTGTCTATGGCGGTGATTATGTCAGTTAACTCATCTACCATGTCTTGGCCAGTCTCGTCTAAAATAAGAGGTTTTGTTATTGCCATTTCTTCCTCCTTTTCTAAAATTTAAAAAGGGTCGTCATATGGCGACGACCCGGTTGATTTGCGATTAAATATATTAAGTATATTTATGTTTGTGCTTTATATTATTAAGTATATATGTGTTTATAGTTAGTTAAATTAAGGAATCCCCCCCATCAAATAACGGTTTGATGGGGTAATTTATCGGCGCGTTTTCGACCGTTTACGATCCAGTGACAAGTGTTGTGTTCTTGATCGTCTTTGTTCCATTTCCGCCAATAGGAACGGTTGTTCCTGAACTTCCGCAATCAATCAATTCTGCTATGGTGTTAGGATTAGCCATATATCCAACATCAGAATTATTGATTTCCTTGCAATTTACCAGTGTCATCTTATTGCCGTTGTTGATAACTTCAAAACCACTATATGAATTATCCTCAGCGACACATTCGAAGCAGTACATCTGCCCGTATTTTCCACCCTCTGCCTGTTCTGCTTCTCCGCACATATAGAACCCACGGATGTTCTTTCGGGACAGAACATTGAAACAACTGCAATGATCGCCGTATGAAGGTGTGATTCCGGCTTTCTGGTTGTACTCATACAGACCACCACGGATCACAGTTTCACATCTTTCATGGTCTGAAAAACCATCATCCATGTTGTCATGCGACCAGCAATCTATCAATTCAACCGTAACTTGTTTTGCGAATGCGTCCCCGGTATTTGAACCGTGACCGTTGATTCCATCACCCGTTGTTCCGTTCTGGCAAGTGGCAGCTTCACATCTAACGAATTTCACCGCCAGCGCACCATCATGTGTGATTGCTCCGGCTCCGAATGAATTTGATCCCTTGCAATCGTACAATTCCGCACCCGTCATATTATTAACATTCAATGTCATATATTTACATTCAATGCCGTACATTTTGACGGATTTTGAACGGGATGTATTCTCAAACAGATTATGATATGTATTTGTCAGAACAATCGGATATGAAGCTGATACGGTCTGCGGTCTGCTGAAATACAATGTTTTTGTATCGGTATCGAAAAACCACTTATAACCGGAATCGTTTTCGATTTCCGTCAATGCTGCTGATTTCTCTGTTGCCGTACATTTTACAATCTTTGTGTCATTCATTCGGTAAATCTGCCCACGCTGAAGCGGATGTCTTTCGGCATCTGTGATCTGTGATGTCGCATCAGGAACCGAATCTTGCCATAGCCATTTGATTGCGCTAAGGATGTCAACGGTCAATGTGGCTTTATAAATCTTTCCGCTTTCGGATGTTTCGCTTGTAATGTAGATTGCATTTGACGGTTCAAAAATAACCTTTCCATTTTCCGTGATGTTCCGAATTTCAACATTTCCACCCGCATATGACAGATCAATGTTCTGCTTATATGTTCCGGCTGAAATGCAGACCGTCTTTGCTCCACTCTCCAAAGCCTTATTGACTGTTGCATATGGGGCATCAGAAGCACCTGTTCCAGTGGTATCATTCCCCGTTGTTGCCACATATTTAATCGCATCACCAATTTCATCGAAAATTGTGTCATATTCGATTAAACAGGTGACAGATTCGGCGAATGTCTGCAAATCGGCAGATGATATTTCCTCGTTGTTAGTCTTTCGTGCGCTTATATAGAAATACTGGAATGTTCCGTCATTCGTGAGTACAGAACCATTTCCACTCCAGGCACCGATAGCCGTCAACGGATCACCAGCAAAGAAAACTGTTTCAAAACCAGTAACCGGGGAAACGGTTACCTTCTTAACATTCGTCAAAGAATGTGTTGTTCCAACGATGCGAATAGTTGATGCAAGGTTATATGTTGCATCGAATAATTCACTTGAAGGAATCATTCCTGTCCACCGTTTTACTTTGTCGATTTCGATTTCAGGATTCTTGTAAAAATCCATAGTGATATAGGTGTTGTTGATATGGAAAGATGCGACAAAATAATCAGACTGAATCGGAAGCTCACACACATACAAATTACCCACCTGTGTGACAGGAAGCTGTGATTCTGAATACCATGAAACGATTTTGCCGTTTTCATCCACAAAACCAAGACACCGACCACTTCCAGAACCGTCATAATTCTTTACAATCCGTAATTTACCACCAGCCGCCGCTGAACAATCAATGGCTGTTGCCGTATAAAACGAATTTGCATTATCTTCTGTTGCCCAGACTGTTCCAGCCTGTCCGTTTTTGATGTATTTTCCGTCAGTAAAATCCGCACGATCTATCGAAATAATGCCAAGTTCTTCTTTTGTTTCGTTCAGTGCGGTCTGATTCAACAAATCACACCCCTGAACCATCGCCGCCGGACTCGGATACACAACCCCATCAAATCCTGTTTTCATAGCGACTACCTGAGAGTCAATAGCACGTACAGCGTCGCCTGCGGTGTTATAGGTTGTACCCGTAGAGCTTACACGAATGTTGGCGAGTTCGGCATCACCTGTGGTAGATCCATCCTGCAATGCTGTAAAGTTGTCGATCTGCCCTTGTAATGAATTCAGACTATTCTTAAGGTCAGTTTGACTATTGAGGTTTCCTGTGATTTCACCCCATTTTGTATTTTCGAGATTGTTGATGGCGTTAGCTACATTTGTGAGTTTGGTAACTATCGCTTGACCAGTCTCGTTTGTCATCATACTTTTAGTTATTGACATAGTTTACCCCCCTCCTATGACGTAAAAGTCTGGCATACCATGCCGTTAACTACAGATAACCCAAGAGCATCAAATGCAGCCCTCAGATTTGGTTCATCAGTTACACGGGTATCATTACCCATTACGACTTGGGTAGTAGAAGCGTTTCCACTTGTAGGCACATCCTTTACAGATGAAGTGCCAAGTCCAATGTTAGTACGAGAATTAGATTGTTCCGTTGATGTAAGTCCTTGGTTAGCAACGGTACTAACAGCTTTGTAATTACCAACATTACCAAGCCCAACTTCAGATGCGGTATAAGACGGCTTAGTGGAAGCTTTAGCCCAAGCCGATACATCAGATGCAGGACGAGAATCTGTAAGCCGAGAGTCATTACCCATAACAACCTGAGAAGACGAAGCGTTTCCGGTAGTTGCCACGTCTTTTGAAGATGCCGTTCCGAGAGTTGGTTTATTTTTGATATAGTCTTTAGCAGTATTGGTTGTTTGATTCCAATCTGACTGTGGTACCTGAGTTGGAATATATTTCTTCATATTGTTATGATACGTTGTTAACCCAGGTAGATCGAGAAATTGTTTAGACATCTCTTAATTTCTCCTTTCTATAGTATTAAATTTATTACCTTACCAAATTGATTAATCTATGCGCGAAATTGGTAGGGCAATAAAATCATTTCAATAAATCCATAATTACACATGCTTCCGCATTGCTCATCTCACATACCATAACAGTAAGATTTGCAGCAAAATCCATAAAGAATTTTCTGTATTCAGGCGGAAGCGCATTTACTTGTTTATGACATTGATCCGCAAATGTTTTCATTGCGTCTATTTTTCTTTTTTGTGCTCTTTCGGCTATTTTCCCCATACCTTTTACCTCATCTATATATCAGACAAAGATTTTGTCTCTATCTTTTTTATTCCGTTTTCATCAAAGTACTTACCGATATTTTCGTCTACTGTAATATCAGTATATATCTTTACCATATCCGCCGATTCCCAACCTATAATGTCTTGGATAACATTAGCAGGAATATTGTTACGTGCGAGTTCCGTCGTAAAGAAATGTCGCAGTGAATGCCAATAGAATGGTTTACCAAGATAATCGCTGAAATATGAAGTCCAATCATTCATAGAATCAATTCCAATTGGTTTTGAGTAGTCTCGCATATTTGGAAATAACCATTCACTATCAATACCGTTTTCAATTCGGTAATCCATCCATAGTTTCAAATACGGTTCAAAAGGTTTCTTAAGTACATACACATTAATTTGTTTACCACGAGAACCGCGACCTTTTGTGCGAACCGTTTCTGGTGTCTTCCACAGAGATCCGAACAACACATTATCATCGTTGAAGTACCATGTCTTAAACCGAGGTATCTCACTTTTGCGTCTTCCAGAATACATACCTAATGCGAGTACAGCAGCTCTACGGTAATCTCCTTGATAAACAAGATGGTCGAGTAATCTTTGAAGTTCTTCGCGTGTAAAGACAGACTTTTCAAATACTGGTTGATTAACAGGAGACTCAATCTTCCTAATTGTATTTCGGTAGTTACTATACTCTGGTTCCTCATCTAGTATATTTTCAATGTAATTAGAGAGTGAGGAAATTACAGACTTTACACGGCGAAGTCTCTTCGGACTCCAATTCCATTCGTTAATTCCATGGTTTTGGAATCTCGTAAACTCGCGCTTCGTTATTTCAGTAAAACGTTTGTTGTTATTATACTGTAAGTTGTAAACGAAAAAGATATAGAGATCTGATTCGTATTGTTCAATAGTACTAGAGGCACGATCCAGTGATCTTAGGTAGTCGAGGAAATCAGTTATCAGTTGTTTGTTTTCTGGTAAGATTGCGTTCTTTAGATCGTCATTTGTCATATTATTCTTTTGTACTGTTCTTCCCATGCCGTTTACCTCATTAAATAAAAATAGGAGAGCGGTGGTATTCCGCTCTCCGTAGGGTTAGTGATTACTAAATTTTACGCAAAAAGTGCTTCGATATCAGCTGTAGCAACAGCCTCAGTTGCTGCATCAGCATAAGCCTTTGCACCATAAATTGTGTTGGCACTTGCAGCATCACCCGAAGAACCAACAACATTAGCAGCAGCTGTAGCTGCGGTTCCAGCTGCATCATAAGCAGTAGAAGCAGTATAAGCTGCAGAACCAAGACCATGTACAGCCACATCAGTTCCATCAACAGATACAGTACCATTTGTAGCACCCTCAGCAACAGACTGAACCGCACTATCAGCCAGATCAAGAGATGCTTGAACACCACTTGCAAGTTTAGTCTTTGCCACAGAAGAAGCGGCGAGCTTAGAACCATCAATCTCACCAATAGTTACAGTGATTTCATTTGCATTGCTGATAGATACAGTAGCCTCAGTAGTTGTGCCACCAGTGTAGATATCAATAAATTCAGAAAGATTAGCATACAGAGGATCTGTTACGTTCTGCATGATAAACTTCATGTATTTTCCGGCATCTGCTGAAGTAGGTGTATCACCACCCTTAATCAGAGTAGTTACATCGGTAGCACCATCATACAGCTTACCATCACTATATGTGATTGTTGCGATACTTGCATCCTGAAGTACCTGATCCTTCGGAATATTGATTGTGCCAACGAGAGATGCAGGAGAAGTCTGAGCATCGGGAGCATTTGCACCCTGATAAATTTTATATACTTTTGCATAATCAGACTGTCCAGCAGAATTATCCGTAAACCAAATAGTTTTAGAAGCAACACCGCCTGCGGAAGCCTCGGCAAGCTCATCAATTGCTTCCTGAACATCATCAGCTGTCAGGCCAGAAGTTGTATTATCATATGCGACATCTGCTGCGTCACCGCTCTTAGCAACAGCTGACAGAGACTGTTCAAGTGTATCCAGATTATCAGCTACAGCATCAGCAACCTCCTCAGCATAACCAACTACTGTAGTAGCAGTAGCACCAGCAGGAATTTCGCCTACAAGAGTCTCGAGTGCATCAAGATCATCACCAACAGAACCTGCAACCTCTGCTGCATATTCAACTACAGTTGTAGATGTTGCACCAGAAGGAATCTCACCAACATATGCATTGGTAGCAAGGTCAGAAATAGCTGTACCAGACTCTACAACCTGTCCACTTGCTGCAGAAGTAACGATTTTACCGC
>Ga0247611_10010736_pt1 | contig 10706 bp, 18 predicted proteins | sample 177DNAGHGhighgp2_FD_192422 | JGI IMG/M metagenome (GOLD analysis project Ga0247611, IMG submission 192422) | Sheep rumen microbial communities from Palmerston North, Manawatu-Wanganui, New Zealand - 1770 DNA GHGhigh gp2 | ecosystem: Host-associated > Mammals > Digestive system > Stomach > Rumen... | reverse complement strand
ATGGTATTCTTCTTTTTTGCCATATTGCAATATAGTTTTAATTAAAGTTTATTTTATTCAGACTTCATTGTCTGTATATATTGTGTTTGTGGAAATATATCATCTCTACTTCCGTGTATAGTAATCATGTTTTCGGAATCCCAAGGAAATGTTTCATCGTCGGGCGATATTTCTAAATTTTCAGGATATTGTTCTATACAAAAGTTTGTGTCAGGAAATCTTCTTTCAATTTCTGTAAACACTATTCCAAATTCTCGCACACTACCTTCAGTCTATTTTATAAGATCGTAACTGAGTCTGTGTACTTTACCGTCGCTACATTTAATAGCGGTATGTATTATATACTTGTTCATATTATTTATTTTCGTTTAAATCTATATATCCCCGAATGTCATATGGATTTCCAGGTATTGCCCAATCATACTAATTGAAATCATAAACATCCTTATAATTCATACGATTATTAATTTTATCATACCATATTGTAAAGTTACCCAATACGTTTAATGGAGACATTGTAGGAGTTATGTTTCCACTATCTACCCATCGTCTAGAATTAAAAGAGTGTTCGTTTATTGTAACAGGCTTTCCTGTTTTATAAGTTTCACGCAACGCCTCCAATGCTTGTTTATCGACATCTCTAGCAGTTTGTATATATTTGTTGTATTTATACTTCCTACTATATTCCATCAACTTTTCAGTTGCTGCTATTCTATTTTTAAGCATTGTGGTATCAGTTGGAATTTCATATTCTATTTCTTTCGGAAGTCTTACACTTTTGTCCTTATTTGGTATTAATAACTTTTTATCGTAGCCATATCCTAATCGTTTTCTCCAAGCAGCATCTGATACCTTTTCAGCAGTACTAGGTCCAACTTTGTATTCCATTTCATCAGGATCTCCAAAATACATCTTGCGTCTTACATCGATTTCTTTTTTTACCGCATCTAAGTAATTAGATGGAACATTTCCTCTCGGATCTATAGCATTGTATATCGCCCTAGCTCTTTTATCTGAAGGTTTCTACTCTTCTTCTTTACCTTCTTCATACGCAGGCAATCCATCTTTATATACCTACTCACCGGCCTTCCATCGCTAGAAACGTTCTCTAAATTCTTTAGGATCTTTTCGCATAATTCTAAGGATCTATTCTATTACCTACTAAGTTAGCTATCACGTTTGTTATAAAATCATTGGCTTCATCATGCTATACAAAGTGAAGTATAGCTCTTAGAAGCTCATTGTTTTGTCTTGTAAGCTCTAAGAGCTCTTGTTCCTCACTTCTTGTCATAATTATTTCTCTCCTGCGACTTTATTCTGTCTAGCAACTTTAGCTTTAAGCTATTCACGTTCCATAGCAAGAACACATTCGCACATCTAAACAAATTCTTCCATCGACAGATCGTTTTTCATTTGATTTGCGGCCATGCATACTAATTGTACATTATCTTTAGAATAACCTTTGGTAGAATCGATCCTATCGATCGACACGTTTGTATTAACACGGCCTTCGTAGAATTTATAAGTCATTTGAATTCCTGTCAAAGCGCATTTACCATTTTGTTTTTCCCAAAGATACATGATGTAATCTAGCGTAAGATCGTTGTAAATATTCTTTTCTTTGCTTCTACGTCTAGTTCCTTTTAACGCTTGCTAAAGCTTGTATCGAAATGCCCAATTGTCGTCTTCAAAAAGTTTTTGACGCTCTTTGTAATATCTTTTCCTCTAACAATCCTTACACTCAGTGCACAATCCTCCACGGTTTCCGTGCAAAGAACTTCTATCTATACTAAACTTGCTCTTAGGCCTCCATTTTTTGCACTTATTGCAAAAATAATATTCCTCTCCATTTATTATTTTACAGATTCTATCCTTGTTCATTTTTCACCAACCGTTTTGTTTCTAATTGCTGCGCGAGCTTTTACTTTTTCTCTTTCTAGCGCAGATTCATCCTTTTGCTTCTGAAGCTCCATCTCATGCTTCATACGTTCCTTCTCAAGTTCAATCTTCTTATCTTCGATGTTCTTCTTATATTTCATCTCACGATCTTTAACGAACTCACCAGAACGAATCTTTTGTTGCTCCATAGCCACCTTGTACATTTCTTCTGGATCAGGCACACTGTTGTTGTTGATATCCTTCTCTTCGGTACCACGATAAGTAGAAATCTCAGCTACAGCAATCTTAGTCTGATTATCAGCATCAATCTTATAGCGCTCAAGATCCATCTTAGCTTCCTCAAGCATAAGCTCTTGCTCACGCTGTTCATTCTGCATTTGCTGGAGTTGAACTGCTTGCTGTTGTTCAGCTTCTTGTTGCTGTTGCATTTGTTGCTGTTGACGTTCTTGCATCTCTTGAAGTTTCTGCTTAATGATATTAAAGTTGTCATTAGTAAGAATTTCAGCTGCTTCAAGAAGACTAGCGCCATTCTGCATAGCAGGTTGTATAAGTTGTTGTAATTTCTGTATATTCTCTAAGTCTTTAGACGTATCGCTTACAAACACATCCATGTCTTCGTAATAGAACTTATCTGCTATGTTTAGATATGCACGTTCACCATTATCGAAAATATAATTAAGCTTGTTTTTACCTGTCTGTTCCCACGCACCTTTTGCAGTATTTAACAACATATTCAGTACATGTCTCTTACATTGATTATGTATCCAGAACAAAGGTTCTGTAATGTGTGAAGATTGTACAACAGAACGTTCTACATTACCTACAAGCTCATGAGTACTAATAGCACCCATACGTTGTTCTGTAATACCAGAAATAGTTCCAGCAAGCTGTTCAATCTTATCCATCAACTGAATATATTCAGCAATGACATTACCCATTGTTAAGTCTGCTTGACCAAACTGATTATATGTACCGGCATGGCCACCTTCACGACCAGGAACACCTTCTTCATAAGGGTTGATGAAATTTACACCAACACTACTAAGATAATGTAACCATCGTTCCGGAGTAATACCCATAGACTTTGGAATCTGAGTAATATCTACAGTAATTACTTTACCTTTGTCTCTAGCTATTGCTAATTCAAGTCTATACCAAAGTACGATGTACATATACTGAAGAGGTTTAAGGATGCTAACCAAGGACCTAGGGTGACTATTGGTATTAGAATAAATGCATCCGCAGTATGGAAGTTTTTGAGAATTAGGGTTATCAATTGAGACGTGCTGATATTCAACAGGCTGAATGCCAAAGTATAAATCAGAACCAGCACGATACCCTTCCCATACTTCAACTATCCAATCAGGTTCAACAGAAATTTCCAAACCGGTTTTTTTGTAAGTTTCATCTTCAATCTCTATTTGTGGATTACCAGATTCATCTAAATATGTTACATAATATATCTTCTTAAACGATTTCCAGCAACAATGCCATACGTCTATTGAATATCTATTTTTCTGATCCAATATTGGATTATCGTATATATGCATTTGTATACCACCGCCAAAATCGTCAACGATACTTTTATCGCCATAATCAGTAGCAGGTCGTCCAGTAAGCATTTCGTTAAGCTTATCTAAATCTTTTTCCTTAAGTTTATCGAAATATCTATCATACGCTTCTGCTACAGACATTCTCATCTTTCTGCAACACCACGAACCGTCTTCTATGAATTCGAGGTCTGGACTTCTATCATATGAAAAATATATAGGATTTACGCGCTCCATATAAGGTTCTGCGTTTAGTACACCAACATAGTATACTTCAATACCTGCTATAAGTCCATCTTTCCAACCTTTTAAGAATTCATGATCGAGTCCGAGTTTTTCCTTTAAATATACAATAGTATGATATGCAGTGTTTTCAATTACATCTTTATAATCTTTCTGCATATACTTTGCTATAGCTTCTGGTGGCATTATCTCACCATTCTAAAGCTACTGTTGGAATTGTTGAGCTTCTTCTTCACTCATACGTCCTGTTATAGCTGCCATCACATATTGCATTAATAGCTGTTTTTCCTATTCCATTAGCTCTGAAGCAGCTTCTTGTGAAGTTCTAACTACTGTGAAGTTCATTGGTCGTTTTGTTTCTTCACCAATAAGCAAGTCTATCTTTGGACGTATTATATTAAAATCCTACGGAGTAGCTGGAAATCCATCTTCTACTTTAAATGGATTTGTGATGCGCTTAAAATCTTTTTCGTCGAAGATGCTATTATATAAGTTATAATAGGTTTGTATTTCTCCGAAACGTGTTTTATCCATTCCGCCAGAAGGTACATTTCCTTCTCCAATTATATAGTTTACGCAATCATGCTGCCACTTTTCATTCTTCTTTGAAAGCGGTAACTTCTGTTGCGGAAATGTTGCGTTATATAAATTATCTTCTACTCTAATCATTGTTAAAAGCTAAATAACGGTATACCATCGTCTGCACGTTCTCCAGCATCATAAAATTTATCACTAAACAACGGCAGTTCGAAGAGTTCAACCTATTTATTCTATTCTTTTGCGGCGCTAACTTTAACCTGGTATAGTTCTTCTCTATATATCATAACCATACATAAAGCTATTAGACGGTCTACGTTTTTTATACCATCGTTCTCAATAAGCTCTTCTATTAAAGGTTCGCTGTATATTCTCTCTATATTAAGGTGACCAGGTTCATACTCTTCCATTAACCATTCTAAGATTAAACCTTCACCATAAGCTCTAATCGCTTTTGTCATATGACAGCCTTTTCTTCTTGATACTTTGCTGTCTTTAAATATTTCCGAGATTACTTTATCAGGCTAATCTGCTAATAAGTAATCGCAGTGTTTGTTTGTAAAATATGGATATATACCCTTGCGTTCATTCTCAAATAACAATCTAGCATTATAGAATATTAATAACTTTCTTACATTTTCATAATATTCTTCAGCTGTACTAGGTCTTCCTGAGTATTCTGCAACTATTACGTCGTTCCACGCTTCACCAGCTCTAACTCTCTTAAAAATAAATGTCGATCCTAAGGAGTTAGTGAATGACTCATCATGATCATCAATTTTGTTATCGTAGAGCTTTTTATCTCTACTTCTACATGTCCCCATGTAGTTCAGCGTACATCATCACCTTACGGTGTCGAGCACTCTTGGGAGGATTATATTTATTCACCTCCTACGCGTTACACTGTCTTTCAGCCTTTCGTAATCTGAAAGATTAGCACGGTGTTATCTGTTCTAGACTTTCACCGTTTTTGCTCGATTTTAGACCCGCTGGTCTGTTAACGGGTCGCAGCCTCCAATGTATAATCCAAATGGCGCGTCTGGGATAGGATATTCCCATATAACTATTGATCCTTCTGGTTTGTCATCTTTCTTTAAATGGTATGTTGTTATGTCTCCTGATTTCTTTTCTGTGGCTATAACTTTACCGTTCCCATCCCAACTTAAATCAACTATATGCTTCATGTTTTGAAGTTTCTAGTTAGTCCTGATTCTAGTAAGCTAATCCATTAAGAGTTTCCTAGGAAATATATTCTTACCTAGCTCTAATACAGCTTCTTGTGGTTTCATCGGACGCTCTGATATAAATCTATCTATGGATTGTTGAGTGGCGCCACCTTCTTTGATTTTATTTCTTTGATTTATTAATTCTTCTATAGCTTTCTCTCTAAGACTATTACCATCTTTATCCATGAACTTCTTATTTCCATCATCATCAAATCCATCCATGTTTTCATAAGCTGGTACAAAGAATCCACATCTCGTATTCTCTTGTCCGTCATCCCATATATTAGGGAAACTTAATACATTATATGCTTCTGGCTTATAAAATAAGTCTTTTAGTCCATCGAATTGTCCACCTTCAGTACCACCGGTACCAAATGCTATCATTGTTCCGAATGCTACACCGTCATCTGTTTCTACAGCAGGTTGTTCTATACGCCAAGCTGTAAGTAAGTTTGGAAACTTACCTCCTTCCTCCCATAATACTAATTTACCACGAGTACCACGAATACGTTCTGGGTCATTTTTTAGTGTTATACCAGTAATACTAGATAAATAACCTTGTTCAGTCTGTTTACCAAATTCGTCAGTTATCTTAAATCCGGATACTCTTTCCATACGAGTAGATGTAAGACGTTGTTTAGACCATTCTGTATGTTTATCAACAAAGTCCATTATCTACCAAGCTTTAGTAAGTAGTCCGTCACCTATTAAGAATTTCTATTCAGATGCTACAGCAAAGTTCTTAGAACCAGGTATAAGTTCGTAATTTCTTACAAGCATACTTGCACCTTTAAAAGAGAAACCTTTCTGTCTAGCTTTAAGTACAGCCATGTGCTTTCCTACATTTTCAGCTTCTTCTATAGCATTAAAATAATAATAGTCTACTATCCAGAAATCTGGGAATTCTAATATACGTTCACGTCTAGTTCTTTTATCGCCATATCTGTCCGTATACTCTACTTCCTCTATTTTCATAATAGGACTATAATTTAAATAGAAGTAGTGATAACCTGTAATAGCATCACCATCTGGAGCTACATATCCATTTAAACACCTATCTGTTTCTTGCTCCCAAAATTGAATATAATCGGTAGTTCCCCTGGGAGCAAGCGTATAACAGCCGTGTTCTTGGAAGAAAATAGCACTCTGTCGAAATTTATCAGTAGAATAAATTTTTTTATTAAAATCAACCATGTTTTCTGCCTTTTGAGTGTTTTTTAAATTCTATTCTTTCATCTGAGAAGAACCAATATACACGGTCAATTAAATCGTCCTTATCGAAAGAAAACAACCACCTTTTTGCGCAAATAAATCTACCGCCGTGTTTATAGTCTTTATTGTTACATATTTGTCCGATACTTCTATAATCTGCTCCGCTTTTATGAGAGGCCTCTGCAATAGATTCAGATTCTATTATAGTTTTTGTAAGTAAGTCATAACCATAAACTTTTTTGCTTACATCATACGCGCGTTTTGGTTTATAGTTTTCGTGAGCCTTGCGTATCTTTTCTATTGTATCTTTCGTATGTTTAAACCCTAATCTTCCGCTATCTCCGCCAGAAGTCATGTTATATCCATCTAGATAAGAATTGTATAAATCTATATAAAAAACTTCTAACGTATTCAATTCTTTTTTTATTTCGTCTTGCGTTTTGCCAAATGTATTTATTATAGTCAAAACCCTAGCTTCAAATGAATCTATACCATACTTATCTATTGCTTTATACAAAACTACTTTTTTATAATGTTTATTATTAGAATGCTACATTAATCTAGATCTTATATCAACTGCCTGGCCTATATAACATTTTCCGTTTGTTGTGTTTGTAATTTTATAAATTCCGGTAAAAGCCCAGTCTGTAGAAGAGGCGTTTGATAGCTTTACCGGTACCATGTAGCTGCTTCTCATAATTTAAAACTTGTTTGTATTGTATATCTTTTTATTGAAGTCTACCATATGTTAATAATTACAGTACGTTATTCTGTTTCAACACCAATTTCATCTACAAATTCTGTAGCATTTTTAATCGCATCTTTCATATCATATTTAAACTTAAACACGAATTCTTTAGATACTTCATATATCCTACGATTTCTTTCTGTAGGAAATTTGGTAGTATTAAAATCGAATACTTTACTCCAAGTATCACTTACAACTGGTTTAAAATCAAATTGAATATTAAGATGTTCTTTTATGTGTTCTACGTTATTTGAATCTATATAACTGACCCAATCTTCTTCATTTCTAGCGCCACGTTCAACAATGCTAGAATCTATAATCTCTACTTCTTCGCCAGTACTTCTTAGAATACATTTAGAAAAAACTGGTGAAACAAAATCGTTACTTTCCATAATTATTTTTATTAAATATCTTGTTGTTTATATATTTATGCCACAAGTTTCTACAATCGGCATGTTTAAAAATACCCCAATATGAACCGAGAACATTTATATTTTTTTCCGTTAACCGTTTTATATTCATTTTCTTAACCTTTTTTATAAAATTATTTTTTGTGGTTTTACGAATTCGAATATATTTTTCTCTTGTTATATATCCAAGAAAGTTAATTCCTAGTTCTTTTGGAAATATTTTATAATTTGATTTTATTTTTACATTTAATTTATTTGTAAATGTTTTTATTTTTTCAAATAATAAATGTAGTTCTTGTTTTGCCAAATATTACTATATCGTCACAGTATCTAAAATAATATTTGAAATGCATTTGTTCTTTTATCCAGTGATCCATACCACTAAAGTAAAAATTATTAAAGTACTATGATGTATAATTTCCAATTGGTACACCTTTATCACAACTATCTATTATAATATCAAATCGTCATTATTATCCTTCAGTTGTATCTTCATAACTTAATTCTTTAAACTTATCAGGAACTTCCATTCCAATACTTTCGTAAAACTCTCTATAAGACTCCTCTGTATAAGGTTCATCTTTGTAGTTCTCAATACTATCTGCAGAACCAAGATCTATATCTTCTCCCATTATGAAATTATCACTCTTACGAACAATAAAACATCCTTCTTCTGCTTTATAAATACTTGTATTTTCTATGTGTTTCATAATTATACTGATATTACTTGTGAATCAGCTGACTGATATGTTGTCTTAAATGCGTCTTTAACTGTGTTGTGAGAAATGGTCTTCACTGTTGATGTGTTATTTACACCTTGCGCAATGATAATGTTACGCAACGAATTACTACTACTTGTTGTTGCAGTTGATGTTATATCTATATATTGGTTACCATTCTCAACAATGCAGTAATAAGTAAAGTTCTTTTGGAAGTTGATGCTGCTGCAGCTGTTTCCAAAGGAGTTTCCGGTACAATTGTTTCCAAAGGAGTTATTGTAACATGAGTTTCCAATGGTGTTATTTTGACAGTTGTTCTCAAAGGTATTTTGATTACAATCGTTTCCAAAGGTGTTATCGTAACACTCGCTCCCAAAGGAGTTGTTGATACAGTTATTCCCAAATGAGTTATGCCTAAAATTAAGCCCCAAGGTATTATTTTGACACTCGTTCCCGAAGGAGTTGTCTATAGAGCCATCCCCAAAGGAAATGCCTCTACAACTGTTACCAATGGAATTAGAACTACAACTGTTCCCAAACGTGTTTTTATTACAACCACTTCCAAAGGAATTGTAGCTACAACTGTTCCCAAATGTATTAGAATAACAGTAGTCCCTAAAGGAATTGTAGCTATAGTAGTTCCCAAAGGAGTTGGAGTAACAGCTATTCCCAAAGGAGTTGGAGTAACAGCTATTCCCAAAGGAGTTGTTATAGTTACGAATGCCAAACGTGTTCCGACAACATCCATAACCGAAACTCATATTATGACAGTTTGCCTTGAAACTGTTATTATATGCTGACAGTGTTAAATCGGTGCTCCTGAAGTAAATGACATTAAGGGTCTGCTTATTGCCTATTATATAAGAAGCAATACTATTTTCAGTAACAGACTTGCTGACACCACTTATTGAAGCCTCGCTGCCGTTCTCATCAAAGGTGAAAGTAGTGAAAGAGGAATTAACAGCTGAAGTTATTGAACCGCCGTATGATATTATCGAACCGCCTGCAGATGAATACAAAGTCATTGTGGTTGACAATGTTGTTACAGTTACAAAACAATTTGCACTTGACCATGCCGGTGGTGTATTGTTTCCTGTGTAACCATAATACATTACACCGTCAACCTCTGCATCAAGCGAAGTATTTCTGCTGAAAGATATATCTTGCCCCCATTGACTATATTCAAATCCTTGTACAAACACGTACTACACATTCTTAAAATCATAAGGACATTCATTGTTGAACTCATCCTTCATGTAATAGATGACACCTTTACCATTTGTAGAGTCAGCCCATGCAAATCTATCTGTATCATTATCGAGCGAATACTTCAACTCCCAAGCAGCTAAATTGCTATTTGCAAAATAAGTATCGCCATTATGCTTAGTTGCTAATGCATTTTCATTAAGTACGTTAGTATCTGTAGCAAGTACTATAATATCAAATGCATGTCCTGCTGATTGAGTATTCTCTTGTGTAGTTGTAGTAACATAGTCTGTTATACGATATTTACAACCAGGAACAAGTTTATTGTTATTCCTAAGAGATGCTAGCTCGTTGTATTTTACTTCACGTACATCTACACCTTCACCACCTTTAACAAGATCAGCTACAGAGTTTGCATCAAGTATATCTCCAGATACATATCCGTTAAATTTTTCCCCGACAATCAAATTAGGGGTAATCCTAATACCGTGATTGTCTTGTACTGAAATATTTGTTTTCCTTTTCATGAATTATAAACTGAATTAAGTCTATTCATCCACCCTTTAAGCCATTTCTTCTGTGAAGGATTATTCTTCACAATAGATTCAAAATACGACTTACGAGCTGAATAAACTTTGTTTTTAATATCTTTATCACTATTCAATGCCGTAATAGTTTTAGGACCAACAATACCGTCAGCTGTTACATTCAACAATGACTGTACCTTCTTTATAGTAGCAGCACCAGAATGCCATACCCAGTCTACAACCATATTTGCTACAGATTGATCTGATATGGTATCAGCTTTCCATTTATTCCAGTACATAGTATATACAATATCTCTCCATACTTTATACGGCATATTTTGAAGATCTTTTACTGAAGGTGTCTTCCAACCTTTATATCTACAATACGAACGATACGTACCTATAGTTATATCAACCATAGTAGCACCG
>Ga0247611_10010735_pt1 | contig 10706 bp, 12 predicted proteins | sample 177DNAGHGhighgp2_FD_192422 | JGI IMG/M metagenome (GOLD analysis project Ga0247611, IMG submission 192422) | Sheep rumen microbial communities from Palmerston North, Manawatu-Wanganui, New Zealand - 1770 DNA GHGhigh gp2 | ecosystem: Host-associated > Mammals > Digestive system > Stomach > Rumen... | reverse complement strand
TGACCAACGGTGTCTGCACCGTGATCTTCCCGGAAGGGACCCGTTCGCTGAATGGCGAGGTGGGACGATTCAAACGCGGTGCTTTCCAGATAGCATGGGACCTCGGTTTGCCGGTTATCCCGCTGTCCTTGGACGGATGCTATGAAGTGCTGCCGAAAGGTAAACCGTATGTGCATTGGCATCCCGTGCATATGCATATCGGTGAACCCATCGACCTCAAGCAATATGCCGATTCCAACGAAGCGATCGAAGCCGTTCGTAATGCCGTCATCGATGGTCGTATAAAATAATCTTTCAACTTTAAACATTAAACATTCAACTTTATATCATGTATTCCGATCCTAAAGATTGTCTCTATTGCACTAATAATGAGACCCTGCATAATCTCATGATTGAGATTTGCCATCTGCGTGTTTCGCGCGCCTTCCTTTTTAAAGAGCAGACCTATCACGGCCGTTGCCTGGTGGCATACGATAAGCATGTGAATGACCTTAATGAACTGTCGGATGAAGAACGTAATCGCTTCATGGCAGATGTAGCCGATGTGACTCGCGCGATGCAGAAACTCTTCAACCCGGAGAAAATCAACTATGGTGCATACTCCGATAAACTGAGTCACCTGCATTTCCATCTGGCTCCCAAATATGTGGACGGACCCGACTACGGAGGTACCTTCCAAATGAACCCGGGTAAGGTCTATCTGACCGATGCCGAATATAACGAGATGGTAGAAGCGCTTAGAAAAGAACTGAAGGCTGAATACTGAATACGGAATGCTATTCAAAGACATCATAGGACAAGAAGAAACGAAGCGTCACTTGCGCGAGTCGGTGCTTGAGGGACGGATTCCTCATGCGCAGTTGTTTGCCGGTATATCCGGTATCGGCAAACTGCAATTAGCATTGGCGTACGCACAATACCTCAACTGCCCGCATCGTACTGAAGAAGATAGTTGCGGTGTTTGTCCTACGTGTCTTCAGTTTGAGAAACTGCAACACCCGGACTTGCATTTCGTTTTTCCGATTGTGGGGTCTGATGAGACCTGTGACAATTTTCTGGAGCCTTGGAGAGAAATCATTCTTTCCCAGCACTATTTTGATTTGGAAGATTGGCATAAAGCCTTAGGCGTAGAGAGCAAACAAAGCATGATCTATGAGAAAGAGAGCGGAGAGATCCTCCGCAAACTCTCGCTCAAACCGTACGGCGAAGGGTATAAAGTGATGATCATCTGGCAGCCGGAGAAGATGAATACGACGACCGCCAATAAGCTGCTCAAACTGCTGGAAGAACCACCTGCTCAAACGGTCTTTCTATTGGTCAGCGAACATCCGGAACAACTGCTGACCACCATCCAATCGCGCGTACAGACGATTCGTATCCCGCGGTTGGAGACAGAGACTATTGCTGATGCACTCATGCAAAAAGGCATCGATCCTACCAAAGCGAATGATATAGCGCGTATTGCTAACGGCAGTTATTTAGCAGCCCTCAAAAAGTCCGATGAATCCGAAGAGAATCAGCAAGAACTGCATGATTTCATAGCGCTCTTTCGAGATGCCTATACCGTCGGTGTACTCAAAGATCCTGTCAAAAAATTCGAGTCTCTCAAACGACTCAAACAATGGAGCCTCGATATGGCGGATAGTAAAGTGGGACGGGAGAAACAGAAACATTTCCTGCAATATGCGCAGCAACAGGTACGGGAAAACTACATCCGGAATATCGGTCAAGCCGACCTCAATTACCAGATGGAAGACGAGCGGGATTTCTCCGTTAAATTCACGCCTTTCATTCATGACGGGAATGTAGAGGCTATCATGGACCAACTCGACCTGGCGGAACGACAAATAGAACAAAATGGCAATGCAAAAATCATTTTCTTTGACCTTTGCCTGCAAATGATAGTGTTAATTAAAAAACCAAAGATATGAAAAAATACACCACCGGAAACGGTCATAGCGAACTGGAAGCCGCAGCTACCAAGCGTAACTCAGCGCATATGTTGCCAGTGAGCGACTGGTTGTCTGACCTGCCGGAAAATACGCAACTAACAGACCTGATTGAGGTGCAATTCAAAAACACCCGTAAGGGCTATTACCATAATACTCAGGGACTTCCGTTAGAAAAAGGAGTAAAGGTAGTAGTAGAAGCCAACCCGGGATACGACCTGGGTGAAGTGGTACTGACAGGTAAACTGGTAGAACTGCAGATCAAGAAGAATAAGATCGATGCCTCCCGTTATGAGATTCGTCAAGTACTTCGTATCGCTACAGAAGAAGATCTGGAACGCGCCAAACAGGCTCACGCACGCGAACAAGAGACCATGATCAAAGCACGTCAGATTGCCAAATCGCTCGGCTTGGAGATGAAAGTGGGAGATGTAGAATACCAGGGAGATGGCTCCAAAGCTATCTTCTTTTACATCGCTGACGGGCGTGTGGACTTCCGTCAACTCATCAAAGTATATGCGGAGACCTTCCGTATCCGCGTAGAGATGAAGCAGATTGGAGCACGCCAAGAAGCGGGACGTATCGGAGGAACAGGTCCGTGCGGTCGCGAGCTGTGTTGCTCGACCTGGATGATCAATTTCTCGTCCGTCGGTACCGGTGCAGCACGACTGCAGAATATATCGCCGAATCCGCAAAAGTTAGCCGGTATGTGCGCGAAACTCAAATGCTGTCTGAACTATGAAGTACCTGTTTATGAGGATGCTGCGAAATTACTGCCTTCCCGTCATACGGAACTGGAAACCAAAGATGCTACCTGGTATTTCTTTGCTTCTGATCCATTAGCAGGAACGGTCACCTATTCTTCAGATCCGCATACTGCCGGTAACCTCACTACCCTCACTGCAGCCCGCGCACATGAGATTATTGCCATGAACAGAAACGGCGAGAAACCCGATACATTAGAAGGAACGCGCGCCGTCTCGTCCGAGATAGGTTACCAGACAGGACATGGAGACGTAACGCGTTTCGATAAGAAAAAACATCATCATGATCACCGTAATCGCAGAGACAGGAGGGATAGGAAATGAGACATTTCACAGTTTTGTTGGCAGTATTAGCGCTCTCCCTCACTGCGTGTAAAAACGATATCGTTTATAGTCGCTTTTCCTCGATTCCATCGGAGAAATGGGCGATAGACAGTGTGGCGCATTTTGAGTATGCCATCACAGATACGGTTCCTGACTACCGCATGCTCGTTTATGTGCGTCATACCGAACGCTATCCGTACCAGAACATGTGGCTCTTCGTTGGAGATAGCCTGCATCGCGATACGATTGAGTTCTACTTAGCTGACGACCGCGGACAATGGTTAGGAAACAAACATCACGGCTTCATCGAGATGCCGGTACTGCTCGAAGAAAACTATCATTTTTCAGATACCGGTACCTACCATATGTCCATTCAGCACGGCATGCGGGATAGCGTCCTGCGCGGTATCACGGATATAGGTTTCGAAATAGTGAAAAATGGGCAAAAATAAACTAAAAAAGTTTGCGGAGATGGAGACATTCAGCAATGTCTTCCAACCGCCCTATGAACCCATGGCTGGTCAATGGAGGGAGCGATTCTTCCATAATGATAACCCCATCGTGTTGGAACTCGGTTGCGGTCGCGGTGAATATACGGTCGGTTTGGCGCGCAAGTATCCGGAGAAAAACTTCATCGGCGTAGATATCAAAGGAGCACGCATGTGGGCAGGAGCAAAAGAAGCCGAACTGAGTGGACTGAAGAACGCTGCTTTTCTACGCACGAATATCGAGTTCATCACCCAGTTCTTTGCCAAAGATGAAGTGGATGAGATATGGATCACTTTCTGCGACCCGCAGATGAAGAAAGCCACCAAGCGTCTCACTTCCACTTATTTCATGCAGCGATACCAACAAATCGTTAAGCCGGAAGGTATTATTCATCTGAAAACAGACAGTCCTTTCCTCTATACCTATACGACGGAGATGCTGCGGCTCAACCCCTATCCGGTACTGGCCAATACGAATGACCTCTATGCCTGCGACCAATATCCGGATGCACAAGCGCTCAAGACCCATTATGAGAAACAATGGCTCGATAGAGGACTGAGTATCAAGTATATAGCTTGGCGATTAACACCACTCACCGCTTGGGAAGAACCGACTATCGAGATAGAAAAAGACAGTTATCGTTCGTACGGACGCAATTATAACAGTGAAAGAAAGGAGAATCATGGCTAAGATCGTTGTTTTTACAGGAGCAGGAGTAAGCGCCGAGAGTGGTTTGGGTACCTTCCGAGACAGTGATGGACTTTGGGAACATTACCGCGTAGAAGATGTATGTACCCATGATGCATGGTTGACGAATCCGCAATTGTGCGTCAAGTTCTATAACGACCGTCGGCGTGATACACTGGCGGCGCAACCTAATGCGGCGCATATAGCGATCGCCAAACTGCAGCAGGCCTTTCCTGATACAGCGATCATCACGCAGAATATCGATGACCTCCATGAACGCGCAGGAGCAAAGAACGTAGTCCATCTGCATGGCGAGATCACCAAACTGCGTTCGTCCATCAACGAGACAGCTACTGTACCCCTCGAAGGATGGGAACAACATTACGGCGACAAGCATCCGGACGGGTCATTGTTGCGACCCTATATCGTCTTCTTCGGAGAAGGAGTACCATACTTCGATGAGGCATGCCGCATTGCCTCTACCGCCGATATCATGATCGTGGTGGGTACGAGTCTCAATGTCTATCCTGCTGCGTCCTTACTCCATTATACCCGCCCCGGAATACCTATCTATTTCGTGGATCCGGGTCAACCCGAGTTCGGCATGTGGGCAGACCATATCACCCATATCAAGAAAAAAGCCACCGAAGGTGTACCTGAATTAGTCGAAAAACTGATTGCTAAAAAGTGAAGATTTTCCAACGCATACTGACCTGGCTGGCTATCATGGCGGTACTAACCCTACTCGCGATGGGCATATGGTATGTCACTTGCGGTGGCAGTCAGAGTACGGAGAGTCTGAAATGGTTGCAGTTCTTACAAACCACAGCTACTTTCCTGCTGCCTCCTATCTTCTGCGCATGGTTATGGGATACCAACCATCGTCCCTTTGCATGGTTGAAAATGAATACAGGGATGAACTGGTCCACCGCTGCACTGGCTATCGGTATCATGGTATGCGCCATCCCTGCGATCAATCTCTTGGCGGACCTCAACAGCCGGATCGAACTGCCGGAAAGTATCAATGCTATTGAACTGAAAATGAAGCAGATGGAAGAAGCCGCAGCGGCACTGACTGAACGGTTTTTGCAAGCCGATAATAGCGGTATATTACTCCTTAACATCGCCCTGATGGCACTTCTGCCTGCCTTGTCCGAAGAACTCTCTTTCCGCGGTACACTGCAACAGATATTAGGAAATAAACATACCGCTATTTGGGTCACGGCCTTCATCTTCTCTGCCATCCATATGCAGTTCTACGGTTTCATTCCGCGTATGCTGATGGGTGCGATGTTCGGGTATATCTTCGTTTGGACCGGCTGTCTATGGGTACCTATCCTGATGCATTTTATCAATAACAGTCTTGCGGTACTGACTTTTTACTTCTTCGGACAAAACAGCAGCGCCGATACCATCGGTACCGGCGCTACATGGTGGTTAGGCGTGATCAGCCTGATGATTACATCTCTGGGTCTACTAATATTCTACCGCAGAACTCGCACACGATAATTTTCTTACGCGTACGGATATCCAACTGACGCTGTGCAGGGATTTTTGCGTGGCAACCACCGCATGAGTCACGCTCTACTTTCACCACAGCCAAACCGTTACGGGCATTCTTACGGATACGGTTGAAAGCGGTCAACAGACGCTCGTCAATCTTCTTTGACAGATCATTTGCCTTTAACATCAGCGCCTCGGTCTCAGCCTTGGTCTCTGCAAGTATCTGATCCAATTCCGAACGCTTCTGATTCAGATCTACCGTACGCTCCTCGATGGTCTTGGTAGTATTGGCTTTTTCAGCAATACGTGCCTCGAGTTCGGCGGTGTAATGTTTGATCTTACGCTGCGAAGCCTCGATCTCCAACTCCTGATACTCGATCTCCTTGTTCAGGTTATCGAACTCACGGTTGTTACGAACGCTGTTCTGCTGCTCTTTGTAACGCGAGATAGAGGCATTCGCATTCTCGGTACGAACACGATGATCCGAGATCTGGGTCTCACATTCCTTGATGTCATTCTCGATATTGGTCAGACGGGTCTTCAGACCTTCCACTTCGTCTGCCATATCCTTCACTTCCTGCGGTAACTCACCCGCCAGGGTACGCAAGCTGTCGATTTTCGAATCCACTTGCTGCAAATCGTAGAGCGCACGCAGCTTGTCCTCTACGGTCAATTCTTTTGTTCTTGCCATACTTGTATTGGTGTTTTATCTGTTTTACTGATTATACATTGGATGCCTAATGGCGCTAATATATCTTTAAATATCTCCCGTGCATGACGCTCGGAGTACCAGTGATCGATATCTATGAGTCCTATCCGTCCGTCTGCGTCCTGGAACTCATGGTACTTACAGTCGGCAGTAAGATACACATCTGCACCTTGGTTAATCGCTTCCTCGATAAACTCTGCTCCTGAACCACCGCATAACGCCACGGTCTCGATCATCTCCTTCTTCGCGCGTGTGTAGCGCACGTACGTACATTGTAATATATCACGCACATACATGATGAAATCCTCGTATTTCATAGGATTACCTAGTTTTCCTATCGCGCCTAAACCGCTTTCGGTTAATAATCGATAATCTATAATTCCTAATTTATCGGCGAGGCGTGTATTAATCCCTCCTTCCACGCTGTCCAGGTTCGTATGCGCGGAATAGATAGCGATATTCTTTTTGATCGCCATCTCCACAACACGCGCTTGGGGCGTCTGACCGCATACTTGCTTGAGTCCGTGAAAGAGTAGGGGATGATGGGATATAATCAACTGACAACCGGTTAACACGGCTTCATTGACCACATCTTCCGTGATGTCTGTGGTCAAGAGGACGGACTGAATATCGCGTCCTGTGTCACCTACCTGCATTCCCGAGTTATCCCATGCTTCCTGGGCACTCCGTGGCGCTACAGATTCTATGCTATTGATGATCTCCCTGAGGAGCACTTTTCATCATTTAGCGCAGCGGCTCATTTCATCATTGAGCAGCTTGCTGCGCTCATTCTTCTTCTTTAATAGAGAAGTCAGTTATGCCGGCGTTGATGAGGATATTATACCATTGGATGAGTTTGCGGATGTCCGACGGATAAACGCGGTCACGGTCCCAGTTAGGCAGCACTTCGTCAAACCATGCCTGCAACTCTGCATTGCTCGCTTTCTTCGGATCAAATGCAACAGGTTGGAGTTTTTCCTTCTTACCGGCATTGGTCAGCACTTCGCTCAAGGCGATATCATCCGCGTCCGTGAACATCGATACATCGCTCAGCGCCACGATCTTATCGCGCGCATAAGTAGGCATACGTTTACCGTCTACCAAACTCTCCACAATCAGCATGTTATTGCCACGACTTACCAATTTATACAAACCCGGTTTACCGGTAATTGCCAGAATTTCTCTCAACATATATAGTTTTCAGTTATCAGTGTTCAGTATTCATTTTCTCCAAATCGGCTGCAAAATTACAACAATTTTTTGAATTATGCAAATTTACAAGCTATTTTTAACTCATTTCAAGCATTCTTTGTATCGAAGAGACGGCTTTTTCGGCTGTCTCTTTTGGTACTATCATCTCCGGTGCCTCGTTCTTAAGACAATTATATACCTTCTCCAAGGTATTCATCCGCATGTACTCGCATTCGTTGCAAGAACAACCTACGCCTTCCGTCACCTCCGGTGGTACAGGTATAAACTCCTTATCCGGACAGGCACGTTGCATCTCAAAGAGTATTCCTGATTCTGTAGCGATTATAAAGCGTTTAGCGGACGATTGGATCGTATGTTCCAGTAAGGCCTTCGTTGAACCAATCACATCGCTCTGCGCGAGGATAGGTGCTTTGCATTCCGGATGCGCCAGTACTTCCACTCCCGGGTTCTCTGCTTTCAGTTTTAGTAAAGCCTCTAAAGAAAAACGGCTATGTACATGGCAGGCACCGTTCCAAAGAAGCATATTTCTACCGGTTACACTATTTATATACGATCCTAAGTTATGGTCGGGACCGAAGATGATCTTGGCGTCCTTCGGTAATTGATCGACAATCTTCTTCGCATTCGAAGAAGTAACCACTACATCCGTCAGTGCTTTCACATCCGCTGAGGTATTGACATATGAAACCACCATATGATCCGGATGCTGCGCCTTAAAAGTCGCTAAGTCCTCTGCTTTACAACTGTCCGCTAACGAACAACCGGCATTCATATCTGGGATCAGTACTTTCTTATCCGGACAAAGGATCTTCATCGTCTCTCCCATGAAATGTACGCCGCACATTACTAATATATCCGCCTGTACGCGCGTAGCCTGTTGGGCTAAGGCTAACGAATCACCGATGAAATCAGCTATTTCTTGTATTTCCGGTCGGGTATAATAATGCGCGAAGATTACCGCATTTTTCTCTTTACACAACGCGCGTATTGCCTCTTTCATTTTATAAATATCTATTAATCTTTTTAAAATCCTTGATTATAATAAGCTGTTAATACTGTTGATAAATTCCTAAATTCTCTCGATTTCAACGGATTAAAAGCGTTTATAATTTTTACCGGATTGTTTGTGGTTTTTATAACTGCAGCGTGGAACATCTTATTAACTGTGTAGCATTCTACTTGTTAACAATATGTTTATAACCATTTTTTCAGTCTGAATATCAGTAGGATAAGTACCACACTCATCACCATCAAACCAAGTGCAAACGCATAGCCGTACTGCCAATGCAGTTCAGGCATGAAATCGAAGTTCATACCGTACAAACTACCAATCAAAGTAGGCGGCAGGAAGATGATATTGATGACCGTGAAGATCTTTATAATCTTATTCTGTTCGATATTTACCAAACCGAGGAAGGTATCCTGGAGGTAGTCCAGACGGTCAAAACCAAATCGCGTATAGTCAAACAGTGAATTAATATCCTTGATAATCATCGTAAGACGCGTACTCAGTTCTTCAGGGAAAAAATCGCACTTAAGGATATTACTAATCACGCGCTGTTTATCCATGATGTTCTGTCGGATGATGGTCACTTTTTCTTGCAAGTCCTTGATCTGAACCAGCAAATCCTCATCTACGTGATCGCTCTCCGCATTGATCTGTTGGGAGAGTTCGGTAATCATATCCGTGGTATCCTCGATTAAGTCGGCATCCTTCTCCACTCGCGTCTCAAAGAGTGCTACGAGCACGTGATACCCTGTCGGGAAATTGCGGGTGTTAACGAACACCTTTTTGAATGTCTCGTTAAAGGTATCCAACTCATTATCGCGGATGGACACCAAGATACCGTTCTTCAAGATAAAGTTCACCGGCTCCATCTCGAAGTTATTCTTCAAAAAGTTACTGTTCGCTACAATCGAGTCATCCGTTTGGATATAACGACTCGAGAGCTCGATCTCCTCCATCTCTTCATCTTCCTGGATATCGATTTTGAGGAATCCCTCCAGCGTATCCTCGGTCTTGTCGCTCACGTCGAGCAGGTCGATCCAGATGATATCTTTCTTATCGAGTTCTTTCAATGCGGAGATGGTACGTGCTACCTTGATCTTCTCCTTATCTTTATAGAATATCTTGATTTCGCTCATTTTCAATCAGTTTTGTAAGTTCAACAAATTGTTCTACGGACAGCTGTTCGGGGCGCATTGTAAAAATCTTCTCTTCCAGGACGGGATTTCCCTTTCCTACCAGCTGCTGAAGAGAATTGCGCATCTGTTTTCGTCGCTGGTTAAAGGCAGTCTTGACAATGGTCTTAAAGAGCACCTCATCGCAGTCCAACCGTCGTCGCTTATTGCGCGTCATGCGGATCACCGCAGACTTGACTTTTGGCGGCGGGTTAAACACATGTTCATCTACCGTGAACAGATATTCTATATCATAATAGGCTTGCAGCAGTACGGAGAGAATGCCGTACGCTTTCTTGCCTGGTTTACTTGCTAACCGTTCCGCTACTTCCTTCTGAATCATGCCGGAGCAAACCGGAATACGGTCTTTATAGTCCAGTACTTTAAAGAAGATCTGACTGGATATATTATACGGATAATTACCGATGACATTGAATTCGCCTTCGGGTATTAAGGTATCCAGATTGAGTTTGAGAAAATCCCCTTCTACGAGATTCAACTCCGGGTACCACTCACGCAGATAAGCAACCGACTCGCGGTCAATCTCAATTGCAGTAAGTTGGATAGCTGGATTTTTAAGAAGATATTGAGTAAGCACACCCATACCCGGCCCGATCTCTATCGTTCGGCCCGAGGTGAGGGTTTCAGCAATTCTTTGGGCGACAGTTAAGTCCGTCAAAAAGTGCTGTCCCAAAAATTTTTTGGCACGTACTTGTTGCATTATCCGCGTGATAATCGTCCATAATAGTAACTCCGTTTTCTTTTGCGGCTGCAAAAGTACTACAAAAAAATGACATATGCAAGGATTTTGGCAAAAAAAAGAAAAAATCGCCCGATTTGAGCGATTTTTCTTAGTAATTAATTGATTTCTATAGGTTTTTACCATCC
>Ga0247611_10010733_pt1 | contig 10707 bp, 8 predicted proteins | sample 177DNAGHGhighgp2_FD_192422 | JGI IMG/M metagenome (GOLD analysis project Ga0247611, IMG submission 192422) | Sheep rumen microbial communities from Palmerston North, Manawatu-Wanganui, New Zealand - 1770 DNA GHGhigh gp2 | ecosystem: Host-associated > Mammals > Digestive system > Stomach > Rumen ... | reverse complement strand
CAGCGGCAACGGCTTCTGTATCTGGGGTAACCTGGTCTGTCTGCGCGGAATCTCTAAGGACTACGCCAACCGCGTCTCCAAGAAACACGTCGGTTCGGAAGTCTTCGCCCTCGCCGAGGAGCAGGACGACTATGTAGCCGAAATCGAAGTCTGGATAGACGGACAGCTTGATCAGGTATCCATCCTTCCTATGAAGGGAACCTCGCGCAAGCTCGAACCCGCCTGGAAGTATCAGATGCCGGAAGGAAGACACACAGTAAAGATGATCTGGCGCAATCCCGATCCGAAACAGTATCTGCTTCGAATCAACGCAATCCAGTATTATTCAGAGAATCCTGTAACGGATACCTACTACCACAACTAGTATGAAAAGAGTATTGACAGTCCTTTCGGCGCTCGCGCTTCTCGCCGCCTCTTGCTGCAAGACAGCCTCTATCCCCTACGGAAAGACGGTAACGATCAGCGAGGAGCAGATGATGGACAAAATCCGCGGCGGATGGTTCGCCCAGACTATAGGCTGTACCTACGGAGGCCCGACCGAATTCAAGTTCAAGGGCGGACTTCTCCAGGATCAGCAGCCTCTGGAGTGGTACGACAACTATATCTACGACACCTTCATCGAAGATCCGGGCCTGTACGACGACGTCTATATGGACCTTACCTTCCTCGAGGTGATGAGCGAGATGGGGATCAACGCCCCGATCAGCGAGTTCGCAGACCGCTTCGCCAACGCTCCCTATAAGCTCTGGCATGCCAATCAGGCCGCCCGCTACAACATCCTCAACGGACGCGGAGCCCCCGAATCCGGCTATTGGAAGTATAACCCCCATGCAGACGATATCGACTTCCAGATCGAGGCCGATTTCATCGGCATGCTCACCCCCGGCCGCCCGAACGATGCGGCTGCGATTGCGGACCGCATAGGCCACATCATGAACTATGGCGACGGCTGGTACGGCGGAGTCTATGTAAGCGCCCTGTATGCCCTCGCATATGTCTGCGACGATATCCCTACGATAGTCAGCGAGGCCCTGAAGGTAATCCCCGAAGGAACTAAGTTCCGCCGAGCGATCGAGTGTGTAATCAAGAATCACGCGAAATATCCCAGCGACTGGAAGCGCTGCTGGTTCGAGGTCGATAAGCTCCACAGCTTCGATATTGGCTGCCCCGAGGGAGTGTGGAACGGCTTCAATATAGACGCCGTGATCAATGCCGCTTATGTCGTAATCGGCCTGCTCTACGGCGAGGGCGATTTCGAAAAGACGATGGAGATCAGCACCCGCTGCGGCCAGGACTCCGACTGCAACCCCGCTTCGGCGGCCGGCATCCTCGGCGTTATCTATGGGTATAACGCTATCCCTGAGAAGTACCGCAAGGGCGCAGATATGATAGCCGATCTCCCCTTCCCTTATACGACACTCAGCCTCAATACCGCCTGCGAGAAGACTCTCGCGCTGATGAAAGGCCTGCAATTCACTGTCGAAGAAGCAGTCCCCGTACGCTACGAGCAGTCTTTCGAGGGAATCAAGCCGGTCGCTAAGGTTGTCCTCAAGAGGCGTTTCTCAGACGAATTGACGCTCGAATTCACCGGCAATTCGATAGTCGTAGAGGGCAGTGTCGTAAAGACCGGCCACGACAATTCCGACTACAGGGCCCGCCTGCAGGCTTACCTGGACGGCGAGTTGGTAGAGGAATTCGTAATGCCTTACGACTATATAACACGCAAGTATGAGGTGTTCTCGAAATACTGCTTCGAGAGCGGCAAACATACCCTAAGGATCGTTCTCCTCAATCCCCACAAAGATTATGAGATCAACGCACAGGAAATGGTAATCTATGATAAAGATGAATAAATACGGTATCATTTTTCTTCTCGCCGCGTTTGCTGTAGTGAGCGCCTGCGGATGTACCCCCAAAAAGCCCGTAGAGCCGGAAAAGCCCTTCGAGCGGTACACTCAGGATCTCAAGATCCACAGCGAGATAATGAACATAGACGTCCCGTTCTCTATCTACCTTCCCGCAAGCTACGAAAAGGATAAAAACAAGTCCTATCCTGTCGTCTATATGCTCCACGGCCTCGGAGATACACACAATTCGTGGAACGGAAAGTACCTTTCCGCGAACTCGAAAATCAAGGCTTTGGAAGAAAGCGGAAAGATAGGTGAAAACATCTACGTCTTCCCAGAAGGTTATTCGACTTACTACTGTAACTACTACACCGGCAAGTACAACTATATGGATATGTTCGTAAATGAACTTATCCCTTATATAGACGCCAATTACCGTACTTTCGCCGACCGGGAACACCGCGCTACAGTAGGCTACTCGATGGGCGGCTTCGGCGCGATGGTCCTGCCGGAACAACACCCCGAGCTCTTCATCTGCAGCGCTCCGCTCAGTATGTCTTTCCGTACGGACTGGCAGTATCTCGCAGAGTCCCAGAGCGGCTGGGACAACCAGTGGGGCAAGATCTTCGGCGGCACCGGCAAGGGTGGCGATGAGCGCCTTACAGACTACTACAAACAGCATTGCCCTTACTACAAGTTTACGGCTGAGAATAAGGACAAACTCTCCAAGGTCCATTGGTTCTTCACCTGCGGCGACGACGAAGAGAATCTTCTTTTCGCAAACGACACCCTCCATATACAGCTCCGCGACCTGGGCTATGACCACGAGTACCGTGTAGGCAACGGAGGACACCAGAGCAGTTACTGGATGGATGCGCTCAGCGAGGTACTCCCCTGGTTTGATCACTATTTCACCGGCTCTTCTACATGGCCCTCGTCAACAGATCCCAACTATGTCCTTCAGGATGTCACCTTCAATGACGACGGATCGGCTTTCTCAAAGGCCTATACCGGCGAGGCTGAGGGAACAGGTGTATACTTCTTCCATAGTGGCCTCAGTGAGCAGGATCTGAAAGACGCGATGAGAGTATTGTACTCAACAAACACCCAGAAACTCTTCGCTCTTCTACCCTGCAACCTTAAAGAAAAGTCTTTGTCTGAATGGATTTCATTCTACGAGGCAAAATACCCTCAGAACGAACATTTTGCAGTAGGATTCGAGGGAACTGGTGCAACGATTATGGCGAATCAATCATCTTTTAATACGATGATATTCATCGACACTAATCTAGGAAACGACATCTCGGTCGACCCCGCGAAGAAGTACTTCTTTGCCTGTACAGACGAATCTGCCTGCTATCGTGATTTCGGAGCTCTATACCGCGGGTGCAAACGCGGCGGAGGGGAATTCGAGTACCGCGTAATCAACGCTACAGGAGACAAGGACATACTCAAGTGCGCCAATAAACTAAGAACATATATTCCAATTTTTTAACCATTTATTAACCCATTTTAATTTCTAACAAAACATTATGAAAAAGTTTTTCGTAATCGCAGCTATCGCTGCAGTTGCTCTTGTTGCTTGCAAGAAGGATGACGAGAACAAGGGAAAGAATGAGGAAAAGGGCGGCATCAAGCTCGAGTACCGCATCGCAACCCTCGACGGCAAGGCCTTCACTTACAATGCCGACGGAACAGTCGCATCTTATGGTGGCGACTCCGAGATCAGAACATTTGTCTATGAGGGCAAGAAACTCACCATCAAGGACAAATGGAAAAAAGATGATGGCGCATGGTCTGACGAGATCGTAGAGTACGAAATGACTCTCAACGACATGGGCTTTGCTACCAATGTCAAATACGGTGACCATGACGTAGTCATCACCTACGACAAGAACGGTTTCTTCACCGAGGCTACTGACAACGGAAAAAAGATCACCGAGCAGACCATCGAGGACAACAACGTTCTCGCTTGGGGCCGCTATGACAAGGATCATGACTTCTGGCGTCAGAAGAAGGCTACCTACCTCGAGAAGGTAAACGTAGGCCAGGTTCAGACCCACTGGGCTGAGGATCTCGGAATGAAGAGGTGGATGCACGAAGCTCGCCTGTTCGGTAACACCTCCGTCAACGTCCTCGAGACCTGCCGCTGGTGGAACTATGGCGATGAGCCCGCAGAGAAGACCGCAGTCTATGACTACGAGTTCGATGCCAACGGCTGCATCACCAAGGAGACCAAGTACTATGGCGTATGGAACGAGACCGACCTTACCGGCCTTGGTCCCGACGACGAGCACACCTTCACTTGGGAGAAAATCAAATAATAACCCCAAGAGGTCTTAGATCATACTGCACGGCAGCGCTTCTGCTGCTGTGCAGTATCTTTAATTGCAATGCCCAGAACTACAACGACCTGGGCAGTTGGTTTGCGCTGAACGTCAGCCGCAGTTTCAGCGAGAAGTTCTCCGCGGCCGTGAGGGTCGAACACCGTACCCTCGATTCGTTTCAGGATCTCAACCAGGCCTACAGCCGCGCCAGCCTCTACTATAAGCCGGTAAAGTGGATGAGGATAGACATGAACCTGGACTGGGCTTACACGCCCTCCGGAAACCGCATACGCTACATCCCCGGCATTCGCCTTTCACACAAGACTGAGAGCGGCACTTCCCTCTATCTCAGGGAATGGTATATGAGGACACAGTATCCCGGACAGGAGCTCGATTCCGGCAATACCCTCAGAACAAAAGCCGGCCTCTCCCGCCCCGTAGGCGAAAGAGGCCTGACTCCTCATCTTGACTATGAAATCTTCTACTGGGACAAGATTACCCAGCAACGTTTCTATTTGGGCGGGAAGTTCCCTCTGAGCGATTCCGTCTCTCTGGACGTATTCTACCTGTATCAGCTTCTTCCCGTAAAAAAAACGGGCACCCATATTCTGGGCGCCACGCTTTCTTTTACTCTACCTTAGGCAGTTTCGCAAGACTTACGGCCAACTCCTCGTCTGTAGGAATATAGTCGTTCATCGTACCGTTGTTGAACTGCTCGTAGGCTTTCAAATCATAGTAACCGGTTCCGGTAAGGCCGAAGACGATAGTCTTCTCCTCGCCCGTCTCCTTACACTTAAGAGCTTCATCGATCGCGACGCGGATAGCGTGGCTGCTCTCAGGAGCGGGAAGGGTTCCCTCAACGCGGGCAAAGAGCCTTGCCGCCTCGAAGACGGAGGTCTGCTCTACGGCACGTGCCTCGAAGAGACCGTCGGCGTAGAGCTGCGAAAGGATAGAGCTCATACCGTGGTAACGGAGGCCGCCGGCGTGGTTGGCCGAAGGGATGAAGGTACTGCCGAGGGTGTACATCTTCGCGAGCGGGCAGATATGGCCGGTGTCAGCAAAGTCGTAAGCGAACTTGCCGCGGGTAAACGAGGGGCATGAGGCCGGCTCTACAGCGATAATCTTGTAGTCGGCTTCGCCGCGAAGCATCTCGCCGATGAAGGGACTGGCCAGACCGCCGAGGTTCGAACCGCCGCCGGCGCAGCCGATGATTATATCGGGCTTGATGTCGTACTTCTTCAAAGCGGCCTGGGTCTCGAGACCGATGATGGTCTGATGAAGGAGGACCTGATTCAGAACCGATCCGAGCTCATAGCGATAGCCTTCATTCTTCACTGCGGTCTCGACAGCCTCGGAGATAGCGCAGCCAAGGCTTCCGGTAGTTCCGGGGAACTCCTCGAGGATCTTCTTTCCGATTTCGGTAGTATTGCTGGGAGAAGGGGTTACCTCTGCGCCGTAGGTTCTCATTACCTCGCGGCGGAAAGGCTTCTGTTCGTAAGAGACCTTCACCATAAAGACCTTGCAGTCCAGTCCGAAGAACTGGGTTGCCATCGAAAGGGCTGTTCCCCACTGTCCTGCTCCCGTCTCGGTAGTAACACCCTTCAGACCCTGCTCCTTTGCGTAGTAGGCCTGAGCGATAGCTGAGTTCAGCTTATGGGATCCGGAAGTATTGTTACCCTCGAACTTGTAGTAGATCTTAGCCGGGGTTCCGAGCGCTTCCTCGAGGAAGTATGCGCGGACGAGCGGCGAGGGACGATACATCTTGTAGAAGTTCAGAACTTCTTCAGGAATAGGGATGAAGCGGGTATCGTTGTCGAGTTCCTGCTTTACGAGCTCCTTGCAGAAAATGGGCTCCAACTCCTCAGCCTTGAGGGGTTTACCGGTTCCGGGATTAAGCAGCGGAGCCGGCTTTGTTTTCATGTCTGCGCGGACGTTATACCATGCGGTAGGGATCTCCTCTTCTGTGAGGTAGATTTTGTAGGGGATTTTCTTCTCCATAGTGACAATAATTAACCACATCTAATGTAAGAATTCTTTTGTATTTTTGTACACTATGGAAGAAAAAGTTCTCGAAACTGCCTCGCTTGCCGGCCATATTCTGCTCGAAAATGGTGCGGAGATAGCCCGAGTCGAAGAAACGATGGAGCGAATCGCCCGTCACTACGGCGTAGAGTCGCAGAATTTCTTCGTTCTCAGCAACGGTATCTTCACCACCGGCCAGACCGGCTACGCAAAGGTCGAGTTCATTCCCTTCAAAGGCTCGCAGCTCGAGCGGGTAGCGGCCGTGAACCAGATCTCGCGCGATATCGAAGCCGGCCGCTATACGGTGGAGCAGGCGCGCGAGCGGCTCCTCGCTATTCGCGCCAGCAAGCCTAAACCAGCGTGGGAACAGATTCTGGGCTCCGCCGTGGGCTCGGCCGGCTTCTGCATGATCTTCGGAGGCGGGCTGCTCGATGCCGCAGCGGCCTTTGTCGTGGGGATGCTTCTTTGGGCGTTCGTGGTCTTCCCAGGCGCGCGAATGAGTAAGCCGATCGCGAACATAGTAGGCAGCGCGCTCGCGACCCTGCTCTGTATAGTTTTCGAACGCATAGGATTCGGCGTGAGCCTTGGAAACATGATAGTGGGCTCGCTTATCCCGCTGATCCCGGGAGTCGCGTTTACAAACGGTATCCGCGATATCGCGGACGAGGACTATATTGCCGGCGCGACCCGTCTGCTGGATGCGATCATGGTCTTTTTCTGCATTGCGGCGGGCGTGGTCGTCACCTTCATGGCGGCCTACCTTATCGAGGGGCAGATGATCCTCGTTAACGGGACGGAGCCGGACGCTCTGTGCGGGACTCTGGCGATGCAGGCTTTCGCCGCTTTTGCAGGTACGGTCGGGTTCTCGGTCCTTTTCGGCGTGCCGAGACGGAACTACCTCCAGACCGCGCTGGTAGCCATGATCGGCTGGGTCGCATATCTCGCCCTCTTCCGTTTCACGGTCCTCGGGCCTGCAATCTCTACCTTCGCGGCCACGGTGATCGTGGCCTCGCTCGCCCGCGCTTTCGCTTCGTGGTTCAAGACCCCGTCGACGGTCTACCTGATTCCCGGCGTGTTCCCCATGATCCCCGGCGGCGGGATATTCTGGACTACGTTCTTTCTTGTCTCCAGCCGGCTCCATATGGCGCTGCAGAGCGGCATGCTCGCTCTCGAGGTCACTGCCGCTATAGTGCTGGGTATCGTCCTGGTAAGCGCGCTGCCTAAGAGGCTGTTTTACCGAAAGAAAACGGTCGCGTAAGATTCTGCGAACTGTCCGGGGAGGTAGCAGTGCATCCAGTCGTGGGAGATGTCGACCAGTTTGCCTTCCGAGATGCGGAGCGTAACCATCAGCTCGTCCTGAGTGTTCGGGGCGCTCATATTCGAGACCGCGTTTCCTATTGAATAGTATACAGGGACCTTGCGCCCGTCCGTAGTTGTGATGTTCGCCGCATCCTGGACTACGTGGGGATGGGCGCCGACGATAGCGTCTGCCCCGGCCTGGGCGAGGTCGATGGCCCAACGCTCCTGCGAAGCGTTGTGTTGGAGCTGGTATTCCTCGCCCCAGTGGGGGCAGACGAGGACAAAGTCGGCGCCCCGCTCCTTCGCCTTAGCGATCAGAGGCAGAACCTCGCATCCCTGCTGAATCAATACTTGATGTTCAAGCTCGGGATAACGGTTGGTTCCATAGGTAAAGTTGACGATTCCGATAAGCTGATCTTTTACCCTTACAATCAGAGGGTTATGAGTCGTGTCCTGAGGTGCGCCTACGCCGGTATAGGCGATGCGTCCTTCGGATTCCATCAGATCGTAGTACCAGATAGTCCTGCGAAGGCCTTTCGCTCCCCTGTCCAGGATATGATTATTTGCTGCGAGGAAGACATCCACTCCGCAGTCTGCTACATACTCGGCATACAGGTCCGGGGCGCTGAAAGCCGGATAGCCCGTATAAGGCTCTCCTCCGAGAGTGAACTCCATCCCTGCTATCGCAAGATCCGCCTCTTTTAGTTTCGGAGCGATATAGTCCAGGAACGGCGTAAAGTTGAACTCTCGGACGGTATCGCCAGCCGCTTTCCTGCGGGCAGCGTCTATCTGCCCCTGATGTATCATCACATCGCCTATAATACGTATCGTTACGGTGTCCGGCTTTCTTACCGCCTCTGGCAGCAGTTCCGGAATACTTTGGGAAGCGACATTGGACAGCGCGGGTTGCGATTGGCGGAAGTTACAGGAGCTCGCCAATGGGGCGAGGGCCATAACGGCTATTATTATCCTTGATTTCATAACAGATGCCTTGCGGCGGTAAGATAAGCGGTTTGTTTGGAAAGAAGGGTTTCACGGGCAGTCGTAAGGGCGAGGGCAGCGCGCAGGACTGCCGAGGCGGTAGACTGGCCGGCGGAAAGGCGGATACGCTCACGCGCGAGGCAGTTCTGGGCGTAGGCAACGCCCTCCTCGGCGGAACCGATCTCCTGCCATAGGGTTTCGAGCTCAAGGCGTAGCATCCCTTCGCGAAGGCGCAGGCGCGACATAAGATAGTCGCGGTCCATCTCAGCTTTCTGAACCTCGTAATCGTAGCGGCGGGCCCGGGCCGAAGCCTTTCCAAGATCTGTGATCGGCACCCTGACCATCGCAAAGACCATCCCGTTTGCGGAACCGTCCTTAGGAAGCATCATAGCCCCATATCCATAAGAAGCCCCCACGGCCACCTGGGGCAGATACTCCCCTACCGACATCTTCTTTTCGGTCTGCTTCGCCTCTACCTGGAGTTCGAGGAGCTGCGCTTCGTCCCCTGCCTCAACGGGCCGGGCCCTCAAAAATATCTCCTCCGGGGGGAGCAGCTCTGAAGACATTTCGGAAAAACGGAGGCTGCGCAGCGCCAGTGCGTCGTATTCGCAGCCGATAAAGTCCATCAGGTCCATCTTCAAGAGCACTAGCGAGCCCTCGAGGCGGTATTTGGCTGCGCGGATTTCGCCCTGCTTGAGCTTGAGCTCGGTAAGGTCGGAATCTGAGACCAGGCCCGCCGACACGGCCGAGCGTAAATCCCGCTCAAGGCTGTCCAGCATAGACAAAGCCTCGTCGACCGTCTCAGCCTTGCGCTGAAGGGCGACTATGCGCCAGTATTTACTCTCAACGGAGTCGGAGACCGATTTCAGCGCGAGCTCTTCCTGCAGCAACGCGGCCTTGACGCCGAGATCGGCGAGGCGGTTGCCCGACACTATGCGGCCGCCCGCATAGAGGGGCTGGATAACTGTAGCCGTGAACCCGTATCCGCGGGACAGGGTTTCGTAGTAGGGTTTGATACCATTTTCGTAGGCCCGGGCCGAGATGTCGGTCGCGAGAACGCGCGCCGCGTCCGAACTGCCAAGCACGTCGGACAGTGTAAGTCTAACCATCGGGTCAAGCGCGTCGTAGGCCAGCGCGGTCAGGGACACGGACGGGACGAACGCCCAACGCGCCTCGCCCTGCCGGGCCCGCGCCGCAAGAACGTCGAGCGAGGACTTTCGCGCATAGATGCTCCGCACACAGGCCGAATCGAGGCACTGCTGCAGGGTCAGTTCCTGGGCGAAGCCGCTAAGCGCTGAGAGCATCAAAAGCAATATGATCGCACTGCGTTTCATTTCTTGTCGGCGTTTTTGAAGAGGCGCCAGTAGGATACCGGCATAATCAGGGTGATAAGGAAGATGCTGAGCATAGTGCCGAAGCAGATGGTGATACCCATCGGCATCCAGAGGAGGTCGCCGCTCAGGATCATCGGCAGGACGCCGAGTGCCGTAGTACAGGAGGTGAGGAAGATGGGCCTCATACGCCTCTTGCCCGAAAGGAGCGAGGCTTCGCGCACTGCTACACCCTCGGAGCGCAGCTGCTCGGCATACTCGAACATAAGGATGCCGTTGCGGACGATTATACCCACAAGGGACACGAGCCCGAGAACAGCCGTGATGCTGAAATCCTGGCCGAATATCCAGAGCCCGAACGAGGCGCCGAAAAGACACAGCGACGAAAGGACCATAGTAAGAACAGCGACCGAGGCCTTGCGGAAGTGGACAAGAAGGAAGAGGAACAACACCAGGCAGGCGGCGGCGAACGACCATCCGATCTGTGGGATTACCGCGTTGTTGAGCGTCGAAAGCCCCTGCATACTGTAGCTCACCCCTTCGGTCAGGTCGGGGGCGATTTCCGAACGTACGTAGTCCTCGAGCTTTTTCTGCACCGCCGGCTGGCTGACCCCATACTTAAGGTCGCAGCCTACGGTAACGACGCTTACTCCGCCGTGGCGCACGAGGCTCTCGTACTGCCAGCCCGGAGCGACCGAGGCTACCTGCCTGAGGGGCACGCTCACGCCGGGGAGAAGGGTGGGCACCTGCTGGTCCTCGATAGTCCCGTAGGACATATCGGGCGAGATACCTTCGCTGTAGATGTTGACCGGGACCTGACGGTCGCCCTCCCACAGAGTCGCTATCGTCTCGCCGCCGAAGGTACCTGCGAGCGAGAGCGAAAGAAGGGTCTTGGAAACG
>Ga0247611_10010731_pt1 | contig 10712 bp, 9 predicted proteins | sample 177DNAGHGhighgp2_FD_192422 | JGI IMG/M metagenome (GOLD analysis project Ga0247611, IMG submission 192422) | Sheep rumen microbial communities from Palmerston North, Manawatu-Wanganui, New Zealand - 1770 DNA GHGhigh gp2 | ecosystem: Host-associated > Mammals > Digestive system > Stomach > Rumen ... | reverse complement strand
AAACATAGTACGGAGGTATTGTTATGCTAATCAGGATCATCGTCGGCGTCGCGATAGGCGCTCTGGTAGGATTTCTCGCAGGAAAGATCATGGGAACAAAGAAGAACTCGTTCTGGGTCAACGCCGCCCTCGGCATCGTCGGCGGCGCGGTCGGCGGTTTCATCGGCGACCTCATCGGCTGGGGCAACGGCTGGATCTCGAGCACTATCCTTGCGATAGCGGGCTCCTGCATCGTTATATGGCTCGTTCGCAAGCTGTCAAAGTAGATCGCTCTTGACTGCGCCCGAAAAATGCGTTATACTTAAATCGACAAAAATATTATCAAGGAGATAATGAACATGAAAAAATGGATATGCCCCGTTTGCGGTTACGTTCACGAAGGTGACACGCCCCCCGAATTCTGCCCTCAGTGCAAGGTCCCCGGAGAAAGATTCAAAGAAGCTGTCGCTGACGCCGCTTACGCCACGGAACACGTTGTCGGCATCGCCGCTAAAGGCAAGGTGGAAGACGACGTTTACGCAGAACTCGTAAACAATTTCCACGGAGAATGCTCCGAGGTCGGTATGTACCTCGCGATGAGCCGCGTTGCGGACCGCGAAGGTTATCCCGAGATCGCGGAAGCGTTCAAGAGATACGCTTTTGAGGAAGCCGATCACGCTTCAAGATTCGCAGAGCTTCTCGGCGAAGTTCTGACCGATTCCACAAAGAAGAACCTCGAGATGAGAGCTGACGCGGAAGCTGGCGCATGCGAGGGCAAATTCGAGCTTGCAAAGCGCGCGAAGGCGCTCGGCTACGACGCCATCCACGACACCGTCCACGAGATGGCAAAGGACGAGGCGCGCCACGGCGCAGGCTTCAAGGGACTTCTGAAAAGATACTTCGGAAAGTAATTGAGCCTTTTGACAAACAAAAACGCAGTCCGATCCCGGACTGCGTTTTTCATTTTATAGGTTCACTATTTGAGGAGTCCCGCGTCGCGCTTCTTGAGGTTGATGACGTGGTTGATATCGTCGATGACCTTGTCGACGTCTGCGCCGTAGGAAACGGAAAGCTCCACTACTGCGTTTCCGTCGTTATCCAGCACCTTGAACACCTGATAGGTGACTTTTCTGTTCTTCGGGAGAGGCATTTCGCGCTCTTCATACTCGGCTTTATCGAGGGAGAGATAATCCCAGGAGCCGCCGAATATCTCGTCGTCCGCCTCGTCGATCAGAGAGAAGCGTCTGCCATGAACGTACAGCTTTTTGTCGGTATAGAAGATCTGGATGCCGTTGTATTTGCTCGTTCTGTTCTTTCCGTCCGCGCCATGCTTGAAGTAGACGCCCTCGGACAAGTAATCGTAACCGTGGATCTTCGCGGGGTTGACGATCTTGAGAAAGTCCTTTTCATAAACTTCGAATCTGATCATCGCTCTCTCGTCGAGGTCCTTTATCTTTTCGCTGACCTGATAGTTGAGGTCCGATTCCTTCGCTCTGCCGCTGGTGGAAAGAATAAGGCATGCGATACCGGCTATAATAAGCATGATACCGAGGTCTTTGATCTCAAAAAGAGCTACTATCCCGAGCACGATCAGAACAAGACCTACGATCGAGAACGGGGGAAGACCGCGCTGTGCAAAATATTTATAATTCTTCTTGTTTTCCATTATCGGTACTCCGTATAAATATTTGACATGATATTTAACATGATTATGATACCACACAAATCAATCCGTGTCAACCGTTTGAAGATTTTTCAACGGTAAAAAAACAGTTAACAATCGATTTGAATAAAACGCGGCGCGGGGTGGAAAAATAAGTTTGTACACATAAGGTACAAAACACATTTTTCAAGGAGATCGAAATGGACAATCAGAATCAAAACAGGAATCAGAGCCAGAACAGGACCGAGAACAAGAACGAGGCGGGCAACCAGAAAAACCGTCAGAAGAAGCAGAACGCAAAGAAGGGCGAAAACAAGACAGACAACACCTCCTGCGACAAATAAACCGGAAACAAGACAGAAAAATGCGGCGGCTCAAATCGAGCCGCCGCATTCATTTTCAGTTAAATCTCAACAGTCTCAAGTCCCTTGCAGCCGTCGATCGCGCCGCCGACTACGCTGATCCTGCCGCTTTCCGCCATGTGACGGAGGGATACGGCAAAACGGCGAAGAGAGTCGGGGGAAGTCCTTAGCATTTCTCCCCTCGTCTTTTTCCTCATATCGTCCGTGACGCCGGAGAGGTAGAGGACGTCCGCCGCCGCGCCTTCAGCCTTCGGGGTGTGGAGCGGATCGCCGGATGCGACTTCGGAAATGATATACTTGTCAAGATCGTCGTTTTCCGACGCGAATTTTTCGAGGTAGTCCGCAGCAGCGTCGTATGCGACGAGGGATGCGTCCGGCGACGGGTCGCGGTACGAATAGCAGAACATCGTGCCGTTTGAGGCTACGGACATTCCCGCGCCGTAAGCGCCGCCGCGAACGCGCACCGCGCTCCACAGATAGTCGAGCGAGAGTATATTGGCGACGACTCTGTACGCGCCGTCGAACTCATCGCCGCATCTGTCCAGAGAATCGGCCTTTACGGCAAACGACACCTGAGACGGTATCTTTACCGCCGACTTCCCGGGCACTTCGCTCTTGTAAACCGCGTTTGCGGGAAGCGTCTTTCCGCTCTTAAATGACGACGTAAGGATGCTCGCGTCGTAATCCCCGCCGCAAGTGAAGCTGACCGTTACGTTCTCCTTTGTGAAGGATTCGGCTATCACGCGCTCAAAGAGGGCGACGAGAGAGGAGACGTTTTCATCGAATTCGGCGTTGAGCTTTTTGATCGCCTTCATCATCGTTATTCCCTTCACAGCCTCGCTTGCCGCACCCTCAGAGCTGAGAGTCGATCTTGCGGCGGAGACGGCGAACAAGTGGCCGGCATAGACTATCCTCTGACGGTTTGCCTCTTCCACCTGCTTGACTATCTCATGGATCCTTGAGGGCTCGTTGAAGAGAGTGCCGTTTATTATCTGCGCGACAAGGGATTCCGCCTTTTCGAGATTCTCCTCGAGCGCGCTCGCGCTGACGACAAGCGCCGGCATGCAGTGTTCCGTCTGTCCGTACTCGGATATCACCTGACAAGAGGCGGAAAAGTCGCCGAGGTACGTCTTTATCTCGCGCTGAAGATCCGATACCGAATAATCGGACGTCGGAAGCTGAGTGAAGAGCGCGGGAAGAAGAGATAAGAGAGAGAGCTCTTTTGCGCTGAACTGTGTGAGCGGCGCGTATACGGAGAAATAAACTATACCGTTCGACGCGACCTTGTGATAAAGGGTCTTGACTCCGTTTACGCGGAATTCCTCGGTGTGGTACTCCTTCGGCGTATCCGAGACTTCCGAGAGCGGAAGGACCGGTATGGTCGCGATCCCCTCTTCGGTATCGGGAGTGTTCTGCCACTCGCAAAAACGTCTGCTCTCTTCCGCGTGGAGAGCCTTTTCTTCATCGGTCATCGCCGAATATACCGACGCCGCATAGTCGGCCTCTCTCTTTGCAGTCTCAGCGGCAAATTCGGAAGAGGCGATAACGCGTAGTGTGACGTAATCGGTCTCGTCGGCAAAGACGTCTTTCAAGATCCTGTCGTACGAGCCGTCGTCGATCATTTCCCTGAGCTTACGGAAAACGGGGTCGACGTCGAGATAAAGCATCGGGTCACCGCCGTAGAGCCACGAATTCAGAGCGATGATATTTCTGAAAAGTCCCTTCGGCTCTGACATCTGTCTGAACGAAAATTCCGCTCTGTTGACGCAAGCGACGAGGTCTTCTCTCGGTATACCCGCCTCGGCGATCCTTTTCAGCTCGTCGAATATGAGCTTTTTCAGCTTATCGGCGTCCTCATCCTTCGTATTGCGCGCGGTCAGCGAGATATATATCTGCTTGAATCCGTCCTCGTCGGGAATAAACACTTCAAAATCTTCCGCAAGACCGGACGAGAGCACCGCGCGTTTTAGAGGAGCTTCGTTCGATGAAGCGAGAAAGTCGCAGATGATCTTTATCGCGAATATCTTCTCGATCTCGGAGTAATCCGCGACGATCTTTGACACGGAGAGCATGTCCTTCGGGGAATCTGTCTCGTCCGACCCGTATCTGGTCGTCATTTCCCCGCTCTGAGGACGCTGATACGCCACGTCCCACGTCACCTCTTCCCTCTCGTATCTGTCGAGATACGACTCGATCAGCGAGAAGGTCTCCTCCTCCGGAATATCTCCGTCGAGGTAGAAGTAGGAGTTTGAGGGGTGGTAAAACTTTTTGTACGTTTCGACAAACTTTTCATAAGTCAGTTCCGGTATCTCCGCCGGATCTCCGCCGGAATTGAATCTGTAGCAGTTGTCGGGGAAAAGGAGCTTTGTGGTGTTCTCATACATAACGTCGTCCGCCTCGCTCGTCGCGCCTCTCATCTCGTTGAGCACGACGCCGTTGAACGACGGCACGCCGTCGTTGACCTCGAGCCTGCGCCCTTCCTGCAGAAAGACGTTCTTGTTCTTCAGCATTGCCGGGGCAAAGACCGCGTCGAGATAGACCTCGGTCAGATTGAGAAAGTCCCTCGTATTGCGGCTCGAGACGGGATATATCGTCTTGTCCGGAAACGTCATGGCGTTGAGAAAAGTGTTCATCGAACTTTTGAGAAGTTCAACGAACGGCTCCTTGACCGGATACTTGTCCGATCCGCAGAGAACGGAGTGTTCAAGTATATGGAAAACTCCGGTGCTGTCCTCGGGTATCGTCTTGAACGCGACGGAAAACAGCTTGTTTTCCTCGCTGTTTTTAGAATAACAGAGGCGCGCGCCGGTCGCGTCGTGGGTCATCTCGATAAAGAGACCTCCCGCCTTTTCGTCTTTTCTGACTCTGTCTACAGTAAAACCGTGATATTTAGTTCCTACTTTAAATTCCATCTTTTCACTTTCCTTTGATTTGTAATAGAGCATGCAGTGGCAGTATCCCTCAAAATCGGGATCTGCTATCTGATCTCTGAATTCCTTGCACATGCACTTATTCTCGGGTATTGTCTCACGCCTGCACGGGCAATACCCGTTCTTTGCTTTGAGCCCTTCCTTGATCGTTTTGACGATCTTCTCGTCGTCGTTGTATCTGACCGCCATCATCTCACCGCCTGTCCGTTTTTTATTATTCTAACACACCCGCGAAGATTTTACAACAGATAACGGCGAAAACGCCGGGGCATTTTCGCCGTATACCGATAATATTCAAAGTTCAAAAATTCGAGCCGTTCCAGCCCCACTTGTCGTGCTCGCTGTAGGATACGTATATTCTGTCGGGAGATATACCGAGCTCACCGGAAAGTATCTGTGTTATCCTGCCCGTAAGATTCGAAGAATCGCGGTCGGAAACCGTTCCGAACACCGCCACGGTCACCATCGCGCTGTCCGACGATGCGTCGCCGCGGAACCATATTTTCGTCTCGGGCTCGATACCGACCATGAGCCAGCTCTCGTTTTTACCGGGGATCAGAGCTATCGCTTTTCCGAGTTCGGACTTGATCTTCCCGCACTTTTCATCCGATACGGACGCTGTCGTTTTTACGTCGATAAAAGGCATATTATTTCCTCCCTGATATCAATAGCACGGATTGTTTATGATGTAGTTCATTACGACTCCGAAGCCTTCCACGGACATGTGGAGCCCGTCGCCGTTCTGCCACGCTTCGGGACGGTAACCGCTTCCGTCAGTGAGCACGGACGCGGAATTGATGAACGGGATCCCGCGCTCCGCCGCGAGCTGCTGTATCCAAAGGTTGCCGTTTGCTATCTTTTCGTTGTTTATTCCCGTCGCGGTATTATACGAAGCCGCGAGAGGAAACATCGTCTGAAGAGCTATCTTTGTAGAAGGAGACGCCGTTTTTATTGTGTCTATGAGCGAATTGTAATACATTTTGAAATTCGCCTCGTCGAGCATGGCGATGCCGTTCACGCCGAGAGTGATAACGAGTATATCGGGATGGCGCATAGCGCACAGATCTCCCACCGTATACTCTCCTCCGGTCACGGGATCAACGATATAGTCGGTAGTCGCCGCGAACAGCGCAAGAGTTCCGCTTCTGGGGGTCCACACCTGATTGTCTCCGACTATTCCGTAGTACTTGAGGCCGTAGGTCGTCGAGTCGCCGAGAAAAGTCATTCTGCTTATCAGCGGGTCGCCCGAATAGCTTCCCGGATTTACGGGCGCCGGAGGCGTTGTGTCGGGCGAAGACGTCTGATCTTCCGTCTGCGACACAGGCTCCGTCTGCTCTGTCTGAGGCTCGTCGGATCCTGATGTCGCCGCCTCCGACGTGTTCTCTTCCGTTTCGGTCACGGGGGTGAAGTCGATAGGCGCGGACGTGTCGGTTTCCGTCTCGGTTTCAGACGACGCAGGCATTTCCGTTCCGTCGCCGGTTATTTTCACGTCTCTGTCAGCGCATGAAAACAGCGAAATTGCAAAGACGGCGACGAGCAGAACACAAAGCAGTTTTTTCATTTATCATTTTCCCTTCGGTAGATTTTCTTTATTATATTGTTATTTTACAACACAAGGTATACTGTGTCAAGGATATTTTTTAACCGGGATGTCAGATAGCTATTACGCCGAAGCTCATGAGCAGGATATATGCGAGATAGAGCGCGAGGAGGGCAATTCCCTGCCAGCGTCTGAACTTTCCCGTAATGAGCATGGGTATGAGAGCTATCGCTCCGCATATCAACATGAACGGAATGTCGATCAGCACCGAGTTCATGTTGTCCACTTTAAGGACTCCGCCTTTGGAGATGGCCGCGCATACGGGCAGGATCAGGGCGACGTCGATGACGTTTGCACCGATGATATTGCCGAACGACAGTTCGTTCTGCTTTTTGACTATTGCCGTTATCGTGGTAACAAGCTCGGGCAGAGACGTTCCGATAGCGATGACAGTTACCGCAACGATGCGGTCGGGAACGCCGAGCTGGAGCGCGAGCGCCTCGCCGTTATCCGAGAGAAGATCTGCGCCGATAACTATACCTGCGATGCCGCCGATGAACTTGAGTATGTTCGTCACGATCTCCTTTTTGCCGCTGATCACGCGTCTCTCTTTTTTGCCGGACGCTTTTTCTTTCTTATGCTCGGAAGACGCGCGGTGTACGTTGTCGTACATGAAAACGGCAAAGATTGCGATGAGCAGCAGAGAAGGAACAAGGTGAAGCTCGCCGCTGAAAGTGAGCAGGAAGAGTATCGCCCCTCCTCCGATCATCAAAATCGATTTGAGCAGATAGTCCTTTTTATTTACTTTTCCGGACATGAATATAAGTCCGATAGCCATTATCAATCCGATATTGGCGGCCACGCTTCCGACCGCGTTTCCTATGGATATGGAGACGTTTCCTTCCACGGTGGCGAATACGGAGACGAGAAGCTCGGGAAGCGTCGTCGCAAAACTGACGACCGTCGCTCCGACTATCAGCTTCGGTATACCGGAAACTTCCGCTATCCACGCCGCAGAATCGACGAACCAGTCTCCTCCTTTGATTATAAAAATCAAACCTACGATAAGGAGCAGGACCGTCGGCAGCATGGTGACTTCGTCCCCTCCGAGCCAACCTCTTATCATTCCGAGCTGTACCATAGTAAAACTTCCTTTCAAACAAAAAATCCATACGCTTTGCGTACGGATAAAAAAGGACCCACGTACGCAAAAATGCACACATGAGTCTCATCAATTAAAGCAAGCCAGGCAATGAGCCGGGATTGTTGACTTGCTGCGCGCGGCGCGCGCTGACTACTCCCTCAAATATGACGGATCATCTGATCACTGAAGCATTTTAGCACAATTTTTGACAAATGTCAAGATATAAGCCCGAAATTGTCCCCCAACGCTCAAAAATCATTGAAATGATCCCGGATCTGTGATATAATTAACTTGTTATGAATATTGCCGTAGGAGGTAACATTTATGAAGAATTCTTCCCTATGCTATATTGAAAAAAACGGGGCGTATCTTATGCTCCACCGCACGATGAAAGAGGTCGACGAAAACGCCGGAAAATGGATCGGCGTCGGCGGTGGATTCGAGGAGGGCGAGACGCCGGACGAATGCGCCGCAAGAGAAATAAAAGAGGAGACGGGGCTTGAGGTAAAGAGCCTCTCGTACCGCGGGATCGTCACCTTCGTATCGGACGAGTGGGGCACCGAATACATGCACCTATTCACCTGCGATTCTTTTGAGGGAGAGCTCACCGACTGCGACGAGGGCGAGCTCGAATGGATAGAGAAAAGCAGGATAACCGATCTTCCGCTCTGGGAGGGGGACAAGGTGTTTCTCGATCTTCTCGAAAAGGGTGAGCCTTTCTTTTCACTGAAGCTCGTTTATAAAGGCGAGAAGCTCGTTCATGCGGAATTGAACCCGAGATGTTGAAACCGACTAAAATTCCGCCCGATTTTTGGTCATAATGATAGATTTTGTGATATTTGTTGACTTTGACATGTTTTAAATATATAATTAGATTTTGGAATGATATGAAAAAACCAAGGAGAACCACATTGAAAAGCCTCAGAAAAACTCTCAGCATCCTGCTCGCAGTCGTCTTTGTTATGTCTGTGTTCAGCTTTTCTGTCACAGCCGAAAACGGCGGTACGGTCGACTATCTGTTCACCGACGCTGCCACCGCGTCTGCAGTCTACGGAGCGACCGGAGCTTCGGTATCGTATAACGCAGACGAGGGCGCGCTCCGGATCATCGCGTCCGGCTCACAGCCCGCAGCGTCTTTCCCCGTGAGCGGACTTGACTCCGCGTTCAAGTACGCGGTAATCACGGCGAGAGTCAACGGCACGAACAGCGCAGGTGCCTTCGAAGGAACTATAAGCCTTTTGAACGGAAATACAGTTTTGTCATCTTCGTCTTACTGCTACGTAAGGGGTTATAAATATTACAGCGCGATCGCCCAGATCGAAGGCTCCGCGTCCGCAAGCGCAGTGCGCCTCGGATTCTTCAACGGCTCGTCAAACGGCGACATCATGTATCTGTACGGCGTTACTTTCTGTAAAACTGCTGAAGAAGCGCAAGCGGCGGCAGACGCCAACGCCCTCGCGGCAAACGGCACCGTTCTTTCCAAATACACGGAGGACGCTCTCGACGTCGACTCGTACGTCTGGCAGGATTACGTACTTCCCTACTGGGACGCAGAACTCGTTGTCAACGAGGCGGTATATCCTCTCAAAGAGCAGAACGGCTCGATGGCGGACATCAAGCTGATGTACGATCCCGACAGGATCGTGTCCGTCAGATCCTCCACTCTTCAGACGGAGTATAAGGAAGGCGTGGACTACGAGCTCGTAAACGGCAAGCTTCGCATCCTCACGACCGGAAGCATCCCGTGCGTCAGATTTACGGATCACTACTTTACCACTCAAAAAGGCAACTCCTACCGCATGCACGAAGTCAATATGGATCCGTACAAGTGGGTCCGCTTTGAAGAGGGGCGCAACATTCCCACTGTCCAGCTCGCGGTAACTTATACTCACACCGACGAGTGGACGGGATTTATCCCCGGGAATCAGGGCGAGTCCCTCCCGATCACACGCTCAAAGCTTGAGAACGGTCAGAATCTCCACGTCATATACTTCGGAGACAGCATCACCAACGGAGGAAACTCCAGCGGCGAGGAAAGCCTCAACATGGCTCCGTACGCGGAAAGATGGACAACGATGTTCGAAAGAAGGCTCCGCGAGCTCTATCCGAGCGCAAATATTTACTGTGAAAACACGTCCGTCAGCGGCGGTGGCTGGGACGGAGAGGATCCCACGTACGCGGGATACACCCACGTATACGACTCAATCGTAAACCACAGTCCCGACCTCGTTATCATCGCTCTCGGCACTAACGACTATCAGTTCTACAGCGTCGGAAACAGAAACCCCTACGGGATCTTCTCTCCCGCAAAAACGTATGAAAGAGCAAACTACGTAATCAGCACGATAAAGAACAATCTTCCGAACTGCGAGATCGTCCTCGTAGCTCCTCAGCTCTCGAACCCTGAATGCTTCGATCCCGATTTCCTTGACGAATACATAGAGGGTTACAGAGACATCGCCGACAACTACAGCGGCATCGTTATCGCAGACGTGAACGCAGTGCACAAGTATCTTCTCACGATGAAGAAGTATACGGATATGTCCGCAAACAACCTCTGCCACGTCAACGACTTTCTGGCAAGAGTATATACGCAGGTCATCCTCAAGACCATAACTCCCGCTTCTCTTTCCGCAAACTATAAGACCACCGTTAAGAACAGTCTCAATTATATCGTAAATATCAACGATTATTTCGGTGAAGAACAGAGTCTGATCCAGAGTATCATCTCCTCCACATCGGCGCAGATAGACGCCGCAACGGGATTTGAGCAGGCAATGGAGATCGTCCGTGAGGCAAAGCTTGCTCTCCTTGCGGTAAAGACGAAGAAAGACGTCATTACGGCGCGCACCGATTTTGAAAATCTGATCTTCGACAACGCGGAAAAGATGCAGCTGTTCAGCTCTCTGACGTACGTCAACCTTGCATACAGTTCAACCGAGACCGCGGCGGCGCTCAAAGTCACTTCGTCGAACCGCGACTCCCGTTCGACGATAGTATTCCCGGATGATAAGCCGGTAAGCGCCACGGCGAACAGATACGCGGTGTTCACATACAAGGCTCCGACGAGCAACGCTTCAAACGCAAGAACGAC
>Ga0247611_10010729_pt1 | contig 10712 bp, 4 predicted proteins | sample 177DNAGHGhighgp2_FD_192422 | JGI IMG/M metagenome (GOLD analysis project Ga0247611, IMG submission 192422) | Sheep rumen microbial communities from Palmerston North, Manawatu-Wanganui, New Zealand - 1770 DNA GHGhigh gp2 | ecosystem: Host-associated > Mammals > Digestive system > Stomach > Rumen ... | reverse complement strand
TGCCGACATGGTGGTCAGGCACAGCAGAGCCAGCATCGTCAGTCGTCTGGCTCGTGAAAGGTAAACAGATTTTTTCATGTTACGCAATAGTATCGCCATTGCCTCCCGCAATCCCAACAAGGTGCAACAGCATTGAGTTAAAAATATAATACTAACTAAAAAGCGTGGGATTGAGTCCTGCTTACCAATTCTGATGAGAATCATGTATAAGCACGAAACGCTTCGTCACAAAATGTCTGCCACGGCACACCTCACGCGGAGTGTCCCTTGACGGTCACAAAGATAGTGCAAGTTTAGCGAAATGCCAAATTAAAAAACAACTATAACAACTTGAGCAACCGATAAACAAAGTTGTCCCAAGTTGTTATAGCTGTTTTTTAAATACTGAGAGCCGATGCCTTAGTATTTATTGTTTTCCTTTTCTATCCGGTTTAGGCGAGGATGATGCTGATGAGCAGGTTGACATCCGAGATGTTGATCATGCCATCACCATTCACGTCGGCTCGCTTCACGATTTCGGGGCTGGTCTTTCCGCCCAGGATGATGTTCACCACGGCATTGATGTCGGCCACATTGACCACGCCATCACCGTTGACATCGCCGCGCAGGGCCTTCTTGACCGTGCATGCCGTGTCCTCAAGCCAGAGGTCCTGACCATCGACGGTCGAGAGCAGGGTGCGTGTCAGTGTGATGGTTCCTGGACCGGCAAAGTCCTCGTCGGCGGTGATTTTAAAGGTGAACAAGGCACCCTCATTGCCCGCAAATGCAGTGACATCGGGCGTATAGGCCATCACGCGGATGGCATCATTCTCATGAATGTAGTTGTCGATGAGGTGTCCCTGACTGGCCCTGTCGGTCAAGACAAAGGCATCTTGCTGGCCGGCCAGGTTGATGCTCAGGCCATCGCTCAGCATGATGTCGGTCTGGAAGGCGGTGATGTCCTGGAAACCCTCAAGCAGCACATCGACTGTCATGCTGCTTCCTGCTGTCATCTCAAGATCTCGAATCAACAGGCCGCCGGGTATATCCTCATGGGACTGGGTGAGGGCGGGCCATGGGGTTTCGTCCTCGAGCACGAGCTGCGACATCAAGGGCAGGTCAGCCCCGGTGACCAGGCCATCCTGATCGAGGTCGGCAGCCATGGGGTAGAATGGTGACGGATTCATGCCCAGGATGTGACGTGATGTGACAACCACATCGCCCACCGTATAGTAGCCGTTGTTGTTGACGTCACCCGTGTTATAAGGACACACCGTGACTGACCCCGTGGCGTCATTGACCCACAGGATCTGGCCATCGGTACCCGTCAGCAAGGTGTTGTTGAGGTGCAGGACATAGGTGCTGTCTACGGCACTGGGCACTTGCAGGGTGATGTTGAACAATGCCCCGTCCTGGCCGCTATAGGCTGCATGACTGGGTGACTGGCTGGTGATCCTGATGATGCCGCCCTCCTGCTGCTCCACCTGGAGGGTGTGGTCGGTTGCCTTGCGGTCAGTCAGTTCTATCTGATATTGCTCCTGTTGCTTGACAATGGAGAAACCGTCAGGCAGGTGCAGCTCGGTCTGGAAACCGCTCACGGCGTCCTCGTTCTGCATCCTCACGGGCAGGGTGATGGTCTTGCCGTGCAGCGTGGCCGTGTCGGGCAGGAAGAAGTAGTTGCGGTCATAGCCGCTGCTGCCATACATGCCCGTGCGGTCATATCGCATGAACACCTGCGTCTCGTTGTTGCCACCCGTGCCATAGAAGAATGTGGACGCATTGGCATCCCAGCCTGCCGGAACGCTCTCATAGATGTTGAAAATCTGATTGGCGATAATCAGGTCTTGATCCAGATGGCTCTGGGCTTGATCCTGATTGTCGTTGTGCAAGAACAGGGCAAACAGGGTGTGCTCTTTCTTCAGCGCTCCATTTGCCTTGTATCGGGCAGCATTTTTGGCCGATAAGTGGCAACCTACGCTGTTGGCGTTGTAGCAGATCAGGGAATAGACGTTATAGGTTTTACCGTCAATCACTTTGGTGCCGTTTTCACTCCAGTTGAGCGTTGACGTCGTGGGCATGCGGTCGCCGCCAACGTAGTCGACGTCATAGCCGTCCTCATCCTCGATGGCGGTGATACTGATGCCCTCGGGCAGGTACAGATCGCACTGGAAGGAGTTGTAAGTGATCTCATTATATAAGTCTCCAGCTGAATTGTAGCGCATGGGTGTGAGGGCCTGAACCTTGCTGTTCTGGTATATTTCGTCATCGTTCAGGTAGAACCACACCGTCTGGGTGTCGCCCGTGAAGAAACTGACATTACCCTGGACAAACAGGTGGTCGCCTGTACACTGACCAATCATGTTGGGCGTGGTGCCGTCATACTTGAAGCCCCACTCTCCATCGGCTATGTCCTGGGCATGTACAGCAAGCCCCAGGATGATAGCGGTAATTGAAAACAATAAATACCTCATCATCAATAAAATATAATATTTGTTGACATTTGTAGTCTATTCCTCGTCCTGGCCGTTGGCCTTGGCGATGCGCTTGCGTTCCAGTTCATCAAGGATGATCTTGCGCATGCGTATGTGGTTAGGAGTAATCTCGACATACTCATCGGCCTTGATGTACTCCAGGGCTTCCTCAAGGCTGAAGACGATGGGCGGCACGATTTTTACCTTGTCGTCGGCTCCGCTGGCACGCATGTTGGTCAACTTCTTGGACTTGGTGACGTTGATGACCAGGTCTTTCTCCTTGGTGTGCTCGCCCACGACCTGTCCGCCATACACCTCCTCTTGGGGGAAGATGAAGAAGCGGCCGCGGTCTTGCAGCTTGTCGATGGCGTAGGCGTAGGCCGTGCCGCCTTCCATGGCAACGAGCGAACCGTTGGTGCGGCGTGAGATTTCGCCTTTCCACGGCTCATAGTCCAGGAAGCGGTGTGACATGATGGCCTCGCCGGCACTGGCGGTGAGCACGTTGGTGCGCAAGCCAATGATGCCGCGTGACGGTATCTTGAACTGCAGGTGGATGCGGTCGTTCTGAGTCTCCATCATGGTCATCTCGCCCTTGCGACGGGTGACCAGGTCAATCATCTTGCTGGAATATTCCTCGGGGACGTTGATGCTCAACTCCTCGATGGGCTCACACTTCACCCCATCAATGGTCTTGATGATCACCTGGGGCTGGCCCACCTGGAGCTCATAGCCCTCGCGGCGCATCTCCTCGATGAGAACCGACAGGTGCAGCACGCCACGACCGTAAACGTTCCATGCATCCTCGCCCTCGGTGCGCTCCACGCGCAGGGCCAGGTTCTTGTCCAGCTCGCGCTGCAGGCGATCCCAGATGTGACGTGAGGTCACATACTTGCCATCCTTGCCAAAGAAAGGGGAATCGTTGATGCAGAAACGCATCGACATCGTCGGCTCGTCAATGGCGATGCGGGGCAGTGCCTCGGGATTGCTGGGCACGGTCACCGTGTCGCCAATCTCAAAGCCCTCCAGGCCAATGATGGCACAGATGTCGCCGCTGCTCACGCTCTCGACATGCTTCTGTCCCATGCCCTCAAAGGTGCGCAACTCCTTGATCTTCTGCTTCACCACTTCGCCATCACGCTTGCACAGGGCCACTTCCATGCCGTCCTGCAGGGTGCCGCGATGCACACGACCCACCGCAATGCGGCCCACATAGCTGCTGTAGTCCAGCGATGTGATGAGCATCTGGGCATCGCCCTCAAGCATCTCGGGCTCGGGGATATACTTGATGATGGCGTCAAGCACGGCGGTGATGTTGTCGGTGGGCTGTTGCCAGTCGGTGCTCATCCAGCCCTCCTTGGCCGAGCCAAAGATGGTGGGGAAGTCCAGCTGGTCCTCGCTGGCATCAAGGTTGCACATCAGGTCAAACACCATCTCCTGTACCTCGTCGGGACGGCAGTTGGGCTTATCCACCTTGTTGATGACAACAATGGGCTTGAGACCCAGCTGCAGGGCCTTTTGCAGGACAAAGCGCGTCTGCGGCATCGGACCCTCAAAGGCGTCAACCAGCAGCAGGCAGCCGTCGGCCATGTTGAGCACACGCTCCACCTCACCGCCAAAGTCGCTGTGCCCCGGTGTGTCGATGATGTTGATCTTGTAGCCCTGATAGGAAATGGACACGTTCTTGGACAGGATGGTGATGCCTCGCTCGCGCTCCAGATCATTGCTGTCCAGAATCTGGGTGCCCATGTTTTGGTTATCGCGGAACAGGTTACCTGCCGCTAACATTTTATCTACCAGAGTTGTTTTGCCATGATCGACGTGTGCGATGATGGCTACGTTGCGGATGTTTTGCATATTGCCTTACTATTTTTGGCTGCAAAGATAATAAAAAAGCTTTTAGCTTTTAGGCTTTGGGCTTCAGTTTTTGGGCATGTCCCCCTTTTTTTAGCTTGAAAATGCAAGTTTTGAGCAATCATCGGCATCTTGACTGAAAAAAACGGTGGCCGGATTTGCTTTTTAGCAATGGAGTTGTTATATTTGCCGAATATTCACGATTACCTGGTATTTTTATGAAATCTAAACAGTTCTTGAGCCTTCTGTTAGTATCCATCCTGATGGGATGCTTCCCGGTGTCTCTGGCTGTTGGAGAATTGCAGCCGCGGCTGGACAAGCGCATTTTCTTCCCTGACATCTCTATCGACGTTGCGCCACCGACACTGTGGTCCTGCAATAGGATGAACTTGCCAGAGTTGAGGAAAAATCGTACCTTTGCTGCCGAAATTGTATTCTTAAAAACAAGATAGATATGAAAAAGATAGCTTTAGTTACTGGCGCGACCAGCGGCATCGGAGAGGCCTGCGCGCGCAAATTGGCAGAGAATAACTACAACCTGATCATAACAGGACGCAGGGCCGAGCGCCTTGAGACGATTGCTGCCCAACTGCGGACCCTGGGCGCCGAGGTGTTGCCACTGGTGTTTGACGTGCGTGACCGCGAGGCCGCAGCGGCTGCCATCAATCAGTTACCCGCACAGTGGCAGGAAATTGACGTGCTCATCAACAATGCCGGTGGAGCCCTGGGACTTGAACCCGAGTATGAGGGTAACTATGAGGATTGGGACACGATGATTGATACCAACGTCAAGGGGTTATTGACGATGACACGCCTCATCGTGCCGGGCATGGTAGAGCGTGACCGTGGTCATGTGGTGAACATCGGTAGCGTGGCAGGCGATGCCGCCTACGCTGGCGGGAACGTCTATTGCGCCACCAAGTCGGCAGTCAAGGCTCTGACCGATGGCTTGCGTATCGATGTGGCCCACACGAGCGTGCGCGTGACCAATATCAAGCCCGGCCTGGTCGAGACCAACTTCTCGGTCATCCGTTTCCATGGCGACAAGGACCGCGCCGATGGCGTCTATAAGGGCATCCAGCCACTTACGGGCCGCGATATTGCCGAGAGCGTCTATTACGCCGTGAGCGCCCCTGCCCATGTCCAGGTGGCTGAGATACTCATTCTCGCCACCCATCAAGCCAGCGGCAGTGTCATTGTGCGCTCTTGATTCAGGGCTTTAGGCTCAAGCCGTCTAGGCTTTAAGGTTTTAGGTGTCAACAGCGGTCATGCGTTAAATATTCTGTTAAGTGCATGATTTGCACGATTTTTGCGTTATTATAGCAAACCAATACAGCCCGTGTCTATGAAACAGCGTGTATTTTACCTATTTTTAATAGTGTTATTGACTATGGCATTCCCATTCCATGTGTCGGGAAGTGAGAAGGAGATAGACTTCAATTTCCCGCAAGACGTGAGTAAGCAGGCTTTGACCGACCTGGATCAAGCTCTCAAGACAGGCAATGGCGAGCTCATCGTCGATGCCCTGGTGCGCTACAGCGTTGCCCAGAGCGCCATCTCCCCGGACAACATGGCCGACATCATCTCGCGTATCGAGGATGTTATCGCGAGGGAGAAACAGCCGCACGTTAAGGCTCTGCTCTACCACCTCGAGGCGATGATCTATCAGGGCTACCGCGAACGCTATGCCCGCTGGAGTGACCGCAGCAATCCTGTCGAGGAAGTGCCGGCCGACGTGAGCGAGTGGGACCGCAGGCAGTTTGACATGAAGATAGCACAACTCATCAAGTTGTCGCTAGAGCAGCCCCGGGATCTCAAACCGATTGCTGTGACATCGCTGCCTGGCATCATCAAGTGCAACGAGCTGGGTGCGACCTATGTGCCCACCCTGCACGAGTTCTTGTTGATGAAGGGCCTGGAGATGATGCAGCAGATCGAACTTGATGAAGATGATGAGTTTGTCGAGACCATCAAGGCCGATTGGCTTGCCGCTACTCGGGGTGACACGCCTGCGCATATCTTTGCGCTGACGCAAACACAGCAGTCGATACCTGTTGAGACCTACCGTCAGTACCAGGACAATGAGCATTGCGCCTACCTGTTGAACCACATGGTGTTTGGCGACGATAAAGTCCGCTACCGGCTATTGCAGGATTATGTGGAGCGACACCCTGATGCGATTTACACCACCGAGGTGAGGAACATGATCACCAGCATGGAGGGGAAGCATGTGCAACTCAATTATCCCGAGGTGTGCTCTTCACTTGACAGCATCACTGTCATGGCAAGTGTCAAGAATGCCAACTCGTTCACCATCGAGGTCTATCGTGTGCCCGAGCAGGTCTTCAGGAACAATCGCAGGTTTGACAAGAGCCAACTGCAACTGCTATCGACCCACTCCGTCAAGCTGCAGGGCAATGTGCCGTTTGAGCTTGACAACGTGGCGACGACATTGCCCCCCTTGCCCTACGGTGTCTATCTGATCAGCCCCAATTTTGATTCGGGCAAGACCGCAGACCCTGACGCGAGCATCCATGACCTCTTGCATGTGACCGACATGGCCGCTTTCACCGTCAGCCGCAGCGACCACAAGAATCGCGTGATAGCCGTCGATATCAACACTGGAAAGCCATTGCCTGGTGTAACAGTCATGGACAACAAGGGCAATACCGTGGGAACAACGGGTACCGACGGCACGATTGCCATTCAGCACTCCGGTAATAATGCCCGCACTGGGGGCTATGGGCGGGAATTGACGGCCATCAAGGGCAATGACCGCTACGGTCTTCCCATTTATTATTCTCCGATCGAGAGCCGCAGCTATAGCAATAACTCTGCGACCATATATACCGACTTGGGTGTCTATCGCCCCGGCGAGACCATTCACTGGGCGGCCATCGTCTTTAATACCACCGACCAGGGACGCTCGGTACTGGCTGGCAAGCAGGTCGAGGCCATCTTCATGGACAGCAACCGCGAACCCATTGACACCGCAGTGCTCAAGACTGACGAGTTTGGACGCATCGAGGGCTCATTTGTCGTGCCCACCGACCGTATGAATGGCCGATTCCTCATTCAGCTCAAGGGCAAAGGCCAGAACAACGCTCACCTTGCATGGCACAATGTGAGCGTGAGTGAGTATAAGACACCCACGTTTGAGGTCACTTTCCCTGATTCCCGTCACAGCTATGTCGCTGGCCAGCCTGTCAAGGTGACCGGCAAGGCGATGACCTATAGTGGATTGCCGGTACAGAACACCCAGGTGCGCCTGTCGCTCATCCAGAGCGAGTGGTCCTGGTGGTGGTGGCGAATGCGCAACGATGGGGGCAAGCACTTGATGGACACCACCATTGTCACCGATGAACAGGGCAACTTCACTATCGAGTTCCCGGCCCAACTGTTCATAGAGAACGCTGGCTTTGCACCTGGCAAGCGATGCTGGGCACGCTATAGCTACCAGGTCGTGGCAACCGTCACCACCGATGCTGGCGAGACCCACGAGGAGAGTACCACGTTTATCGTGGGCACACGCCGCGGTATCGAGCTGGGCAGCGAGAACAACGATATCTACCTGAATGACAAGCCCATCAAGCTGCCGTTGAAGTACAACACTACCGACGAGGAGAACCCTGACACCTATTGTACTTGGGAAATCACTCCGATTGACGGTAAGACGCCTGTCAAGACCGGCAACTTCAACACCGCCGACCCGACCATCGACCTCACCAGCCTGCCCTCGGGACAGTATAAAGTTAAAATCCACATCCTTGATGCCGAGGAGGGTGAGCAGGATGTGGACGTTGAGCGGGTGATTACCCTCTACCGTAAGACCGACAAGACCTGTCCCGTCAAGGACTGCCCGCTGTGGCTCACGCCGCTCCAGCAGACTGTGGACAAGAAAAACGTGGGACACATCGCCGTGGGCGTTTCCACCCCTAGGGCATATATATACTATGTGGCCAGCACATGCGACGATGTTATTGCCCAGGGCTGGCTCACCTACGACAAGGGGATGAATGACTTCACCGTCCAGCTGCCCAGGGAGGCCGGCAAGGATGTGACCGTCCGTTTCATCACCTACTATGGCACCAAGTTGTGGGAGGAGACTGTCAATCTGAAGAATCCCTATCAAGCCCAGGCCATTAAGGTCACCGGCACCTCGTTCCGCGACAAGCTCGTGCCTGGCGATATGGAGCACTGGACATTCAGCGTCACCGACCAGAACGGCAAGCCCGTGCGGGCCGCGATGTTGCTCGACATGTTTGACAAGGCTATCGCCAGCATTGAGGCTAATGATTGGAACTTCACCGGCTGGACGCCTGGCTATAATGCAGTTAGGACCAACACCACCTCGATGGATGGCTCTCAGTACACATGGGGATCATGGATGGGCCAGATGCTTAACATGAATGATGACGCTAGACTTGAGTTGCCATGGCTCTATACCTATCATCAGGGCTTCTTCAGTTATGGTTATGGTCGTGGACTCAGGATGACGAAATCGCTATCAGTGGCTGCCGCCGCGCCCACCAGTGCCATGGCTGTTGAGGAGAGCGAAATGGCATTAGGCTCGCTAGCCGACGAGAATGGGGCGGCTGACCGTGTCGTAAGCCGTTCGCTCAAGAGTGAGGTCGTTGTCGAGAAAGACGCCGAGGCGATGGTCAACGAGGGGAACCTTGACAAGGTTATTCTGCGCGAGAGCGATGTAAAGACTGCCCTGTGGCAGCCGATGCTCACCAGCGATGACAAGGGCAACATCAGCGTCGAGTTTGAAGTGCCCAATTTCAACACCACCTGGATTGCCCAGGCTGTGGCGTGGGACAAGATGATGATCGGCTCCACTTGGATGGCCGAGGTATTGACGCAGAAGCCGTTGATGGTGCGTTCCAGCATGCCGCGTTTCCTGCGTCAGGGCGACAAGGCCACGCTGGCCGCCACGGTGCAGAACGCTACCGACGAGGCCGCCGCGTGTGATGCCGTTATTGAACTGTTTGACCCGCGCTCGGGCGACATCTACACGACCCGCAAGTTCAACTTGACACTTGATCCCAACGGTAGCCAGGCGGTAACCATCGACTGGCAGGTGCCCGACACCATCGCCATGGTGGGCTTCCGCATCAAGGCTGCCAATGGCCGCTTTGGCGACGGCGAACAGGTGATGGTGCCCGTGCTGACGACCATCTCGCCCGTCATCGAGACCGAGCCGTTCTATATCGAGGCGGCACAAGGTCACTGTGAGGTGGATCTGCCCAAATTCCCCGCCGATGCTCGCGTGACGCTTGAATATTGCGACAATCCCGTGTGGTACTGCGTGCTGGCGTTGCCCACCATCTTCAGCGATGAGTACAACATCGCCACCCATGCTGCACACAGCCTGTTTGCCCTGCAGGTGGCACAGGGTGTCGCCAAGTCACAGCCGCTCATCAAGGAGGCCGTGACCTACTGGAAGCAGCACGACGAGGACAGCACCCTCATCTCAATGCTCCAGAAGAATCAGGACCTGAAGATCGGCACCCTGCTGGCTTCGCCGTGGATGCGTGACGCCGATCGCCAGACCCTGAGGATGTCGAAGCTGAACGAACTCTTTGACGAGGCCATCGTCAAGAAGGAGTACGAGAAAATCATCACTGCCTTGCAGAACCTGCAGATGGGTGACGGTGGCTTCACCTGGTTCCGCTACCCGGGTTGCAGGTCCAACGTGTGGACTACGGGTACCGTATTGCAACTCGTCGGCGAAATCAAGCATCTGGGCTATCTGCCCGATGATGCTCGCTTGACCTCGATGATGAACCGAGCCCTCGCTTACTATGACAACGAGAACGTGCGCCTGCTCAACGAGTTCAGGAAGTACAGCAAGGAGCCTTATGGCAACTTCACCGAGTATGCCTATGTGCGCAGCCTCTTCCCCGAGGTCAAGCAGCACTCCGGTGCCAGTGCCGACCTGTTCAAGAAGACGGTCAAGTACATGAACAAGAACTGGAGCAAGGGGCTCACCCTCAAGCAGAAGGCTTACTACGCCATGACGCTCAACCGCAACGGTTACAGCAAGACCGCCCGCAGCATCGTCGAGAGCATCCGCCAGTTTGCCATCACCAAGCCCAACCTGGGCATGTATTGGGACAACCTGCAGACGGGTTACGGCTGGTGGGAACTGGACAAGGTGGCCTATACCAGCACTATCCTGCGGGCCATCAACGAGGTGGATCCGCGCCAGCATGAGATTGACCTGGTGCGCAAGTGGATGCTGCTGATGAAGCAGAGCAACGACTGGGGCTCTTACAGCCTTGCCGCCGATGCCGTCTATAGTATCCTGAGCACCGGCAGCCAGTGGCTCGAGCGTGGCACCACGCCCGTCATCACGGTTGCGGGCCAGCCTGTCAACCTCGACAAGATGGCGCAGTGGTTGGGCTA
>Ga0247611_10010727_pt1 | contig 10715 bp, 13 predicted proteins | sample 177DNAGHGhighgp2_FD_192422 | JGI IMG/M metagenome (GOLD analysis project Ga0247611, IMG submission 192422) | Sheep rumen microbial communities from Palmerston North, Manawatu-Wanganui, New Zealand - 1770 DNA GHGhigh gp2 | ecosystem: Host-associated > Mammals > Digestive system > Stomach > Rumen... | reverse complement strand
CTGAGTCAGTTACTGGCCGTCAAGGTTATGCTGCAGGTTACAAGAGAGACCTTATTCTTGAAATGCTTGACCCAACAGGTACTGCTGTTTCACAGTGGATTCTCAAATCATGCATGGTCGTAAGTGCTGCTTTCGGTGAACTTGACTATGGTGATGACGGACTTTCTGAAATCACACTACAATTAAGACCTCAGTACTGTATTTTGAGTTTCTAATAATCATAAAAAAACAACAGGTAAAATTATGAGAAGACAGATTTCAGAAGCACAACTAAGGAATATCGTTCATGACGTTATCATGGAAGAAGTTGAAGCGCAAGCACTTGAAGAAGGTTTGGTGGGTGGAATATCCACTTTGTTTAATAGGGGTAAAAACAAGGCACAAATGTCGACACAAAATCTTTCTGACAAAATTGGGAATTATGCGCGTGAAAAATACGAGAAGGCTAAAACAAATGTTAAAAATGCTTATGGGCAAGCAAAACGAACATATCAAGCAGGTTCAATAAACCAAGATTTACAGAAATACGTTAATGACGCTGAAACTGCATTAAACAACTTAAAAAATGCTAATCAGCGCGCTTTAGATAGTGGTTTTGGTGCTTTATTAAATAAAAATGTTCTCCCCTTAATTGACCAACTTTTGAAAAATCTAAATAGGGTTCGTGGACAGGGTAAAAGCCTTAGGTCAAACATGCAAAACGTAGATTTGCAAAGATAAATACATTTAAATAGGACTTGGTGCGTTTTCTTTCTTTAAGTAAGAAGACGCACTTTTTGTTTTCTCTATATTTAACCCAAAGTCCTTATTTAGTTTATTAGACATAGATACAAAAATTCTTCCGTGCTCTTTATTATCTTTTAGGTTATTATAAGCAATAAAATAATGAATCATCTCATGAACAATTATATCTCTTAACTGTTCTTCGGTAAAATCATAATAATTGCTAACCGATATTTTTTTATAAACAAGAGTTTTTTCCCCATTTTTTCTTTTTTTTAAGTATGTAAATTTAGCAAATGGCTTCTTTTTGCAAAACACACTAAAAAATGGTGACGGTAAACAGTTATTAAAATATAACTGATTATACTCATCAAATCTTTCTTTAAGTAATTTTTCTGTTACCTCCATTTATTATACTTGTCAAGTAATTCAAACAAAATATACCTATAACTTTACATGTTGCAAAGGTATAATCTATTTTTAATATAAACAAATATAAAATGTTAATATTTTATAATATGCCTCATACTTCTATCCATTTAAATTCTAATAATGTAAATTCACAGCAATAAGGGCATTTAATACTTTCTGGAAGCATGAAGCCAAAATATACGTCATCATAAGTAAATTCTAATTCAGTATTACAATGTTTACAAACTGTTTTATATCTACGTTTTTTATTATTTTCCATAAAGGTTTATCAATTCTTTTGATGTAAGTATTGGGTAATCGCCTTTTTTTCCGCGTTCTGAGACAATATAACCAATAACATTGTCTGAATCATTGTTCTCGAAAACAAGGGTAACATGTTTATTTTTAGGTATATTTAAATGCTGTTCAAGCAATTTTACTAATTCAATGGCGTTCATAATTCATTCTATTTACGGTTTATATTTATAAAGGTCTGCTACTGTTTTGTTCAATTCACCTTTAAGGCCATCAGCAATCCCTAATTCTGTCCAACGACTAATTGTTTTTTTACGCCCTCTTAAATGTCCTAATGTTGTATTTGATTCTTCACGAAGATTACCATCTAAAAGTCCATAATTTGTAATTATTTGTCTAAATGTCCAATCAGGATAACTTTTTATTGCTTCTGCAATTATTTCAAGGCATTTAATGTTGTATTTTTGTCTTTCTGCCTCGATTGGGCCTTTATAAAAATTTTGCTCAGTTTTTAATCGTTCAGATAACCATTCAAATATGTTTTGTTTCATGTGATTCACAAATTTTGTTTATTATTCTCAACTCTTCAATTAACTTAAGATATTCTTCATCGTTGTAAAGTTCATCAAGTTCACTATAAATTGATTGCCCAAGAGTGATTGGGTCGAAACTTTCTTTGGATTCAAAAAGACTAATAATCTTTTGATTATTATAATATTTTACATTAATGATATAACTCCATACGTATTCATTGTCTATTTCTATATTTTTGCAGATATACTTGGTTTCATTACTGTCAAGAACAATTTTAGCAACCACGTTCTTATTCTTCATTTTAACGCCTAGTGTCCAACATCCTTTTGGTATTATTTCTTCTAATATTCTATCAACTTCGGGTTTTACTAATTTAATATACTTTTCATACTTTTCACTATCTAATTTACAGAATTGAGAAAATAATTCACTTCGTTTATCGTCATTCATAACATTTCTTTTTAAATAAACGTAGATATTAAACCATAAGTTTTCAACTTTTGTCTTAAAAAAACATTAAAGGGACGAACCGAAATTCATCCCTTTAATTGTATTATGACTTTACGACGTTATTAAATATCATCAAATGATACACCCTGAGGCGTAATTACGAAATCAATTGTGATATATTCAAGATTAGGCTGCGGTTTCAAGTATATCTTGGCCGGTAATTCTAATCTGTCGCGTGCTTCCTGACTATCGTCGATTTCAAGTCTCCAATCAGTGATACCTCTGTTAGACATAACATTATCAAGGACAGGAGTTACAGCACTTTCGAATGCTTGCTTTGTAGTGTTGTCATTCGGGTCAAAGATAAGGCCGATTGCAGCAATAGCGCAAAGTTTGCGGATATGTAACAACAGTCTGCGTTTAGAAATCCTGTTCATCTGTGACTCACGGATTTGCATATTCTTATCACCCCAAATCTTCATACCTTCATTTGCGAAGTTGTTAATGAAGTTCAAGCGACCATTGTAAAGTGTGTCTTGCTCACCCAGTTTAAGGATACGTCTTGGTTTAACTGCATAACTTTCCAAATCACCACGATTCCAACCTGCGGCTGCGAACCAAGGATACTTGGTGTTGTCAGTATAAGCGAAGTTGCGAACAACGTCGCGTGTTGGTGGCAGATAAACATAAACTGAGTTCAGAGCGTCATAATACTTAACCCAAGGATAGTAGCTGCAAGTGTAGTTGCTGTCGATTTCTGAATCCTCAAGGTTTTCAACAACGTCCACAGCGTTATACATCTCGGCTGGTGAATCACCTGCGCCGTAAGGTTTGTCAGGAGTTGTGACAACGTAGATTGTGTCTGCGCGTTCTTCCTCAACAATGTCAATCACTTCACCTACAAGGAGGTTCTGATTAACGTAATCAACACCTGGTGTTACAAGCACGTTGATATCAACGGTCTTAGGATTAGCAATTTGTCTGATTGCAGACATGTATGCGTACCAGTCTGATGTGATAACCTTTTCGTCACGGTCAAATCCGTAAGACTCAGGATTGCGAATGACTGAGAACATTGTACCCTCACCACTGTCAGGGTTGATATGTCCCTTATACCTTACATACTTGAAGTCATCAGAGTTGCTTCTTGACTTGCGGTAGTAATCCCATCCGTCAAAACCACCATAGAATGCAAGGGTGAACTTGCGGTAGCGCATATCCTCATAAATGGTGTTTGCGGTAATGTCCTTGTCACCGATACGTGGCTCAATGCCAAATTCGGTTGTTTGGTCACGGCTAACAGTAATCCATGAGTAACCCTTAACACCATCAACAGAAACGGTCTGTTCCAAGTCAGTTGCCTGATGTTGGTAGATAGTTCCGTTCTCGTCAGGAGTTCCGTTAAGGATACGTGCGTCAAGGTGGAAACCAGGTGTCATTCCAGAAGGAATATCATTATAAGCCTCAACACCCTTGTATTTCAGCACGTCCTCATCAATACCCATGATGTCGGAAAGTCCGAAGTACTGCTTGTTGATTCTGATATCATCATCAACCTGAGTGTTGTATTTCAAGATTGGCTTCTGTACAGGAATTTCCTCATATGTCGCTTCGCCTTCCTTGTTGAAGACTGACTGATTAAGAACTGCTGTTCCTTCATAGTCTCTTACGGGATAGCCCATGAAACCTGCAGGAATAGAAGCAGCAACCTTGTCGGTCTCGTTCACCTCAACGGTGATGTATTTTGAAACGTTCTCGTAGGAATCGTCAAATGAACCGATTTTCAGCGCAATGTAGTTCGAATCACCAGGAACAAGGTTTACACCTTTATACCTTTCATAAACAACCTTTGAGTTGTCGGTGTCATAGAAGTCACGAACCAAAACATCGAAAGTCCTTGTATTAATGTCAATGTTCTCAATTGAAACCTTAACCTCAGTATTTGAAGCATTACCATCGCTGATTGTGTGGAAACGGAACAACTTGGTCAGGTCAACATTCTCGGCGGAACCCTTAACCTCAGATACAATCCAAGGAGTTGAGGCATACCTGAACTGCTCCTTGTAGTTGTTCACATCATAAGTGATAGGTTCAACGTCACTTCCATCGGTTGCAAGAACATAATAAACGTTATCCTCGATTGACTTGACAACATTGTCAAAAATCTTACCTTCAACACCGGGAGGTGGAACCATACCGGTAACTTCGTCTACAAGATTGCGTTCCTCGGTAAGGAACTCGGTCTTGAATTTCTGTGAGTTCTGATATTCACCATAGTAGTATTTCCTTTGGCCAGTTGGTGTCACAATGGGAACTACGGTGTAGATGTGTCCTGCTTCACCAGGTTGCGCCTCACTCCAAGTCTTACCATCGTCTGTCGTAACGTGTACTTTCAGTCCCTCAGAACCGTCATACTGTCCAACAGAATAAGAAGCACTATAAAGATAACGCTTACCAACGTCACTTCTCTTAAGACGTGTTTCTTCCTTCATAAGCAGACCCTCAACAGGAGCAAACTTAGGAACGATGTAGATACCCTTGTACTTAACTGTCTTACTGCTGATTGCATTGATTTCACCTTGCTCGATGAGTTGTCTCAGAGCAACGTCATACAGTTCCTCAACATATACCTCAGCCTCACCCTTTTCAGGATTTCCGCCGATGATGTTGTAGATATAGTTCTTTTCATTCGGATTTAAAGAAACAGCATACTTCTTGATGATTGGTTCGCCTGTATTGTCGGTTTGATTGGTTTTTACAACGATTGTGAAGCGTCCGTAGTTGTTTTGGTTAACGGTGAAGTCACCTGTGTTATGTGAGAAACCAGGGTCGCAACCTGAACCAAGTTCAAGTTCACCACTTTCTTCCAACCATACGTCTTCGGCATAATATGTAATACCGTCATACTCATAGATGCTGTTGCAGAAACCGTTTTCCTTTTCTGCCTCAGTCGGCTCACGGAGATATGTAGCCTCCCTGTGCTCACCTCTTGAACGTAAAACGGCAATCACCATATAGTTGTGCTCACCATTCTCATCAACCTCACTTGTCTGCGCGCCATTGGCATCAACAACATGTTTCAGAGCAGTGATTACCCATGCTGAACCTGCATTAACACCTGAAAGTCCTAATACACGTACAGTATGCATCTGATTGGACTGCTTAAGATATGACTGCGCAATGTATGGTAACTCATACTTAGGGTATTGGCTACCGATGAACTTCTCAGGGTTAGTTCCACCGAACCACCTCTCGTAGTCACGCCAATTCTCAACCATAATGTCTTGAAGAGCGGGACCTTTCACGGTCTCACCAACAGCACCCAACGTAGTGATACCAAGAGATTTTGCAGCGTAAGTTAAGTCGGTCTCCTTGGTATATATACCAGGACTTACGTGTGTCTGTCTTGGATTGTTATTGTTAGTATTTGCCATGTTATGAAATTTAACTTATTTTATTATTTAATTATAAATATCTTTGGAATACCTAAAAAATCCATTTACCGATATTTAAACATCATTTTTCGTCAAAAAGTTTCTTCAAAGTCTCTGTGTCATCATCATTGAGTTGTGCGTTTGTCTCACCCATGAAATCGTCAAACGACATCCTGAATGGTTCAATATTGATTTCACTCTCTATCATCATGTCGTGTATCTCAGATTTGTTTTGACCCTTTAATCCCTCATCTTCATAAACCAACTCAAACTGACCCAAGAAGAAATCTTCTACACCGTCCAATTGTTTGCACATCACATACAGTTCATACCCCGCTTTCATTGAAAATGTGTACTCGCCCCTAATCAATTCCTCAATAAGGTCTTTCGCATCAAGAACCTCGTAAATTTTTCTCGTAATCATTTCGTTCTTTTTCTTTTGTTAACTTTTCTTTTTCTTACTTTATATAACAAAAATTTATTATTTAAAAATAAGTTTTTGTTTACTAGTATACTAGCTTATATAAGCTTATGTTAACTAAACCCCGCTTTCAAGACTTATTCAATGAAAATTTCCTCTGTTTTGGTTGGTGAATCCTGTACGCTTTCCGAAACGACTGTTCCGTCAAATACGTAATTCGGGTCAATTCCTATGAATTTAACAGAAGCATCCGCCATTTCGTTATTCCTTTTGATTTTCACCCTTACTGAGTCACCGTTCTTGAGTTGAAAACCTTTGTCAATATAATACGGCATATCGTTCACAAAAACCCTGACATCCCTTGCGTTACTTGTCTCAAATGAATTTATGTCAATATCCATGTCTATCTCAAATTCAACCTTCGTTTCAGGTGCTTCGAACAGTATGTTTAACTCAACCGCCTTATTTTCCTTTTTTTCGTACTCATCAAGGTCAACCGTAACTTTCTTATGCCTACGCTCACCTTCCATAAACAGCCTTGGACGCATAGCAAACTTATGAACCTCGAAATCTTCTTCATTGATTATGTAGGCCATAGCCTTTATCGTTACCTGTTGAACGAAGAATTTACGTTCTTCAAGTCCATAACTTGTTGTATCATCAATAGACTCAATAACCATTGGAATGTAATGACCATTCGGACGGATATAACACTGCTTTGCTTTGAACAATTTGTTCAACTTCATATTGAACGTGTTGATAGTACTGAACGTATTTGTTACAAAATTCACCTTGTACTTTAAATCAACCGCATAAGGCTGTCCCATGGAATAAACCTCCATATGTTCAGTTCCATTATCGTCTAAAACAATTTTTTCAAGCATGGTATATCTTCTATTACCCGGAATATTGAATAATCCACCTTGATTTTGACCGAAATTAGGGTTATTTTCCCTGCTAACGGTCTTAAAATTCATTAAAAGGTTTCCATTTTCATCAGTATGTTCCCAAGTCTGCGAATACTCACTGAAACGTTGGGTACTGTAAAGCGTATATGTCGGTATTCTTTTACCGTCGCTGTCCACCATGTCAAGTTCCTTGTCAATGAATGTTTCAAAAGCCTTGTCAATATCGGCATATTCAAGCGGTTTTGGAAAGTTGGTCTCCTTGTACAGGATTTCCTTCGCAAAATTCCTCCTGCGTTCAACTCCAATTGCCTTATCCTTGAACTTAACAGGTGTAATTTCTTTCTTTGGTTGTCTATTTCGCATTATTCTTACATGTTATGGTTTATTAAAGCCCTTTAAACTCGTTTTCATCAACAACAGAAGCGGTTATAATGCGGTATGCAGTCTTATGAGCACCAATATATAGTCTATTTGCAGTGTTAAGTTTACCATCATTGGTTACTGCATAATAAACTATCCTGTTTGTGTCAATTTGAATACCAAGATAATCACCCCTTTTTATATCGCAACCGTATTTTTCCAATACCTTGGTAAGCACATATACGGTTAGATTACCTCCAACAGTGTATGCACCATTTGAGTTACTTGAATCATACGCCTTAAGTTCTGAATCAGCGATTTCAAACAAACAGGGTATCTCTTTTGGTGGTTTATAACGGATATTTCCGTTGGTTTCTCTGTATATGGAACTCAAATCCGTTTTATCACGGTCAACCTCGTATACGATTACCGTCTGATTGGTATCTTCTTCCATGTAACCCATAACAAGGTCGGTTTCAAAGTCAAAGTCCTCGTCAGAATAAAACAAATTGTTCCTGTTTATCGGTGTTAAATAGTTGTCAGGCATAGTTTAAGTCTTTTACTAATAAATAGTTCGTACAAACATAACAAAAGCGACCCATTTGAGCCGCTTCTGTATGATGTTTGCCAAGTCAATTGGTTTGATTGTTCGTTGGAATGAGATTAAACTATGCGTAGCGGCTTAACCATTATTGCCTAATGCTCTTTATTATTGCCCAAATACGTTCAGGACTTTCCTGTAATAACTCTGATGTTGCGTCAGCACCATTATTTTCTTCAACCCATCTTACTACTATTGTTCCATTCTCAAACCATAGATTTGCAGCATGAGTGTTAACACCGTTCTCATTATCAACAACACTACCATCCAAATCAATCATATCTTCATCATAGTTCATTTCGTTGATTGCCTTTCTTACAGTTTCCTTAATCACTCTATGTAAATCTGATTCGCTAAGTCTTATTGTTTTCTTCATATTGTAATTCAATGTTTTTCTAATAAATATTTAATTACCAACAATGGTATTATCATACTGTTCCATTATCAATTACCGTATGTGGGTCTGTTAGATACAATGTTGCATCATTCATTAGTTCATAAACCTCTTTAAGAATCATTTTTTCTTCTTCGTTAGCAGTTTTCAGTGCCTGTGTACATATTTCTTTAACCGCTGCAGTATGTTTTGAAATTTCAACATAAACCCTATCAATTACAGGATATTCACGCATATTTTCTTTCAAAATCTTATTAACACTTCTTTTTACTAATGCGTGTAAATCAGATTCACTTAATCTTATTGTTTTCTTCATAATCAATTCAATGCTTTTCTTATAAATATTTAATCACCAACAATGCTATTATCATATTCACTGCTTAATGGTTCAGAATTTTCACTATATCCCAAAACACTAATTCTTGTTCCGTTAAATAATTTGGAATATTCAGAATAAATCCTATTAAAATCTTCCTCAGTTCCTTCTACTTGTTTCGCTGTTTGCCAATCACCATCCACATAAAAGTCAATACGAAAACGTTTTGGTTGAATACCCTCGTTAAGTATTCGGACAACACTTTCTTTAATTACTCTATGTAGGTCTATTTCACTCAGTCTTATTGTTTTCTTCATATTGTAATTCAGTATTTTGACTATAAATATTTGGAAAATCCTTAAATTTGTAGTATATTTGCCAAAATTACATTAAATATTGAGAAAAAAGAAGTCAAATATTGAAAAAGCGTCTGAAATTCTAATGAATTACAGTGGTGATAACAATGTTATCCTCTACTTTAAGAAAAAGTTTGAGGAAGGACGGTTATTACTCTCTGAAGACGGCTTTGACACCGAATATATCATAAAAAACTGCGATTATAAGAAAGTTGCAGTTAATAAAGTTGTGAAAATTTCATCAATTCTTGGGAAAAGCCTTCAAGAGAAGTATGAAATTGATTTTCAACCCGAAAAACTTCTTATTAAGGAAATTATTGGGGAAATGGGAAAAAGTTATCATTGTTACTGCCAATACAGGAAGAGTGTGCCCCCAAAATTGATGTATATACGCAAAAGATATATTCTTGATGAACTTTTCAAGGTTGACCACGAGAAATTGGTGATTGATTTCGATAAATACGACAAAATCACTGAAAAATACGGAAGAAAACTTAAAGAACACCAGAAAACAGGTGTAAAATTCCTTGTGGCAAATAAAAAATGCATTCTTGCAGATTCCATGGGCTTAGGAAAAAGCTTGCAAGCGGTTGTTGCAGCACTTGAAACGGGATGTAAGAAGATTTTGGTGATAACAACTGCAGCATTAAAGTCCACTTGGAAACGTGAAATAGGTTTTTATGAGCCTGATGAGAATATTTTTGTTGTAAACGGCTCAAAATGGGATGGAGAGACCGCAAAATTCACTGTTATTAACTATGATATTGTAAAAAACTACTATGAAGTCCCGATGGAACAGGCTTACGAGGAACAAATTCTCACAAACAGCGACGGAGAAATCGAAAAAGTAAGGGTTCCAGTCTATAAAGTGGATAAAAAGACAGGAAAACGTGAGCCAAAGATGGTAAAATCGAGAAAAAAAGTCAATGTGCAGAAAAATCTTGAAAATAGTCCACTATTTCAATCAGGATTTGACTGCGTAATCATCGATGAGGCTCAAAAACTATCAAATAATACTTCAAACAGGTATAAGGTTATCTACGATTTCCTGATGAAGTCAAATATTGAGTATGTATTCCTCACAACGGGTACACCACTTACTAATACACCCATGAATTTGTATCATATTCTTAAACTTATTGATGCAAGCATAACGTCTGAATATGAATTTTATGTCCAACGATATTGTGACGGAAAAGAAATAAATAAACCGGGCGAATTTCAGAAATGGTCTAATGTTGCTGACGTAAAAGGTCTGACGGGTAGTGAAAAATACAGTTTCATCGGTGAACATGTGACAAAAATGATTATTCCGCAAGGTGCAAGTAATCTTGATGAACTCAGGGAACGTATCAAACACCTTTATATAAGAAGATTATCGTCAGATATCCCAGGTATGGTCAATAAACGCATCGAAACTTTGGAATATGACCTAAATCATGAGCAGAAGAAGCAATATGATAAACTTTGGGAAGAATATCTTGCTGCACAAGAGGAAAACGGTGACGAAAGCAATGAAGAATATCGTCAACTTGTAGAGGGAATGTTGGTA
>Ga0247611_10010726_pt1 | contig 10715 bp, 14 predicted proteins | sample 177DNAGHGhighgp2_FD_192422 | JGI IMG/M metagenome (GOLD analysis project Ga0247611, IMG submission 192422) | Sheep rumen microbial communities from Palmerston North, Manawatu-Wanganui, New Zealand - 1770 DNA GHGhigh gp2 | ecosystem: Host-associated > Mammals > Digestive system > Stomach > Rumen... | reverse complement strand
AGGACCAACGAGGGCTTCGCATATTCAAATCCGTACCTTCGCCAGGCGGTCATTGTCGTAGGCCCGGCGACTTCCGGGGAGCAATACCTGAACAGCATAGTCCACGAGATCCACCACCACTCCGTAGCGATTGCCGATGAGCTGGGCACCGACCTCAAAGGGGAGGTTCCGGCATACATAGCCGGCGACACGGCGGAGGTCCTGGTCGACATTATATGTATGCTCGGATGCGGGTGCAGGAAAAATGGCGAGAAGGTTGCGAATCAGAAAAAATGACTATATTTGCGAAGCGGAGCCATTGATGGTTTCGTGCGTGTGTGAGGGTGTCTGACCGGGAGGTCAGCACCCTATTTTCAATCAGATTGACGCTGCGTTGACAAAAACGGCAAAAGGAAAACGGCCACATTACTGAAAATCAGCAACATAGCCGTTTTGAATCGTGCTCTGTTAGGGAGCCGTGCTCCGCGCAAAGCACGTTTTGCGCCCATCCGCCCAGGGTGGCGATTTCCTACTCCGGAGCAATTCCCCGCACGAAACAACACAGGATGCGGATTGCGCCCGATTGTGCCGGATTGAGTCAGATTGCGGACAGGTTGACAGCCGGTTGACAAAAATTTTTGTACCTTTGCGCAGCACGAAACACTTATGATATGGCAAAGATTACGGCAAGCCTGTCCACGAAGGTGGATGCCAGGGGCAAGTCCGAGATCCTTCTGCGGTTTGTAGCCGGAAGGGACTTCATTTTCAGGATTCACAGCGATATTTACATAGCACCGGAACGGTGGAAGGACGGAGGCATCGTCATACCCAGGATCGCCACCCCGGAGCAGGCGGAGCTCAAGGCAAGCAAGGCCCGGCTCGATTCCCTGATAGCCCATATCCTGGACACCTTCACCGAGGCGGACAAGGACGTGGTGACCCGGGACTGGATGCAGGACCAGGTGGACCGGTTCCATCACCCGGACAAGCTGACAGGGGCCGGGACCGGCTTCGATGAACTGTTCACAGAGTTCATCCGCCTCAAGGATGTCTCCGATTCCAGGCGGAGGCGCTACCAGGTGACCGCCAGGGCGCTGCGCAAGTTCCAGGAGGACAAGGGCCGCACTCTGACGGTGAACGGAGTGACCGTCAAGACGCTCGAAGCCTTCCGGGAATACCTGGAAAAAGACGACACCAGAGGGAAGAACGTGGTAATCCAATACCTGGATGTGCTGCGGACTTTCTACCATTGGCTCAACCACAGGGGCATCACCAGGCACAACCCATTCGATAACTTCCAGACCGGGACTGCGGTCTACGGAACGCCATACTACCTGACGATCCCGGAACGCGATGCGATCTACCAGGCGGACCTGTCGGAGCACCCGGCGCTGGCCGCCCAGAGGGACATCTTCGTATTTCAGTGCCTGGTCGGTTGCAGGGTCGGAGACCTTCTGCGATTCAGGATGGAGGACGTGGACGGAGGTGTCCTGTCCTACATCCCACGAAAGACCCGGGAAGGGCATCCGGTGGTCGTGCGGGTGCCACTCAATGAGACCGCGAAGGAGATCCTGGCAAGGTATGCCAGCTTCCAGGGAGACCGGCTCCTGCCATTCATTTCAGCCCAGAAATACAACGACGCTATCAAGGAGATCCTGAAGGCAGCCGGAATCACCAGGACGGTGACGATCCTGGACCCGCTGACCCGGAAGGAGGTGAAGAAGCCGCTCAACGAGGTGGCATCTTCCCACCTGGCCCGGCGGACCTTCGTGGGAAACCTGTACAGGCAGGTGAAAGATCCGGCCCTGATTGGCAGTATGACCGGGCACGTCGAAGGTTCCAAAGCCTTCGCCAGATACCGGGACATTGACGACGACATCAAGAAAGACACGGTAAAGTTGTTGGAGAATAGGTAAATTTGTTTACCTTTGTACGGATAATCTCATAATTGTCAAAGATTCATAAGTGTACCAAGGCCGCTGCTGCGAAGCACCGGCCTTTTGTCATTCTCCGAACATCCAGCCCTCCCCTGTCAGGAGCCACTTGGCAGAGACTCCATAGTATTTCACAAGGACTGAAAGCCACTCGGCCCGGATGTGGCGGTGGTCCAGATTCTTGTAAATTTTAGCGAAATTGCGCCGGTCAACACCCAGATCCCGGCAGACCTGCACCGGCCCGATCCGGTCCAGGTCAATCAATTCCTCATAAGCCCTCCAGAAGCGGAAGGTGACAGTGTCTGGATTCATTGCTTTGTGATATTATTGATTAAAGACGAAATGAGCTGCTGCTGATCCTTCACGGTGCTGGACAGGTCGGAGAACATCTGAATAAGTTCCGGCGGCATATAGACACCTTCCCTCTGCTTGTACCGCCTATCCACCTGCGGTTCCTCCTGCGGTTCTTCGCCCAGGATCATATCCTGCGACTCCCCGGTCAGGAAGTCGATATTAATCCGGGGGTCCAGGGCGGCAATCCTTTCCGGGAGTGACGGTGGGAGTTTCTTTTTTGAGTTGAGAACCTGCGAGAAGGCGGAGGCACTCGAATAGCCCACCATTTCTCCGATCTTCGACATTGGTACGCCCTTTTGCTCTGCCAACCATTTAACGACAATTCGAGCCTTGTCCGCCTGCTTTAAGACCATAAGTGTAAAAATTTTTATAAAAAAATTGGTAAAAAATTTTGTTTTTACCTGAATAGTTTATAATTTTGTCCCAGGTAAAGGAAACAATACAAAGATAAAAGTAAATAATTACCCTGACAATAACAAAAATTTATAACACACACGCATTATGGAAAATTTAGCACTCATTCTCAACGCCAAAAGGGAGGCCTACGGGATAGAAGACATCAGGAGCAAGACTATGACTGTCCGGCAGTTAATTGACTACCTCGAGCAATTCGACGACGAAACCCCGGTTGTCCTCTCGCACGACAACGGTTATACCTACGGAAGTATCAGAGAATACGATTTCCAGGATGAGGAACCAAACGAAAATAATTATTGAACAATAACACACGCACAAAACTCAATCATTATGGCAAACACAGTTTATCAGATGGTCACAGACCGAATCGTCGAACAGATCAACAAGGGAATCATCCCTTGGCACAAGCCTTGGCACCTCGCAGGATCTTCCGAGGAAGTCGCTATCAACTACGTCTCCCGCAAGCCTTACTCCACTCTCAACCAGTGGCTCCTGATGGAGCCGGGAGAGTACCTGACCTACACCCAGATCAAGGCCCTCAAGGGCACCATAAAGAAGGGTGCCAAGAGCCGCTTCGTGGTATTCTACACCAATGTTCCTTATGAGAAGCAGAACGAGGAAACCGGGGAAATGGAGAGGCATTCCTACCCGCTCCTGCGCTACTACAACGTGTTCCGCCTCGCTGATACCGAGGGTATCGCAAGCAAGATAGTCAAGACCGAGACCGAAGTCCAGGGAGAGATCCCGATGTGCGACGAAGCCGATATGGCAATCAGCGACTACGTTGCGAGCCAGATCGGTCTGACCTTCCAGAACAACAGGCCAAGCGACAGGGCCTATTACTCCCCTTCCGACGATAAGGTGGTAGTGCCTATGCCGGAGCAGTTCGATGATAGCGCAGAATACTATTCTACCGCCTTCCACGAACTGACCCACTCAACCCTGATCGAATCACGTTGTAACCGCAAGCAGGAGGGCGCTGTGTCCTTCTTCGGGTCCAAATCCTATTCCCGCGAGGAACTGGTTGCCGAGATCGGAGCCGCGATGCTCTGCAGCAACTTTGAACTGGATACGAAAAAAGCCTTCCGCAATTCAATCGCATACCTTCAATCCTGGGTGAGTAATCTCAAGAATGACCCGAAGGCAATCGTGTTCGCCGCCGGAAGGGCAGAGAAGGCAGCCAGGTTTATCCTGGGTGAGAGAACCGTAGAAACCGCAAACGCCTGACGATATGAAAGATCTGATAATCAAGACCGCATCCTGCATCGCAGCCCTGGTAGGGCTGCTGATGCTGGTCGGCGATATGCCGGAGGCATCTGTCGCCACATTCGTAACAGCCAAGATCGCCGGCGCTGCCATCCTCTGGGGGGCGGCCAAGGTAATGGAAAAATACATACCAGAAGAAGAAATCTAATAGAACTATTATGCAGACATCAATCAACACAAGCAAGGCCTTCCGCAAGGGCCTGCGCGAAATCAAAGTAAAAGACGCAGGAGAGGTCAGGGACGGAATCCTGCGCATCCTCGGAGTGACCACGAAGCAGTCATTCTCCAACTACGCAAACGGGAAAATGGTCAACCTGGACGTGGACAAGGCCCGCCAGATCGAGGCCCTCTTTGCCTCCTACGGTGTAACCGATTGCTGGGGGATCTGACTATGGAACACGCACACGCAGAACACCTGGCAACGGACTCGGTACTGACCCCGGCAGAGACCCGGATTGCATCCGGCTACGTCTCCGGACTGATCGGGAAAGAGATCGCCGATGCCGCCGGAATCAGCTACAACACGGTGGTCAAGCACACCCAGAATATCTACGATAAGACCGGGATCAAACGCTCCACCAACGCACTGGTCGCCTGGTTCCTTTCGCAGAACTTCCGGATAGACCTCAAGGAGTTCAGTCGCCGGCTGGTTGCCCTGGCCCTGTTCCTCATAATGGGAGCCGAGGCCATCAACACGGATATGAGTTCCCAGATGGTCAGACGCTATCCTTCCAGAAGGGTCGAGACCCGGGCACGCAGGGGCGGCTCCCGGAGGGGGCGCAAGGATGATGAATACACATTCCCAGGAATTGAAGAATAACACACAAACACGAAACGTATGGAAATCAAAATCAACACACTCACTCTGCGGAACTTCAAGGGAGTCCGCGAGGCAACCTTCATCTTCAACGGAAACAACGCCAGGATCGAAGGCGACAACGGAACCGGCAAATCCACCGTGTTCGACGCATTCACCTGGCTGCTGTTCGGAAAGGACCACCGGGGCCTGGATTGGACCAACTTCGACCTCAAGCCGATAGACCCGGAGACCCGGGAAGCCATCCACGGCCTGGAGCATTCAGTCGAGGCGGAGCTGACCATCGACGGAACCAAGACCACACTCCGGAGGGTCGTTACAGAGGACTGGGTCAAGCCGAAAGGAATGGCAGACAGGGTCCTCAAGGGGCACAAGCAGGCCTTCTTCATAAACGGGGTGGATACGGCCACCAAGAAGGCATACGACGCAGCCATCGCACAATGGATCGACGAAGGGGTTTTCAAGATGCTCACCAACCCGCACTACTTCATCGACGACCAATACACGGACTGGAAGGCACGCCGCAAGGCCATCCTCGGATTGCTGGACGGTACCACCGAGGACAGCCTCCAGGAATCCTTCGCAGACCTTCTGGCAGAGATGCACGGGGAACCGATGGAGCAGTTCCGGAAAAGGATCGCCGCCGAGAAAAAGGCCAACAAGGAACGCCTCGCAGAGGCAACGGCGAACATTGCCGCCTGGTATAAGGCACTTCCGGAGCAGGTAGACACCAAGACCACCGAGGCCCGGATCGTCGATATAGAGAAGGACAGGGATGAGAGGATAGCCGGGGTCAAGTCCAAGATAGCGGACATCGACGCCGGCCTTGCGGACATCAACAAGGCCAACCAGGATCGCAACGATACGATCAGCGCCCTGCACCGGAAGGTGACGGACCTCCGCCTCAAGCAGGAATCCTACATCGCCGGGAAACTCGATGAGGCTGACAAAGCACTCGCCGGGACAAAGTCTGCCTATGCCCTGGCAGACTCCGAGAGCTGGACCGCCGCCAACGAGCTGGCACACATCGACAGCCAGATCAAGGCCGCCCAACAGGAAGCCAAGACGCAGCAGGCCTTCCGGGACCACGATGCGGAGGACCTCCGGGAGCTGGGAGCGCAGTACACCAAGATCCGGGAAAGGATGTTCACCTGGCAGACTATGGACGTGTGTCCTACCTGCGGCCAGCCTTACCCAAAGGAAAGGGTCGAGGCTGAACGTGCGGAGGCGGAAAGGAAGTTCACCGAGGCGCAAAAGCAGGAAATGGAGTCAATCGTGGCCAGGGCCACCGACCTCAAGAAGGCAATCGCAGAAGAAGATGCCCTTATCCAGGGCAAGGAGGACCTTGCCCGGGGTCTCAAGATCAAGCGCAGCGAGGTAGCCGCCAGGAAGGATGCAGCAGAGGCACGGAAGGCCCAGCTTGCCAAGGTCCAGGGACCTGACAGGGATGCCCTCGAGAGGGAAGCCCGCCGCGAGTCCGGATTCCTGGCCCTGGTCAGGGAAGAACACGATACCAATGCCAAGATCCTGGAACTGTCCAACGAGGTGGTGAGCGTCGAGGACCTCCTGGCCTCACGCCGGGAACTGGAACCACAGATCCAGGCAGCCATCGACGAAGCCGCCGCCCAGACCCGGGCGCTGCGTGACCGCCTGGCAGAAGCCGCCCAGAGGGACCGGCTCCTGGGAATGATCGAGGATGAGCAGGTCAAGGAAAAAACCTTTGCCGACGAGGTGGCACGCCTCGAGCGCCTGGAGTTCCGGGCATCCGAATACGTCAAGGCAGAGATCGACAGCCAGGAGGCCGCCATCAACTCCATCTTCAAGGTATGCCGGTGGAAGATGTTCTCCACCACCCTGGACGGAGGCCTCACGGAAATGTGCGAGGTCACCAGCCCGGATGGAGTACCATACCGGAGTATGAACGACGCACAGCGCATCCTCTGCGGAATGGACGTGATCCGGGTTTTCAGCGAAAAGAGCGGAGTGACAGCTCCGATCTTCGTGGACAACGCAGAAAGCGTAACACGGAAGTCCTTCGACACCAGCGCCCAGGTAATCCGCCTGGTGGTGTGCGAAGGTTCCCCTCTCACAACGATAAACGAATAAAGCAATACCAGCTATGAGCCTGATTGAAATGGCAAGACAATATCCTGACCTCTCGGTGACCATCCGCCTGGGAGACCTTCTGGAAGCCAACGAAGCCTTGGCCCGGAAGATCCGCCGCGAAGCGGAGGCAGATGCCGCCGCCAGGGACAGGGAGGCTGGCTGCCGGCTGATCCCGAAGGAGGACCTTCTGGGAATGCTCGGAGTCGATCCTTCCACACTTTGGAGGTGGGAGCACGAATATGACTACCTGCGCCCGGTCCGCTTCGGAAGGAAGGTCTACTACAAGGAGACGGACATCCAGGCCATCATCGAGGCCCATAGCGCACGCACAAACCATTAACAAACAACAACATTATGTCAACAAATCAGAACGGCCAGCGAGCAGCCAGCAACGTGCCCGCAAAGAAGCAGGAATCAACCGAGGTTGCATTCATCAACTACAAGAACAAGATCACCGAGAGCGTCCTGAACAGGATAGCGGCCCTCCAGAAGGGTGGGATAACCGTCCCGAAGGGATTCAGCGCAGACAATCAGATCTACCTGGCATTCCTCAAGCTGACAGGAATGACCGACCCATCCAGCAAGAAGCCGGTCCTGTCCCTGGTGACCCCGCAGAGCGTCGCAAATGCGATGCTGACTATGTGCCTCAAGGGCCTATCTATGGAGAAGGGACAGTGTACCTTTATCCGCTACGGAAACGAGCTCCAGTTCCAGCAGGAATATCACGGAACGGTGGCCCTGGCCAAGCGTTACGGAGCCGGTGACCCACAGGCCCAGGTGATATACGAGGGTGACGATTTTGAATATGAAATCAACCCAAAGACCGGCAAGAAGGTCGTCAAGAAGCACATCCAGAAACTCCAGAACATCAACAACGACAAGATCGTGGGAGCCTGGTGCCTGGTTCCATACGCAGAACACCCGGACTGGGAGCCGAAAGTCGAGGTAATGACTATGGACGAGATCCGCAGGAGCTGGATGCAGGGGGCCACGAAGGGGCAGAGCCCGGCCCACCGGAACTTCCCGCAGGAAATGGCCAAAAAGACGGTGATCGGAAGGGCCTGCAAGCTGTTTGTCAGCACCTCTGACGACGCCGGAGTGTACGGCACAGACGACAGCCCGGAATGGCAGGAGAGCCAGGAAGCCCCGGCGGAAGCCAACGCAAAGGAGGCCGTATTCGCAGAGCTTCCACAGGCCCCGGAACCGGCGGCAGTCGAGGCAGTACAGGAGGACATCCCGGAACCAGGCCCGGAGGACATCCCGGAGGAACCGGTCTGGCAGGCCCCGGAGGACCTGAAAGCAGCGCCGCAGCAGGCAGAGACACCACTTGATGAAGGCTTTTTCAATATTTAGGATATGAGGCTCACAGTAATAGGTTCAGGATCGGCAGGCAACTGCTATGTATTTGAGGGAAGGCGGTCCGCACTCATCCTCGAGTGCGGGATCGCTCCCGAGAAGGTATTCCGGTCAACGGAGGTGAAGCCATCCCAGGTGGCCGGCTGCCTGATCACCCACGAACACGGCGACCACTCCAAGTATGCAAGGAAATACTCCGCCCTGGGAATGACCTTATATGCTTCGATGGGGACTCTGTCCGCCCTGGGAATGACGCATGATGGGACAAGATGCATAAGCCTTCACGCTATGAAGCCACGCCGGATAGGCGAATGGTCTATCACGCCTTTCGGCCTGATCCACGACGCCCAGGAGCCGCTTGGATTCATCATCGGACACCCGGAGTGCGGACGTATCCTGTTCGTGACGGACACCAGGTTCGTACCCTTCTCATTCCGCACCCAGAAGCTGGACCACATAATGGTCGAGGCGAACTACTCCGACGACATCCTGGACGACAATGTCCTGGGAGACCGCCTGACCCTTGACAGGGCCACCCGGGTGCGCCACACGCATATGTCCCTGCGGAGCGCCTGCGAGCTGGTGAAGGCCAACGAGACAGCCCGCCTCAAGACCGTAATCCTGCTGCACCTTTCAGAAGGAAATTCAGACGCCGAGAGATTTGCCCGGGAAGCCGCCAAATCAGCCCTTCTCGCGAAGGTTTACGTCGCAACTACGGGATTGTCCATCGAACTCAATAAAAACGCATTCTGACGCAAATATGAAAGATTCGAGATATTTCCCTCACGATATGGGTGCCAGGAACGACCCGAAGCTGATCCGGCTCCAGATGGAGATGAAGGGCCAGGGCCTCGCGATCTGGTGGTGTATCGTCGAGATGTTATGGGAGAACGGAGGGTATCTTCCGTACGATCCAAAGACGATTGCATTCACACTTCGGTGGGCAAAACCGCACGAAGTTGAACGAGTTTTGAACGACTTTGATCTATTTTCCAACGATTCCGAGCGGTTTTGGAGTGAGTCGGCGCTTGAACGCCTCGACTCTTATAACTCAAAGGTAGAGTCAGCAAGGGCTGCAGGAAAGGCCTCCGGCGCACGCAGACGCAAGGAAAGCACCGAACAAACGTTGAACGAAGGTTCAACCGACGTTGAACAACCGTTGAACGAAGGTTCAACTATAAATAAAATAAATAAAGAAATAAATAAAGAAAATATATATATAAAAGAAAAAAAGCAGCCGTTGAACGAACCGTTCAACGCTGCGGAAATAAACACACAAAAACTTTTTGAAATTTTCTTTTTTGATCTGAATGTTCCGCAGCCAGCTGCGGAAGTCCAGAGATTCATTAATCACTATTCAGCCAGGGGGTGGAAACTCGGAGACGGGAACCCGGTGGTTGACATCCAGGCAGCCGCCAAACTCTGGAAACCCGGAACCCAGGAAAAAAGGTTCACGCAGGCCTTCATCCGCTGGTACAAGAAACTGTACGAAGCGGCAAAACGTCCACCAGAAATGCTGACCGGCCTGGTCGCCGGAGAGCTCAAGGGTGAGTACGTTATGCTCCGCTACGCCACGAAGGCATTGGCGATCCAGATGCGCCAGCAGTTAACAGGACTCGAACCTCTGCAATTTCATAACATAGACTGGAAATTTAACAATTAACACACAATGGCACGAAAGATAAACATCAACGAGAACGGGACTCATTGCAAGACCCAGAAGGACCGGATACTGGACTACCTTATGGAGGGGCACAGCCTGACCCCTCTCGAGGCTCTGAACCTGTTCGGCTGCTTCCGCCTGGGGGCCAGGATCGCCGACATCAAGGGCGAAGGCTACCTGATCCGGACAGATCGGGTCAAGGACCCGCGCACCGGGAAGTATTACGCAAGCTATTCGCTGGTATGAGTAATCATGAACAAAAAGCATTAATTATTATGAGCAAGGAGAATAAGATCACTGCCTATAAGGGCTTTAACAAGGATTTAACCTGTAACGGATTCCAGTACGAAATCGGCAAGGAGTACGAAATGCCGGAGGATGAAGTGCAGATATGCCAGGCAGGATTCCACGCCTGCGAATCACCGCTGGAAGTGCTCGACCATTATTTTATGGACGGCAACTGCGATATGGCCAGGTTCGCCGAGGTGGAGCAGTCCGGCAAGATAAGTATGGAGGACGACGGATCGACCAAGATGGCCTCATCGAAGATACTGATCAAGGCTGAGCTAAAGTTCTCGGATCTGGTCAAGATTGGAATTGACTGGCTGATAGAAAAGACCAAGCCGGTTGTCGGAAAGAAGGGTCGCAATAACGACGGTGGAGAGAACTCTGTCAAGATAGGCTCATCCGGCGACTATGCCAAGATAGGCTCATCCGGCGACTATGCCAAGATAGGCTCATCCGGCTACTCTGCCCAGATAGGCTCATCCGGCTACTCTGCCAAGATAGGCTCATCCGGCTACTCTGCCCAGATAGGCTCATC
>Ga0247611_10010725_pt1 | contig 10717 bp, 22 predicted proteins | sample 177DNAGHGhighgp2_FD_192422 | JGI IMG/M metagenome (GOLD analysis project Ga0247611, IMG submission 192422) | Sheep rumen microbial communities from Palmerston North, Manawatu-Wanganui, New Zealand - 1770 DNA GHGhigh gp2 | ecosystem: Host-associated > Mammals > Digestive system > Stomach > Rumen... | reverse complement strand
TTTTTTATATAAGGTTTTACCACCTTATACTACACAAAATACCACACGAGAACAGTTCTACCACACTTAATGAGCTTTGCGAATAAGGGCGAAGCTACATAGAATTGTTTTTATTTACCAAACAAAAAAGAAAATGACAGAGATTATCTTACTACAAAAAGCTTTCGAGCTTTACAAAAAGGAGAACAGTGAAATGCCTTTTAAGGCTTGGGCTACTTTGTTTCTTAGGAAGACACAGAGAACGCAGCAAAAATTACTTGCTATGTATTGAATAGCTTAACAAGTTAAGGACAGCTTGTAATGAATTAGGACAGTTATAATTACAAGGTGTCAACTAATATAATTTAGCAATGAACTGTCCGATATGTCTGCGAGAAGGCTAAACCTTTGAGTAGGCACATTATTTAATTGGTTAGGTTGTCAGTTTGAAAGGGGCTGGCAACTTTTTTTTATATTCCCTTAAACAAAATGACAACAGAAGATTTAAAACAGAAGGCTATGCCTTATGTAGTTTGAGCTGTGGTTTGACTTGCTAGTGTTTGAGTTCTAGCTTTGACAGTAGCAGAGAACACAGTATCAGCGTTAGAAACTAATCCAACTCAAGAGTGGCAACCTTGAATGGTTGATGAAAGCTGAGTAGGACAGTTTATACCTGAACTGAAAGGTAAAACCTCTCACGATAAGTTCAAGGAATTGTGTCAGCTCTACTGATTAGATGCCTCTAAGATTTGGGAACTTGAAAACAAGTATAACCTTAGAGAATGAATACTATTAGCTGTGCTGATAGCTGAGACAAGCGGGTGAAACAATTGAGACTTTGTCAATGAAGGCTGTTATAACCTATGAAATGTAGGGAATAATGACAGATGAGACAGAGTTTGCTTTGAATGAAAGCGAGAAAGTGTAGAGCAGGTAGCAATAACTCTGAATAATAAATACCTTTGAAATGTGCTAACACTTGGGTGTCTGAGTAATGCTTGAAGCTGTGTTAGATATTTCGATAGTGGTTATCGCTATGCTACAAGCCCAGACAATTGGGAGAGAACGATAACAAATGTAATGAATAGAATTTATGCCGATGAACTAGGACAGATTGAGCCTAGAAAATTCTCTGTTAGGAGAGATTTTACATCTTTACAATAACAAAAATGCGAGGAATAAACGACCGAAATGACTTTTTATTATTCGCTATGTGAGTAGCTTTATTATTCTTGGTAATACTTTTGTGAATTGTAATCATCTGTATGATAAAAGATGAGTTTTTTAGTTCTAATGACAATGAAAAATGCCAGCAATAACAGATTGGAATGATGTAGTGGCTATCGCTATGTCATTATTTCTTACAGTATCGAGCTTAGGTTTTGTCCTATGCTTTATAGGTGGAATATTTTTTAGTTCTGATGATAACGAGAATGAAAAGACAAACTAACTATGCTACCCTGGTCTGACTGATAGAACAGTATAGAAAGGGAATAGGGAAATTCTTGACAGCTTTAGATTATTACATTGACTTCTGTGAGAACAGAAAAATCTACGACCTACCAGACGAATTTACTAAGGTTGTTGTGAATGGGACAGACGAAGAACTAGAGAAACGAATGCAGACAAATGTAGAAAATGCTATAAGCTATTACGATTAAGTTTTACATTCTAACAGATAAGAAAATGAAAATGGGAAAGACAATAACAATTAAAATAGGAGAGGCATATTGAGAAATGAAGGTTTTTACTGTGCCAGATTGAACGACTGTATACCAAGCAATGGTAGAGTATTTTTGAATTCCACCAGATAGAATTGAAGACTGAATGATTTCAGCTTGGTTAAATCGCTGGGAGTATAAGATTATACAGCCAGAGTGAGTAATCCTAGAGGATTGAGATGAGTTCTTTATTCGCTGAACCCGTTTTGAACAGGGGAGGTGTTGTTGATGAATATAGCTAACATTTTATTCTTTAATAGATAAGAAAATGAAAAACCCAAAATGATTTTGACCTATCACTGATGTGTTCGATAAGCTAGAACACGATGAGCTAGAAGAATGTATGGCAGATTTAAAAAAGAAACTTGAAGGAGATTTCAGCAGAGAAATTATGGAGATTATTAGACAGATAATTTTATCAAGAGTAGGAACTTTAGTAGACAATTGGCAGAACGAATGTGAAGTTGAGTTCAGTCCAGAATGTATAAAGGAAATTATAATGAGAGTTCAGAATTGAGTAGTAGAAGAATTACAAGAGGCAAGACTACCAAACACTTGGTTTGATAACGGCTATAAAATCTGGTAAATGGTGCTTGACATAGTGTAGCAGTTTGCTATGCTATGTATAGCCCTATTTGACAGGGTATTTTTATATTCTTTTTTATAGGAAAATGAGAAATCCAAACGAATTTGCTTACAGCTTGACAATTTACAAAGCTGGTGCTTATGATGAAACAGTAGGTTTCAATGAATGAGAAACTATTAGAACAGTATTTGCTAGAGCAGGAATTGATTATGAAGAATGAACTCTTGATACAGTAGCTTATACTCCAGAGAGTACACTTGAAGCAGGAGACAACAATGGAAGAATTGAAATCGCTTGAAAACAGGTTAAACAAGGTTAATAGTTTCCTTGTCGGCAAGGGACTATCTACCAGGGTAGTCCTTTTTTAGTTTAATAAAAAACAATAGCGAAATGAAAGTTGAAAGTAGTATAAAGGAAACAACAATTAATACTACTACAGCTCCAGTGAAAAACACGAACGAGATTATTGATATCATTTGTAAGTGGAACGAAATTACAAGAGACAGATTTGGTGAAATCGTTTGAGCTTATAGTTTAATTGGAAATGATATAGATGGCAACCCTATCTATGCTAGAAATTGAGTAGTTATAAACCCTATCGGTGTATATTTGAAAAATGTATACGACTGAAAGGACATTGTCTTTGAAAAATGAAAGGACAAATTCTTTTGAAAGCTACAAGTTAGGAGTGCTAGCTGAATGAGATATCAACTTGGAGATAGTATTATTGAAATTCCTTTTGAGATTAAGGCTGTGAATGAAGATACAGGGGAAGGTATAACAATTTTCCCTAAGACATCTGATATTTTACAAAGCCGAATGAAAGGTTTATATGTTGTCAACACAGGTTGGGCTGAAAGACAGCGTATAGAAAAAGAAATTATGGCTAAGTTTATAGAACTAGCTATGGTAAAAGGTTGAAATGAAATCATTTCAACACAGAATATGGTTGAAGAATTACAGCAAACATTAAAGAAAAGGGGAATTGATTTTAAGCTAGAAAACGATTTTATATTTTTAAACATTCCTTGGAGAAAGGTAAGAGATACAGCAGGAGAAGACAGTGAATATATGGCACCGCCTATTGAGATTAGAATTGATTTTAATAATAAAGAAATAGGCTGTAAAGGTTATTCTTCTCACGGTTTCTGAACTCCTACAAGTTATTGAAATCCTTGTTGGTGAAACCGAGATAACGATGTTCGCAACTACTTGAGAGATTGTAGCATAAAGGAGTTGATTAACTTAATGGTTAGTCGAGCTTATGGTTATAACTCTAATGATACAGGACGTGAACACGAATGAAGACACCCTCTATCTAAGTTAAGAGATTATATCTGGTGGGTATATAACAATAGAGAAGAAACCTCAGACGAATGGAAAGCTATAAGACAATGAATAACAGATAATTATGCAGACATATTTAAGGACTTAGAAATTGATACTTGGCTTGAGAGTAGTGAAACAAGAGATTTTATATCTGGTTTAAGAGCTAAAGATGAAACAAGCGAACAATGATAGTCGCTTTGATAGACAGTCCAGCCTACAGAACAATGATAAGAGAAAAGAATTAAAAGTCTGTGTTGTTTGAGCGGGCTGAATTGGGAGCAATTCTGTCTATTGTCTAGCGAAACAAGGTATAGAACATATAAAGTGTATCGATTTTGATAAGGTAGAAATTGAAAACACTGGTAGTCAATTTTATACAGAGAAAGACATTTGAAAATATAAGGTTGAGGCTTTGCAAGAGCAGGTATTAGAACAAACAGGAGTAAAAATTGATATTGTAAAGTCAAAGTATAGGAGTAGTAATATCAAGGGCTATGACATTATTGTTTTAGCTCTTGATAATTTGGAAACAAGAAAGGCAATTGTGGAAGACTGTGGAGACTGACAAATAATTCTTGATACCAGAATGGTAAAAAGAATTAGTCAGTGCTTTTCTTTTTATGGTTTCCAAAAGGAAAGGTGGTTTGAAGAATGTTATACAACAGATGAGAACACAATTCAAGAGGTAGCTTGTACTGAGAAAGCAATAGCTCACAATGCTCTAATGATGGCTTGAATTGTAGGTAGTTTGGTGTGTGATATTTGCAATAATAAACCTCTACCACGAAAAGTTCAATGTGATATGGCGAACTATGTTTTATCTTCTAACCGATAACGAAAATGAGTAGAGAAGACTATGTAAGTATCGGTTCGGGTAATGACTGATACGGTATGTATCTGATAAGGGAAGGAGAATACATAACATTGAAATATGTTTATGAAGAAACATATGAGAATATGGAAGAATACATTAGAGATAGGGTAGATTTTGAAGACGAATGGAGAGACGCAGTTTATCACTGATATACAACTCAAAGTTATGAAGACTGGTCGTCGGATTATGACTACCCATATAGTGATTACTTTAACTATGATAATGTCCTTGAGATATACTACGATGAGAATGGAGATTATTATAGAACGGACGACTTTTATTGTTGAGCTGGCTCAGAAAGTAAGGAAGATATGATAGATAAAATTATGGAAACTTTTGAAAGTGATTACGACTATGACGATTTACAGTGGGACAATGGAATGACACTAGCAATACTTAGAGATAAGGTAGCACAATTTTATGACGACACTCAAGAATATATAAAGGAGAGAGAAGAAAGTAGGAAACCACATTGGAAAGCTTTTAGTTATTATAAATAAGAAAATGAAAAAAGTGTGAACTGATAGTGGGGAAGAAGCTAAATTGACAGAGCAGAAACACAAGGAAATGAATGAACTTGTGGGGCTGAATAACATTTCTATCAATGAAAACATTACCCTACTAATAAATGATTGGTGTAAAGAACAGATTAAAACCTTACATGAGGAGTACCCTAACACAGAATGGTTAGCTTATTGTAAGGTAGAACCACAATGAAATGGAGTTTTCAAAATGGTTGATATGGTACACCCTTGACAAAAGGCGACAGGTTGAGACGTTGAGACAACTAAAGAATGAATGGAATGGTTAACAAGAGAGTTGATAAATAGGAATGAAAGGTTGACAGAATGGAATTGTGTACTACATTCTCATCATCATATGGGTTGCTTTTGGTCTGGGACTGACGACAATGCTAGACTAGGTTTAAATGACTGAAGAAAATTAGCTTGGGCTGTGGTAACAGCATACGACAAGGACTGAAACATAGATTATAAAGGTTGTGTGAATTTTTATAAACCATATAACATTGAAATAGATGTCAATGTAATGGACGAAAATGAGACAACAGTAATTGATAGGTTCAATGAATATAAAGAAATGGTATTGGAAAAGAAAGCAACTTATTATGATAGTTTACTTGAAGCTAACAAAGAATTCATAGATAATCTGACAGACAAACCAGACTATTCAATGATAATGAACTACCTATGAATAGATATATCAAAAGAATTAATGGAAAATTATGGGACAATAAGAGAAAAGGTAGGTAATCCAGAACTGTTAGAATATTTAAAACAATTGGAAGACCAGGCTTTAGAGCTAGCAGAGAATGAGATAAATGTTGGTTGAAAATATAATGATATGTTGGTTGAGTATGGGGCTTTCTGTAATTGGAGTGATAACTTATTGACTCAACTGGAAGAAAATAAGAAACAGAAAACATATGTTAGTCAGATTAGTAGCATAAGTAATCAAAGTCTTTTTAGTTCAACAGCTATGCCAAGCAATAGAGATTTTGAAGACGAATATTACAGTGATTATTATTTTAATTGCTATGAATATGACGAATACTATACAAGGCAATGCTTGTGAATTAAGGAAGATGTCCCAATGAGAGTTTGACCTAGTTGAGAATGGTTGGCTTGGAGTAATGAGAGCTGAAGATTTTTGTATGTAGAAGATTGGGCTGAAGAACAGTATTATGATTAGCTTTACATTCTAACCTATAAAGAAAATGGAATTATCAAAATGAAAAATAAAACACGTTCCAAAGAAACCATTAGATTATATTTATCTTTGAGACGAATATGACAACATTTGTTTTTATTTAACAGTGGAAGATTTTGAGTTTAGAGTATATAGTTATGAATATCGGAGTGAAGAATCCTTAATGGAAGATTGAAACCTTAATGCTGCTTGGGCTTACCCTATTGATAACTTTTTCAATAATGGTAGTGGCTATTTAGATATAGACAGTCTTTGATATGTAAAGATAGATTTCTCTAGTAAAGATGTTGTTGAAATGGCAAGAGAATTATTAGATGCTTGTTGCGACCAATTAGATTATCATAGTTATGGAATTTATGATTATGATAATATTCCTAGCGAAAGATTAGTTGATTTTATTAGAAGATGAGTTGCGGAGAAAAAAGTATATGCTTATTATAAATAATTTATTTTATAACCCATAAAGAAAATGATAGATTTAATGTGAAATGCTATAAACCATATTCCAGGGCATACCATTAGAGACAGAACTCGAATAGGAAATGATAATGATAGCTTTCAATATGTGCTAGTGCTTGAAGACTGAGAGTTCAGAGTTTATATGTATGAATTCTTAGATGAAGCTTATCACGACGAAGGTTTCAGAGAGGCGTGAGATTACTTTTATAACTTTGACTGATACTTAAACATAGACACATTAAGTTATACTAGATTAGATTTAGATTTGTGAGTAGACTTAGCGATAGCTGAATTATATACTTATGTTTCAACATATCTTGATGAAGAAGAAACTCCGAGAGATTTAAGAGAAAGAATATCTAAATTTATCAGAACTAATTTTGAAAACTTGGGGGCAAAGGTATATCAATATTACAAATAATATTCCTAAACGGAATAACAGCTTGTGATTTTTCATTTTCTTTCAGGTTGTTATTCTATTTAGGGCTATTGTTGAATAACCCTAATTCATTTCGCTATGAAAAATATTTTAAGACACATTGATTTTATGAGTGGAATAATTACCCATTCAAACATTTCAGTGTGTCTTATTTTAATTTATAGGACGAAAGGAACTGATATTTAGTTATCATTTTTTATTGTTTAATTATTTTAAAATGGACAAACTATGAGAAATCAGAAAACACATTATGTTAATCAATGATATTTTATTAAAGGAAGATAAGAAAGAGGAGAGTAAAGGTGAGGTATATTTGGTTTATATTATTGATAGTAATGGTTGTCTAGATAAAGAGTCGCCTAAAATTTTCTCTAAACGAGAAGACGCTTTTACTCTTTATAAAGAATATGCTAGTGAATTTATATCGTGGTATAATAAGTACCACAATATCATAAATGATATGAAAGCAAATATGAGTTATGACGACGAAGAACTTGAGTTCTCTATTAATAATACGAATAAAGGTAATTGCTCTACCCATTTTGAATGGAGTGAAGCTGTGCTACAAAAGTTTTTTATTTCATAACCAATTATAAAAATGAAAAAAACTTATTATGTAAATTATTCTGTAATTTGTAGATATACCGTAGAGGTAGAGGCAGATAACGAGGAGGAAGCAATAGAAATAGCAAACGAGAAATTTGAAACGGCTGATTTTTGAGAATTAGAATATGGCGACCACCAAATAGAAATAGTAGAGAAATAATATTTTATTTAATAACCAAAAAGAAAATGGCACACATTAAAACCCAACGAGAAATTTTCAGACAAATAATTAAACCATATTGCGACGATGTCTATGATTTCCTACAGCTAGCCCAAGGGGGTAATGAAAATTTTCTACATAAAATTGAAATAGAATTTGTCGACAAGCAAGAAGAAGAATTAACTAAGTATTTAAAAGCAAAGGTGGAAGGTATATCTGGTTGGGAAGACTTTTGAAAGGAGGTTAAACGTGATGTTATAAGAGAAGAATATATCTTTTGGGTAGAGAAAAATAGAAACCGTCCATTAGATATGGGAGAAATGTGAGACATAGAAGAGGCTATTGAATGGCGGACTACTAAGAATGGGTATGGTTATTTGTATGACGATTAGTTTTTATTTTTTAATTATAGTAAAATGAAAAAATGTGCTTGTTGTGGCAGAGATATGCCAGAGTATGATAACCTATGGAGTGGAATTTATGACGACGTTTGTATTGATTGCGAAGGTAAAGTAAATGATATGGAGAACCTTATTAAGAGGTGGCAAATGTTAGACGAATGAGAAATTGATTACGAAGAATTAGTAGAGTGCGAGAAGGAAAGAGTAGAGCAAAGAATGGGAGACTTGGTAAGTAATGGAGATATTGTTTGAGACAAAGAAATAAATCAATATCTTGAGGACTTAATACCTAGTCCAATATGTTGGAGATAGTTTTTAATTCTATAACTAATATAACAATGATTAAGATTGAAAAGACAGTCTGAGAAACTTGGGTTTACAAATGAAAGAACGATGATGATTTTGACGATATGGTTACACATCGCATAGAAGATTGAATGATGAATGAATATGATATGGATTATTTTAATAATATAGAAGAGCTTGAAAATTGGGTACAGATTTCTATGGATGATGGTGCAGAACTAATAATTGTACCAGCTAAGGAGATATTAGATTGTCCAATTAAGGAAGGTTATTTTATTTACTAACTAATATAACAATGAAAAGTTTAATTAACCGTTTTAACGAAGACTATCCTAATGGAAGCATTCAAGTCCAGAGGATAATGATGGAAATCCCAGAAAAAGGAGAGGTTTCTAAGGCGACTATCCAGCCTGACGTTAACAACTCTCAAAGATTTTTTACTTGATATGGAGAGGGGAAGACTGTAGAAGAAGCACAACTTAATGCTATTAAATTCGCTCTTAGTTATTTATATTCTTAACCATATTAAAATGAATAAAGATAAAGTTGAATTGTATGCTAAGCTATATGCGTTTATGTTTTTCGTAACAGAGACAGCAGATAATGAAGACTATAAAATGTTATTTGACTATGCTAGTAAAGAGCTAGATAAAATAGACGACTTAGCATTCAAAGACTTAAACCCATATGAATGGGATTATTACGCAATAGAAACTAGAGACGAGAATAGACGTAGCTATGAAGAGCATTTTTAATTCTTAATTATATTACAATGGGAGATGATAAAGTAAAATTAGCCTTTGATTTATGAAGACTTGTGTCACAATGGTTCTTTGTAAATGAGGCATATCAAAAGACAAATGATGATTTGTTGTGAGTTAAATTAAGAGATATTGAAGTAAAGATTGGAGATATAGTTGATGAGTTTATTGAACTAGAAGACCTTATACCAGCTCCAATTACTTATAAGTAGTTTTTATTTATTATTATATATTATTATGAAAAAGGAAACACTTACAACTAAAAGAAAACTTGAAATTTTAAAAGAGTTCTGAGAGTATTGGAAAGAGATGGCACAATATTATAAGCCAGAAAGAATTGAGGCGGCAGTTTTACTTTGATTAGCCGATACCCTTATGGAAGAAGAATGAGTAGAAGATTTAACTAAAGATGAACTTATTGATATATTTATGGAGATATTCACCCCAGAATATATAGAAGAATTATGAGAAACTCGTTGCGAATCTAGGCAAGATTTAGAATTATTAAAACAATGAATTTGATTTGCTTGGGGGTTGATTAGTGAAGACGAAAGCATTTATGAATCGATAGATAATACTAGACATATTATGGAGCTTACAAAAATGAAGGTTAATAAAGAAGATTTAGAAGATTTATTTAGAATTGTTTATTGAGAAATAGAAGAAGAGAATGATGAAGAAGAAAAGAAAAAGACTATAGAAGAGATTAAGAAAATTCGTGGGTAGTTTTATATTTTAACTATAATAAAATGCAGGGAATAGTATCTGATAAGAGAGGTAGTATACCTACATATAAAAAGACAGACATTCTAAGGAGAGAATGAATGACAGCTTATGACTTTGATAGAAAGGGTGGCTGTGAGAAATATGTCCCTATAGATTATAGCACCCCTAATCAAAGGAAATATGGTAAAGTACAGAGTACCATAAGGTATGTCTATAAAGAAGACTTGAAAAGATTTATCTGATAACTAAAAACATTATGGGAATATTTTTAGCTGTTATAGAATTGGTATTCATATTTACATTTGCAGAAACATCTATCAACGATGGGTTGCCTGATTGGATACCAAGAGATAAATGAGGGGTTGACTACACATATAGGTTTATAAAAATATTAGCTGTATGGTTATTATTTATGTGGGGGTACCCGTCACTGATATGACTATGATTATTTTGAATAGCATATTGAATTAGAAAAGTGTTTCGAAAGAATAGGTATTGAGATTATTTAGATTAGTTTTTTTATTCTTTTATTATATTACAAATGCCAACAAACAGAGCAGGCTATATGAGAGCCTACTACGAATCTCATAAGGAACAAATCCAAGCTCAACAGAGGGCTTATTACAAAAGGAGAAAGGCCGA
>Ga0247611_10010724_pt1 | contig 10719 bp, 1 predicted proteins | sample 177DNAGHGhighgp2_FD_192422 | JGI IMG/M metagenome (GOLD analysis project Ga0247611, IMG submission 192422) | Sheep rumen microbial communities from Palmerston North, Manawatu-Wanganui, New Zealand - 1770 DNA GHGhigh gp2 | ecosystem: Host-associated > Mammals > Digestive system > Stomach > Rumen ... | reverse complement strand
TGTAGCTTTGTCTTCATTATAAGATTTCAACCCTATTGCTTTTTCTATAGGACGAGGGAATCTAAATCTATCTGTCTTTAACTTTGGATTAAACATATTAGCAGTATTTTTAATTCCTACAAATAAATTATTAGCTATTCTAAAAGTAGCAGTAAAAGGAGAAACAACTGCACCTATTAAACCTGTTCCTATTCCTTTGAAAAATCCTTTAACTCCTTCTTTTTTCGCTCCTTGGAATGGCTTAAATATAATACCTCCTATTCCTTTACCTAAGTCAAGTAATCCTTCTTTGACTCCTTTATATATACCATCTAAAACGTTATCTGGTTCTCTATCTTCTAATTGCTCCACAGCTTTTTCACCTTGTAGCATTTCGCATGAAGCTAAAAGAGTTCCAGATATTTTACCTACTGCATCAAAGGTACCAGAAATTATAGTGGTAATTAAATTTCCAAATCCTTTTGCCACCCCCTCACCGAAGCCTAATGGTCCATTTATGAGTCCTTTTCTTGGGGCTTCAAATAATTGGATAAATCCTTGGCCTATTGAAGATGCATATCCTGTTGGATTACCTAAAATATCCAGGCTTCCTATTACTTTAAATATTTTTCTTTTAACTTGAGATATATATTCATTTGTTAATAAGGAAACTAAACTATTTATATCAGTAAATACATCTGAATAATATAATGAAGTTAAATTTAGATGAAAATCTGATATATGTGTGAAAATATTTCCTAATGCTCTTAAAACTCCTTGTAATATTGGAATATCAGGTAAAAATTGGCCTAAAGATTTTATATCTATTCGACTTGATAGGACTATTTCCATTGCTCCTATACCTATATTTTTTATAAAAATCATCCAAAATGTTTCAGAATTATGAATAATTTCTTCCGGAGATGAAGTTATTTCTATTTCTAAATTTTTGTCATAGTATTCTGGAGAATATATTAATGAATCTTTTTTTATTGAATTTTCACCAAAAAGATTTACTTCCAAATCATCTATACTCTCAAAACCTTCTATTTTATCAGGATTACCTAAATAAAAATCAAGTTGAGGCATAATTTCACTGTACAAATTTATTAAACTCATTAATTGTTGATGACTAGCATTAACTTTAAATGCTTGGAAGGTAAAATCAAGTTGGGGAAAATCATCTGAAGAAATTTGGGTCAATGGATTAGTAGCATTGTGATAACTTATAATACCTTCAAAGAATGGAGTTAATAATGAATTTTTTTGTTCTGATATTTCTTCAATTTGTGGTGTTATTTGTGAAACTGGAATGATCATACTTTTAAAGTTATCTTCTAAACAAAAATCTATTTGGAAATTTTTTAGTGTACATCTCAGGTTAGCTATCATATGGTCACATCTGTCTTTTTTAAATGTAAACATTTGCCCATCAAAAATAATTCCATAAAAAGATATATAAAATATTTCTCTAGGCTCATTATTAATTATGGATAAACCAATTCCTTTTGTGTTAAAATTCAAAATTATATTATTTAATTTCCTTCTATGGCCTTGAAGAGATTTGAGGAATAAGCCTTTTTTGATATTTCTTTTATCTTCATTTTTAATGATTAATTTTCTTGTTTTATTATTTTCAACAATGGTTTGGAAGTAAAAGTTATGTTTCTTAGTAACATTTTCTTTATCTTTTATTTCAAAAACTTTTTGAGTTATTGTTATTTCATTCAGATTTATTTCTATAGTATTACTTCCAACAATAGCAATTAAAGTTTTTGAATTTTTAAGCAAATCACCCCAAGCATAAGGAATTGATTCTTCCTTAGGCAAGTTGAATTTTTCTTCATAAAATTTATCATCTTTTTGTCTGAAATTAATGGGGAACTTAGTTTCATTTTGAATTTTATACTGAGGATGTTCGGGGGGATATAAAATTATATATATCAGTCCACTATATGAAGATTTTGTGATATGGACGATAACATATGATTGGCCATTTTGTTTAAAAACTAAATATTTTCTGGGATTCATTGCTATTTCTTTTAATTTTTTTAATTTTTCTTCTTCTTTCTTTTTTTTGACTTCTTCAGGGGTTAATTCTTTTTTGGCTTTTTCTTCAGTTTTAACCTTATTTGAGCTTTTTTTATTTGTATCATTATTTGTATTGGTATTTATATTATTTATGTTATTTATATTATTCATTTCTTCTTCTTCTTCCTCTGATGATTCTTTTTCTTCCTCATCTTCATTATTTTTATCTTTCGTTTCTAAAATTTTTAATTTTTTCTTTCTTTTTAAATCTCTTATTTCTTTGGCAATTTCTTTATTTTTTTCTTCTAAAATTTTTCGCATTTTATCACTTATGGGAATTTTAACATCCACATCACCCATTTCCTCAAGATCCACAGGACAAGAGAAGAACTCGGACTCATCAAATTTAATTTGTATCATTTTTTTCATATTTTTTTTTCCTTTCAATAATTGCAAACTATTTTTTTCTTCATTTTTAATAGTTTTTACTTCATATATTTTATTTCCATCATTTTCGGCTTTTTTCAACTTGTTATTATATTGTTTATAATCAATATCAAATCCAAATTTATTCACAAGTAAAAATCTTGGTTCTATAATTATTAAAATACTATTAACGAAGTACCATGATGTAGGGATACTTATTCCAAAATCTAACAAAGAAATATTTTCCTTATTTTTATCACTCACAATTTCTAGCGAGGCGACTCCTGTGTTACCTACTGTATTGATATTAAATTTTTGGGACCAGGAGGATTCCTCACTTTTTAGTTTAAAAGCTTGTTTTATATTTTTTGCATTCATTAAATTAACACTTTTTGGGAAGATTTTTCCATTATAATTATTCATTGAAAAATTTTTATCTTTCATTTCTTCTTCCTTCATATACAATAAATAATCTGACTTATTTACGACTATGCATCTAGTGTAAAATGTCAACTTTTTTTTCTTTTGGAAAGTTTCCACATTATACTCATATTCTCTTTCATATGCTTTATTCAAGTTATCATTGTTCAAATTTTCTTCTACTTTTATATTAAATTCTAAATATTTTGATTTATCTTCTATTCCTTCTTGGTACAACTTAATTGATTCATCTGTGTTTTCATCTTTGCTTTTATCTTTTTTTTCTTCTAATAATTTGATATCTATGACTTCGGAAATAAAATTGTAATTTTGATATTTTAAACTTATTTTCAATTGAGTCTTTGATTGGTCTATATCCAAAAACTTTTTATTTTTTAAAGGTCTAATAGTTACTTCCTTAGTAATAGGACCACTTAACTCACATTTTAAATTATAAGGTATTTGATTTTCAATAACGAAAGACTCATCTAATATGAACAAATATGAAAATGTCTTAGAAGTATTCAAATAGTCACTTTCTTTTAATAAATTTGACAAATTTTGAGAAGTTAGACGCACATTGTCATCGATATTGTTTATTTGATTTGAAGTTTCTTTAATGGTATCATTGTTTCCTCTTTGAAGGATTAAATTTGAAGAAATGAAAAAGTTTTTATCATTTTGATTAATTGTTATCAATTTTGAATAATTATCTTCTAATTTTGTTTTTTTCTCACCTTTATATGTAGTTGAATTTTCTTCATTATATTTAATAAAATTATTTTTATTTTGCTTCAAATTTTCAAAATTTGAATATAGCAAAGAATATTTATTTTCTTTTTCATCTTTTTCATTTTGGAAAGCTATATACATTCTATAATTATTCTTAATAAAAGAGATCGGAATTGATTTCTTTTTTCCTGTTTTTATAACTAATTTATTCTTATTTTCTGCATGATTTATATTGTTATCAGAAGAATTGTAATTACTAACAAAATTATTATTAGATATTAAAGACAAAGATATAGGTATTTGCAAATTATTATAAAAGAATATATTGCTCTCAAAAACTATAGATTTTAATGTTCCGTTTTGTCTAATTTTAACAAGAACTTCCAAATTTTCATCAACAATTAAGTTCATATTAGTTTTACTTGCAATATTAATTAAATCATTAGTGCTTCCTATTGATATATTATTTTCTTCATTATTTAATAATAAATTTTCTTCTAAGTCATTGTCTTTTTCATTACTTAAATCATAGTTACTTAATAATTTAGGATCAGATATTATTGCATTTGGTCTTTTTTCTCTTTTTATTCTAAAAGTAGAAGTATAATTAGAAGAAAAATCATTGCCAGTAACAGGAGAATATCCATTTACTTTAAAGCTAAATTTATCTTTCTTTATTCTTATCTGAGCTTCGGGCAATTTGCTATATAATCTATTTAAATGCTGCCTTTTTATATTTCTTATATTCCTATTATTAATAGTGCTGGGCTCAAGCTTAAAATTTTTAATTTTAGTACTATTTGTCTTAGTGAGAGTAAGTTCAGTAGTACTATTTTTTTCAAAAGCATCACTCAAACTATCTTCTACATCTAACCAACATTCCAATTCTAATCCTGTTAAATTGATAAACTGTATAGCGTATTTATCACTTGTATTTTTAGCAACATCATCTCCTAATTCATTAATATTTTTATCCCATTCTTCTTCGTCTTGATTAAACTTTTTCAATACTCTATTTAAAACACTCATAGAAGATATTGATACATTCACATTAAAAATATCATCACTTAAATAGTCTATTCTCATCCTTGAAAATGATGCAACTTGGTCAACTTTTAAAGTACCACTATATCTTTCTAAAATAGGCTCCCATTCATTTATTCTATCATTATAAAAATTAATAGAAAGATTAAATTCCATTTCAACATACATTCCTAATCCATTAATATCATATTCGGACAAAGGTACTTTTTTTCTTGAAATACTTTCGAGAATTAAATTGCTAATATTTTCAACTGAATCAGTATTACTATTTTGAATGAATTTAACTATAGTCTGACTAGTGTCTATATTTAATAAAGGAATTAAATAGGTTCCTGAATCATCGAGGAATCTTATTGAGGTTTTATCTAGAATAACTTTGACATCAATCATATTATTTATATTATCAGTGTTAAAAGTGGGTTTTATCTGTTCTTTTTCTAACTTTTTTTTCTGTTTTTCAATTTCTTTTAATTTTCTTTTTTTTCTTAATAGCATTTTCATTTTATATTCTTCTTTCAATTTTTTTTCCTTTTTTTCTTTCCTTTCCAATTCTTCTTCAGTCAAATTACTTAAATCATGCTCTTTATCCATAATTTTATTCATATTATCAATATTAATAATATTATTTTCATTTAATTCTTCATCATTATCTTCTTCTTTTTCGAGTTCTTTAATAGGATCATTATATTCTTTATTCATATCTACTAAAAATTCTGTCAAATTTGGCAAAAATTTGATAATAGTTTTAGTTTGTCTGAATCCTATATTAAAAATCATAGGCTCAAAATTAACATTTATAGCCATTATTGATTTTTCTCTATGAGGGAATAACAAAAATGAATTAATATTAGTTTGGAAACGAAATCCTTGGATCATTTTATCACAAATATTATCTATAGAATAGACACCATTTCTACAATTTACTATACTGAATTCAATTTCAATGCATTTTGCTGATAATTTCATATTATTTGATTTATAATTAGTTCTAATTAGTTGATTATTTCCATTGATTATAGTATCAAATTCACTATCCATATTTATATTGCAAGATGAATTAAATTTAAACCTCAAAACTTTAGTTTTTGATTTTGTATCATCCAAAGGAAATAATATAGAAGTTTCTTTTAATTCTATTTTTATTTTCATTAATGTTTTGTTTGGAATAGTTTTCAAATTTTTACTTTCTTCTTCTTCTTTTAATTTCATTTCTTCCTCTGCGACCTCTTCTAAATCATCCAGAAAATCTGGTTTATTTTGCTTTGAACTTGTATTTATTATATTATCATCTTCAGCATCTAAATCATTTTTTAAACGTTTATAAAATTTACTATTAAATAACTTTTTCTTCTCAGGATCATTTAATAATTCATCTTCTATTTCTTTTATATCATCTAAATCAGAATCTAAAGTGGTTTCACTGAAAGTACTTGAACTTCTTGATAACTTCAATTGATTAGATAGTTTCTCTTTTTTGTGATTTCTTTCCATTTTTGCTAAATCTAAAATTGTGTCTTCATAACTTTGGATATACATTCCAAAATAATATGTGTAGAATTGGTATAGTCTAGCCATGGTACTCATTGAAAAGCATACTCTAATTCTCTGCAAAATAACATCAACTGTTTGAGCTTGTTTTACAGCATCCATAAAATATTTAACAACCAAAAATTTATTATTTTTTGAGTCTTTTTTCTTACCATCATCTAAGATATTATTGCTATTATCAATTTCAATAGAATCACCTTCTGAGCCATTTGATAAACTTTCTTTGCTTGATCTAGCCAAGCTTACTACACCAATTCCTTTCTCACTTGAGCTCATTACAAGCATATCTTTAAATTCTGAATTTATCAAAGGAGTTCCTTCTGGGTTTTTAGGATCTGTTATATAAGTTTCAATATCCTGAATAGACATGGATAATATAGACAAATCTACCTTTATATTGCCTTTCTCTGTAGTTAAAACACCTAATTCAAATTTGTTCAGTTGGAAAAGGATGAAATTTCTATATTCTTTATCAAATTTAGGATCAAGGGACTCACATGAAGAAAGAATTTCTCTTTCAGGCTTGGATATTGACTTTAAGAGACATATTTCTATATTTTCTAAACGGAAGTCGAAAATCAAGAAATTAGCATCGAAATTCCTTTTTTTGATTTCTTCTTCTTTCTTCTTTTTTTGTTCTTCTTTTTCTTTTCTGATTCTTTCTTCTTCCTTTTTTTTGTCGATTTTTCCAATTAATTGATTCAATTTATCTATTTCTTCTTGTTTCTTTTTTTCTTCTTCTTCCTGCTTTATCCTATCTTCTTTTTCCTTTTTTTCTTTTTCTTCGTCTTCTTTCACCTGTTTTTCTTCTTCTATTTCCAACTTTGATTTTGTCATTAAATCAAGTTCAACTTTTTTATTTATTTTTTGCATTTTTTCCAATAATTCGATGAAAAACACCAATTGTGTGTCTCTTAGATTGAATCTACATTTTCCTAAAGTCAAAAATATTTTCATTTTTTCAAAAAAAGTGTTTTTTTCTTCGAACATTTTTTCGAAAGTAAATCCGACAACAATATTATCAAGTATGTTGCTCCCTTTAATTTGGGCCAGCTCACTTAGATCTCCATTATAATTATCCAAAGTAGCAATGCAGAATCCTTTGGCCCTTCCTGCATATATATCGAATAATAATTGCCTTTCCTTTACTTGTGAGTAATCAGTATTGACATCTTGTCTTGGAGGTAATATACTTTTCATTTCGAAATCCCCACACCTTATGAAAATACATTTTTTATTATCTTTATCTAAGATATCTTGTGGATACAAAATAATAGGACTTTTCATAACTATATCTATATCTATATTAAAGTGCTGAAAACCACTAGTATAGTAATTCACATCAAAACCTGTTTTTATTAAATTTTGGATTTCACCTGAGCCTATATATCTTTCTGAACCAAATTTACTGATAGTAGTGGCTAAACTTGATAATACTTTATTCATAATATATTGCAAACTGTATAAATTTACTGTTATGACTAATCTTTTTTGATTTCTGTATTTAAATCTAAAATCGGAGTTCATTAAATTAGGATCAATCTCAAATTCTATATAGCATGCTCCTTTTTTATCTTCTTCTTTTTCATCTTTTTCATGCTGATCATTTTTTTGCTCAACAGTAGCAACTAAAGTTTCATAAACAGTATCTCCTAATTGATATTGAACAACAGATATGTCACCAATAAATAAGCTGAAAAATTGTCCTTTCTTTTTTATATGTCCTATGAAAATAAATTTTTTAAAAGCCATAGTTATCATTTTGTCTAATCCTTGACTATTGATATTGAAGTTAAACTCAGGTATACTTAATTTAAATTTATATAGAATAAAATCGTCTCTTATATCACGCAACAAATCAAGTTCACTAGTCATATTATTATCAGCTTTTAATCTCATTTTGACATTTTCATCAATATTTTCTTCAATTAATTTCCTTTTTTTCTCTTCTAATTCTAATATTTTCTGTTTTTCTTTTTCTTTTCCTTTTCCTCCACCAAAGTACCCAAGAAATCCTGAACCTCCTTTTAATTTATTTATTTGATCATCTATTTCATCAATTTCTTTATTATGACTCATTTTATATTTTGCAGCTTCTCTCATAATTTGAATATCTTCATATTTTAATTTATTTTCTACCTGGGTTAATGAAGGCTTTATTTTTTCTGCTTGCTTTTCATTTTTTTTGACTCCATATTTATAATCAAAGTATGCAATATAGTTTTCAATATAATTTAATTTTTCATTTTCATCTATTTTTTTGTCATAATATTCTTTTGCTAAACCAATTTGATATTTTGAATTAAGGTCTTGGTATGCCAGTAATTTCATGGCTGATTTAATTTGGACTAAAGATATACTCATTGTTATAGTATTTAATTGGCAATCAACTGAATATTGAGGATTTCCATTTTTTAAATTTTCATTCATCGACAATTTTAGCAAAAATCCTAAATTATAAGCTAAATATTGATGAGAATTAGGATTATTAATGTTTTCATATGTCTCAGTTAAACAATATTGATAATACTCTATCATAGGACCTAAAAATGATATAACTTTTTCATCTTTTATTTCAGTGTTTTCTGTTTTTAAAATTTGTTGGTAATATTGAACTAGTTTTTCCTCATTTTCATATGTGTCTAAATATATTGATAAATTAGTCATTTGTAATATCTTGTTATTAATTTCTCCAAAAGGAATTGTTACTCCCTTCGCGGGCTCATTGAAGTCTTTATCAACTGTTTTTATTTTTAAATTTTTGAGTAAAACACCAAAAGAAAAGGGAATTAAATTATAAGAAATTTCATCATCAAATCTTATACATATATCATTTATATTTATTTCTAAATTATTTATTATTTCACTTAGCATTCCAGGACTTGCATCCTTTTTTAAATTAGTTAACTCATTTTCTAATTCTTCTGCACTCTGTAATCTAGTATTTTTATAATTTTCCATATTTTGAATTTCCACTTCTTTTTTTATACTTTCTAATTTCTTTTGTTTTGCATGAAAAAATAATTTATCTATTTCTACTTTTATTGGATGCTTATAAAATCTTGGTAAACTCATTTTAATTTTCATTTTTCCTACATAACCATGAACTAATTCAAAATAAGGAAGATTCATAGAAGTAAATATTTCTGGTTTAATTTTTAAATTGGACATTTCAACTACGCCGCTCCATATAGAAGATTTAGTCTGTTCTTTGTTTATCTCAAGAATATTACTAAGATATTTGTCTATTACCCAATTTATAATACTCTTAGACATTTTTAAATAATTAAATGATTAAATTTATAAATTTTTTAGAGATTAATAATTATCAGTATAAATTTTAAATATTTATATTTAAAAAAAATTTAATAAAAGATAAATGGGGATTGGGGATTGGGGCTTGGCCCCAATCCCCAATCCCCAATCCCCAATCCCCAATCCCCAATCCCCATTTAAAATTTAAACTCAAAATTTTAATAAAAAATTTTTGAATAAATTATCAAATTATTTTTATAAGTATTATTTTTAACATCATGTAAAATTAAAAAAAAATTATTTTTATTTGAAAATATGGACAAATTTTTTGAATGTACAAAAAAGACTTTGACTTTTCATTTTGAAAATGAATGTACATCATATCTAATATCAAAAATGTTATCAGTTATTATTGTTGTCTTTTCATTCACAAATAAATTACCCCAAATATTATATATGTATAAATCAAAGCAAATAAAAGGCCTTTCATCCATATCGGTTTATTTAGATATTTTATGTGTTCTATGTGCTGCATTATATCCTTTTCACAAAGGGTATCCATTTTTGGCATATGGAGAACGTTTGATAGTCTTAATTGAAAATATAATTATTTTTTTCTTGGCATGGAAATATGATTTAAATCAAAGTTCTGATAGGAAAAATTTATCCTTTACAATTTTTGTTTGCAGCTTTCTATTTGTTATTTACAAAGGAGCTTTGGATGAAAATGCTTGGAAAATGATAGGATTAGCCAAGACATTTTTCAGTATGACTAGTAAAATTAGCCAAATTTTGAAAAGTTGCAAAGAAAATGCCACTGGTCCTTTATCTACTATAACTTATGGTTTAAATATGATTAGCAATTTAGCAAGAATTTATACTAGTTTCAAAGAAACAAAAGATTCTATTTTAATTAGTGGATTTGTTGTTAGTTTTGTATTAAATTTTGCAGTATTTTTACAAATTATTTATTATAATAGACCTCATAAAAAAGATGTAGAAGATTTAGACAAAAAAACAGATAAAACTAAGGAAAATAAGGAAGATAACCAAAAAGATAACAAAAAAAGTAAAAAAAAGAAGAAGGATTAAAATGAAATATATTATTTAAAATACTTTTTAATTAAAATTAATTTAATTTTTATTTAATTTATAAAGAAATAAATCAATTGATACATAAAAATTTAATTGGGGATTGGGGATTGGGGATTGGGGATTGGGGATTGGGGATTGGGCCCAATCCCCAATCCCCAATCCCCAATCCCCCATCCCCAATCCCCAATC
>Ga0247611_10010723_pt1 | contig 10719 bp, 9 predicted proteins | sample 177DNAGHGhighgp2_FD_192422 | JGI IMG/M metagenome (GOLD analysis project Ga0247611, IMG submission 192422) | Sheep rumen microbial communities from Palmerston North, Manawatu-Wanganui, New Zealand - 1770 DNA GHGhigh gp2 | ecosystem: Host-associated > Mammals > Digestive system > Stomach > Rumen ... | reverse complement strand
CGATATTCTCTGGAGTTCCTTCCGAGATATCTATTTTGAGGACGAGGGTCACCGTTACACCGATTCTGAGGGTAACGTGTACAAGTCCGTTTCTACCGTAATTGAAGAGCATCACGACGAGTTCAAAGACAAGGAAGTGGCCCCGTTTACAGCAGCCAAGATGTCCAAGAAACTCGGCAGGACTGTTACTGCGAAAGAAGTTCTTGCCATGTGGAAGGACAAGAACGAATACGGAAAGGATATTGGCCATGAAGTTCACAGCGTGATGGAAAACCTGTGGGCCAGAAAGTCGTATACCCACAAGTTTAAAAAACATTACAAATACGACGATATTCAGGCTGATTTCGACCGTCGCATCCCTAAGTGTAAAGCTTTGTTTACAAAATTGTCTGAACGCTATGTTCCCATCAGGACAGAACTTCCTGTATATGACAAGAAGCACCTGATTTGCGGAACGATGGATATCCTACTTTACGACAAGGAATCGGACAAGCTTGTAATCGGTGACTGGAAAACAAATTCTCACCTTGATTTTGAACCGAAACCGTACACGACGAACATGTACGCACCGTTCGGAAACTTCTATGACATAAACTATCATCACTACTGCATCCAGTTGAGCATGTACAAGGCGATACTGGAGCTGAACACTCCCCTGAAAGTCGGTGCAATGTGGATATGCCACATTCCTGCCGAGGGGGATGCGAAACCGTATGGAATCATAGATGTTTCCGACGTAATCAAGAGGACTATACTCGCATGACCTTCAACGAGATAGACAGAATGCTTCAAGGTTGCGGCCTCTCCAAAAGCGTTGTGCGGACGTGGAAGGAGGCCAGTTCCAGCTCGTTCTATTTTTCTTCTGCATGCGACTATGACGACGCATCGTTCCTGCAAAAAATGTCACAGACATGCGTGGCGATGCTCAACGAGAAAACCCTGCGTCTATATCCGTTTTACGAACCCGATGAACTCAACAACCTGTCGGTCAAGGACGGCAGTTCTTTCCATAGCAGCATCAATCTGGATAAACTAGATGATACACCGCAAACCAGACTTGTGCTGGACTTCTACGAGAAATATGCTGGAAACCCGATGCTGAACAGGATAAACAACACAGTCACCGTCAATTCGGTTTCAATCAACGATGTGAAGCCAGGGTTCAGGACATTCGTTGTTGACATGCTGACTATGCAGCGTAAGATAAGGCAACTCAAGGCAGACAGTGTATTATCGAACTTTTAACGGCAATGCTGATTCCGCACAGCCAGCACGCCGAGAAGATGCTGAATAATGCGGTTCACCCAATACAAAGGATGCTAAAATGAAAAACGAAGCATACATGAAAAGGATAGCCGCACGGTCTCACAGGACTGTCGGCTGCGACGTAAACAGTGACATCGGCAAGATTAACCTCCGTGCCGCACGTCACCTCGAACGTGTCATCAGCAAGTGCAAGACACAGACGGAAATCCGTCACGAAATGAAGCGTCTTCAGGACAGTGCGGACTGCATGAAGAAGCGTCACGACAAGGAGTATTACTCCCGCATCGTCGCCGTCCTCAGGGAAGCGAAGGATGCTGTTCTTGCGTTCCAGCAGGGTGACATGAAGGCTGTGTATGGAATACACTCCAACTTCATGAAGCAAGCTGCTAAGCATACCTAGTATTTAAACAGGAGAGCACATCTCCCACCTGTTTGATGACGGGTGGGGGACGTTGCACTAAATTTATGAGTAAAGAAGAAAACAAGCGTATACCTATTATACCAGAAGAAACTTGGATGATTCAGGAAGCCCGTACAATCGGACTTACCTTCCTGCATACAAAGACGGAGGACTGCGGTCCAAACGAAGTCCTGTACGTGTTCATCCACCGTTTCAACATCGTAAAAATTAAGTTTAATGTTGACCACAAGAACGGCATATTCTATGCAGGACATGTCGAACAGATTGGGCACACCCACTACAAGGACGGTGATTTTTCATTCGACGCTCGGCCCAAGGCGGGATTGGTTTTTGCAGTACAGGATGAACGGGAAACAATCGACATTTTCTTTGCCGTTTTGAACAAGAAATTGCTCGACCCAGACCCGAATAATGTATTTTAACTGCGTACTAACTGAGGTATTTTATGCAAAACAATGATGATGCCATTTTAACTGCGGCATTGAGGGAAATTTTCGGAATTGACGACGAGAATTACTCGGTCAGCTCCATACAACCGCCCCGTGGAGGATTTCCTGCGGGATTCCTGTTTACTCCTGTACAGAACACACAGAGATTTCGCCCTGCCGATATGCTTGCACCTAGGCAAGAACAGTCTGGTTTTAGCGGCAATCAGGAAATGGCCAACAAAATCAACGAGCTGTACAACGAGCTTAACCAGAAGGACAAGGACCTGAAGGAAGCCCGTGAAACCATCAAGCAGTTGCAGCAGAACATCCTAGATTTCAGAAAACGTGCTGAAACCGCCGAGATGAACGCTAAACGAGCTCTGGCCAGTCATAACGAGCTTTCGGCAGCGTATAACGGGCTTGTAGAAAAGTACAATAAGACTACACTTAAACTACACGAGGCAAACAAAAAGGTCGATTTGATGATTAAACAAATCGATACTGAACAAAAGGATTTAACCTACGGTGTAGACCTTGGATTCAAGGAAGGCGACAAGCATGTAGAGCATAACAAAGATGTAGATGCCATCAGCATCCCTCTTTCGGAAGCGGAGGCAATCATCAACCAGTTTAGGGGTGTGTGATGGATATATCCAAGTTTCGTAACGAGGAAGGAATAATCCCCACGGAGACCTACAACAGGCTCTACAATGAGTACAAGGAAAAGTGCGACAAGATTATACCCCTTGGCGAAAAGTATGTCTTGAACAAGGCTGGGACCATCGGGGATGTAAAACTCGCCGAGGGCGCCACCTTCGTAATCGAGCTTGCATACACTTTTGCATACACCCCGCACATCAACAGGATTGACCTCGTAGTTTCGCTCGAAAATGGGCAGTGCGTTGTGTTTGATGACATCGACGAACTGCTTTCCGTTCTCAAAACGCTTGATTTTTCGGTTTACAAGAAGGAACTTCTCGAAAAACTCGACTTCCTCAGGGACGAGTCAATCAAGCTGTTCCGCATGATGCAGGCTAACGATGTCGAACTCCTTATCGACATGAAGAACATCTTTCGCAAGCTTGAAACCCATGCCGAAAATGCCAATTATTCAGTAAAAATCCAAGATAGGTAGAATATGCTAGTTAATAAAATCTTGAAGCTCTGCAAGGATTGCGGGCTGGAAAACGACCCAGTGAAAGCTGGGTTTGACATGGGTACTACGATGCCGTTGAAGAACGGCAAGTGGACAGAAAAGAAATACTTCGAGGGAGAGTCTGGCTACGCCATGTGCCTTACGGAAAAGCACGTCCCAGCAAAGTATTTCGACCGTGGCGGAAACGAAATCCTCTACATGGACACGTTTACATCGGATTCGACGGGCACTTTCGTTAAGAATCTCACGCTGTTCCTCCCGATGATGAGCCGAAGCGGAAAGTTGAAGTTCGTAAAACGTGCCGTTGTTTCGGAAATTTACCAAAAAGACCTTATTTTGAAGGGACTTGAAGAGTCATTTATTCTCGGAGAAGACTCGTACGAATCATTCATTCCCGAAATTCAGGTTCCTGAATGCGAGGATGCCGTCGTAGAAATTGTCAAGAAATACATCACCAATGTTGCAGCCGTATGCCGCACGTTGCTATAAACTGTAGTTAACTTAATGAGGAATAAAATGAGTGATATTAAACCCAATTCACAAGACCTTTCAAAGGAACAGTACGAGGCAGACCTTAAAATATTGAAGGCGTCGGTGACCGACAATCCCAACAGTCCCGTGGCGATATTCGTTCCAGTCGTGACCAACTTCACTTGGGAACCCGCACTTAACGGTGAGACAAAGACAATCGCCCTTGTGTCTAACTACGGTGAGAACATCGACAACGGATGTATCGTCTACAACCCAGCATATATTCACAAGCTTGTAAAAGAAGGCGACTTCGGTACATTCTATGCTATCATTGCCACAATTGGTCTTGCCATAAAGTGTGGCTACTATGATTACCGTAATGGTAGCGAAGGTTTCGCACATACAAAAGCCGTACAAATCATGATGGCTCATTCAGGTATATATAACACGATAAAAGGAAACAATGCAGCATTCAATACAGCTATTAGCGCATTGGCAAAACAGTTTGAGTGGCCTGACTATATGGGTCCCGCTATGCAGGCTTTTTTAAACCTGAATACAACGGCGGTGCAGGACCCAAACGACCCGTCAGGACAATATACGATAGAGAAGCCCGAGTTTACCGATGACGACTGGAACCTAGAAACAATCAGAAAGTATCTATCTATTGCTCTTGCAGGAAAATCTCCTCAGTCTTTGCCACAGGCAATGCCAGGTGCCATGTCTCAGGCACAGCAACAGGCCATGCAACAGGCCAAGCAACAGCAAGGACAGCAGGGCGGTAGCCAGCAATCCAGCCAATGGGGTTCTGTCCGTCAGCAACCTCAATCTCAGGGTCAGCAACAAGGCGGTCAACAGTCTGGACAGCAGCAAGGTGGTCAACAGAGTCCTCAGGAGATTGCTAAGCAGGCTACGGAAGCTGCAAAGGAAGCTCAAAGGGGTGCTGCTGCTTGTGCAAGGGCATGTAATTCCAAGGCAGGTCAGCTGGCTGGAAGACAGATGATGCAGGCATCAGCGAAGATGATGAAATCGGCAAACGAATATAAAAATGCAGCAGAGAGCGGAGACCAGCAGGGCATGGAAACCGCTGCACAAAATATGCAAAACGCTGCACAAGAAATTCAGAATGCAAAACAGCAAATGCAGCAGGCGATGAAATCCAGCGGTGCAAAGTCAGCTGATGGCGAAAAGGCGATGGAATCTGGTTCGTCAAATTGTCAGCAGGCTTCCAACTCCGCAAACTCTGCTGGACAACAGGGTTCCGACAATGGTTCTGGTCAGCAAGGCTCTTCTGGACAAGGTGCTGATAATGGAGAAGCTGTAAAACAACAGGCTTCCACGTCTGCACAGAATGCTCGTAACGCAGCTGCACAATGTGCTAAGGCATGTGGCAATAGCCAAGATGCGAAAAATGCTCAGAAAACCATCGAAGAGGGCGCACAAAAACTTGAAGAAGGTGCTAATGAATATGCTGAGGGCGCTCAGAACGGAGACACCAAGAAAATGCAGAATGGTGTCAACAAGATGAAAGAGGGTAACAGCAAGATTCAGGAAGGCACCCAGAAGATGCAGGAAGCTTTTAACAAAGCTATGCAAGAAGGTGGCCAACAAGGTGGCGACGACGGTAGCGACCAAGGCGGAAAGCAAGACGGCAAGCAGGGTGGTCAACAAGGCGGAAAGCAAGGTAGCGACCAAGATGGTGACGAAGGATTCCCTGGCAGTCAAGGCGGAAAGCAAGGTGGCAAGCAGGGTGGCCAGCAAGGTGGCGACGACGGTAGCGACGACGGTAGCGACCAAGGTGGTGACGAAGGGTTCCCTGGCAGTCAAGGTGGTAAGCAAGGCGGTAAGCAAGGCGGCAAACAGGGTGGCCAGCAAGGTGGCGACGACGGTGGCGACGATGGTGACGGTAGTGACCAAGGTGGTGACGAAGGATTCCCTGGCAGTCAAGGTGGAAAACAGGGTGGTAAGCAAGGTGGTCAACATGGTGGCCAGCAAGGTGGCGACGATGGTGACGGAAGCGAATGGGATGACGATGGATTCCCAGGTGGTGACGAAGGGTTCCCTGGCAGTCAAGGTGGCAAACAGGGTGGTAAGCAAGGTGGTCAACGTGGTGGTCAGCAAGGTGGCGACGATGGTGACGGAAGCGAATGGGAAGACGAAGGATTCCCTGGCAGTCAAGGTGGTAAGCAGGGTGGCCAGCAAGGTGGCCAACAGGGTGGCATCGAAGGTTTCCCTGGCAGTCAAGGTGGCACCAGTGTATCCACTCAAGAAATGCAGTCTGCACTAAACCAGTTGCAGCAAGCAGCTCAGGAAGCTCAGCAGGCAGCACAAGGTGGCGAGGAAGGCCAAGGTGGAGACCCTCAGATTGATTTCATCCCATCGCAAGGCGGTAAGCAGGGTGGCCAGCAAGGTGGCCAGCAAGGCGGTAAACAGGGTGACCCGCAAGGCGGCGACGAAGGATTCCCTGGCCCCCGAGGTGGTAAGCAAGGTGGCCAGCAAGGTGGCGAAACTGAGGGCAAGGACCAAGGTGGTGAAGAAGGTGCCAATGGTTCCAAGCCGAATCTTGGTGAGGATGGCAAAGCGAGCGACCCGTCTGGTTCTGGAAGTTCGTCCACTATAGGAAATCTTGGTGGCATGGAAATTAATCTAATGAACGAAATCGAGTTCAAGCAGGACACCAGAAAAATCACTGGCATGAATAAGAACTTGGCTGAGTTCGCTAACGAGCAGAATGCCTTTTCGCAGGTGAACAAGGCCACAACCGTTGGTTCAAATACTGGTGAAACAATGGAAAATAACCTGCAAAGCGTCGTTAACTCAATTGATACCAACATAGAAACCAAGATGAGTCATGGCGATGAAACCGAGCAGCAAAGAATGCAGGAGCTTAATGCCCTTTCAAATGAGCAGAACAAAGCTAATGTCGCTATCAATAGCAAAGCTCATCTTACTGTTGCTCGTAAGATATTGCGGGCAGCACAGGCAGCTCAGATGCAATCAAATGAGGATAGCGAAATGAGGAACGAAAGGCGTCCTACAGCCTCATATTTCCAGACAGGTGCAACGCATAGGCTTGAAAATGAGGTTCCACGAGTTCTTCTTGCTATTGACGCATCAGGTTCTATGTGGTTTAACCCAAATGTTCTTGTCGGTGCGGGAAATCTTCTTTCAAGTTTGGTAAAGGCTTTGAATATGCCAGTTGATTATGCCTTCTGGGATGAAACTTGCGATATTCCTCAACCGTACACAGGAGCTGTGGCACAGAATCTTGCAGATGGAACTCGCCCTCATGTACACCAGTATGCGGGCAAACTGCAAACATCTGTTGGCGGAGGTGGAACGAACGTATACAGCGTGGTAAGCCGTTTGAGCAGGCTCGATAATAATCGTAAACCTAGGTTCGATGCCAAAACAATAGCTCAACACAAGTTGAAGTTCGCGGACAATTACAACTTAATAATCATTTACAGTGATTTTGAGTTCCCATCCAATTATTCTATACCTGCTAATGTAAACGATGTCAAGCGTAGATTTGGTGAGGTCCGTTATAATAAGCTCGTTTGCGTATGCTGTTCCCGTGATGGTGAAAAAGATACTCCAGCGACGTTCAAAAAACTGTTGGGTCAGAGATGGGTTTCATACAAGGAATGGCAGGACGCTATCGACTACTATTCACATTCTAAAAAATAGTAACGAATGCTTCTGTTGAATTAAAAAACAAAGCCCGACCTCATCGAGGTCGGGTTTTTCTATGCTTCGTTATTCTGCATTCGAATCTGTTTTGCGAACTGATTTCTTGTCTGGGCTATCGCCGTCTTGCAAGGAATCCCTTTCAAGTGCAGCTTGTGTGACATTTCCAGCATTTCACCAAGGAGCGGTGAAGGCTTGACGCCAAGCTTCATGAAATCATCTGCGGTCGCCTCTGGCAACTCCATGAGTTCACGGTACTGTGCGAGCCGTGCTGAAAGCTTGTTTTCATACATGGCGTAGTCAAGCTGGACCCCACGACCGAAGTGGTCGCAACGGGCAAGCAACAGAAGGTCTTCCGCATGTTTCGTCTGGTCGAACATGTGGTTGAAAGCGTAGTCAGTAGCATCGTTGCCGACATAATTGTTCGGCTGCATGTGCAAACGGGTCAGGTTTTGCACATAGGCGCGAACCGAGTTAGGCAACCTTAGACGGTCCATGAAAGCGTCCACGAGTGGCTTGGCTGCATTGTCGTGCCCGTATGCAACAAGACGCTGCTTCTTTTCGTTAAAGAACGTCGTAGTGGCCTTTCCGTAATCGTGGCAGAGTGCGGTAAGCATGAATGCGTACGGGTCGTCAGCACGGTCTCTAACCTTTGCTGCCTGGTCGATTACAAGCATCGTGTGTTCAAACACGTTACCTTCTGGGTGGAACTCAGGGGCTTGCGGAGTGTCGATGAGTGCGCTCAGTTCAGGGAACCAGTAGCCGAGAGCATCCATTTCAAGCAGCTTCCTGAAAAACACGGACGGCTTGTCCGATTTCATCAGGGCCTTGTGCATTTCCGATTCAACACGTTCACCAGACAGTGCGGACAGCTTTTCCGAAATGGAACGGGAAAGTGCGATTGTCTCGGGAGAGATGTTGAAACCGAACCTTGCAGCGAACTGTGCAGCACGGAATACACGGAGAGCGTCTTCGATGTAGGTTTCGTCGCAGACATGGCGAATTGTCTTGCTTGCAATGTCGTTGCAACCGTTGTGGCAATCGACGATTTCATCCGCTTCCACATCGTACATGAGAGCGTTGATGGTGAAGTCCCTTCTGCGGCTAGCCTCTTCCACGCCCATCGACGGGTCAACAGATACGGCAAAGTCCGTATGCTTGCTTCCGATGCAATGTTCCTTTCGGGGCAGGGCGATGTCGAAGTCATATCCCTTGATTCCGTACACCCCGAACGAGGAACCCTTCTTCACAGCAGGGCTTCCACTCAATTCAAGCAGGAGCTTTTCAATGGCCGATGCGTCGAGACCGTGTATCTCGAAGTCGATATCCTTGTTGTCCTTGCCAAGGATAGCATCACGGACAAAACCGCCGACGACATATGCCTTTCCACCAGCAGATGAAACCGCATGGACGAGTTTCATCATGCAGGAAACGTTTCTGTCATCCTTGTTTTTGTCGAAGTATTTCTTGATTTCAGTCATTCGGTTCCTCCGATGTACCGATTTCTTTGCCGAGATAGCGGGCGATAATCTTTTCCGCGTTTTCATTATTGCCAGACTGGTCCATCAGGCACTGCACACCAAGTTCGTGCAGGTGCATTTCGGCATAGGAGTTGACCTCTGCCTTTGCCTTGACCACGATGTTTCCCATTTCTTCCATGAAACGGGTTCTGAGGTAGTTTACGTTTGCTACGCTGTTGTTACGGAAGCACTGCATGTCGTGCAACATGTCGGTCATCTGCTTTTTGGACATCGGCTTTCCGCTTTCGATTGCGTCGGCCAGTACCTTCTCGAAACGCTTGACACCGTCGGAAAACTCTGAGAAATGTTCGTTGGTGGCCTTGAAATAGTTGTCGGCAATTTCTTCGTCTTCGGGACGAGACATGCGTTCGCCGTCTACCCGTGTGATTGTGCATGGGACACCGCCAGCCTGACCACCGCTAGCAAGGAATTCAGCCCACTGCAGCGGGGTTACTTCCACTTCGATGAACGGGCGATTGTCTGGCATAATTTCTGTGTCAGCGGAATCACCACCGTGGCAAACGACATTGGCCCTGTCGATGCGGATGCAGATTGGATGGCTTGTCTTGATGGCTGAGCCGAACATCGGCTGCGGGGCGCCAAACCAAGGGCGGCTCCAAGAGATGATTCCCATGTAATCCTTGCGGGGAGATTCTTTTGATGTCTGAGTCATAATTATATCCTTAACTTGATGCTTAAAATATAAATAATTAAAAGCATGCTGTCAAGGGATTTTTTATAAAAAATAAAAAAAAGCCCCCATAAGGGGGCTTAAATTTAATTTGGTTTGATGTCAACTAAATGTCGTCATCATCAGTTCCGTCGTCGATGTCTAGTCCGAAGATTGAATTGAGTTCCTCAGGTGTCAAAACGTCACCGTCAGGAGTTGAACCTCCAAGAGCGATTTGCACATTCTTCAACGCATTGCTAACATCCTCGTCAATGAAGTTTCCGTTTTCATCTACCTTTGGAGAAACATACTCAGCACGCTCTTTCATTTTATTGAAGTTTTTCAGGTGCGATTCAGGGTATGGAGTTGAATATCCTTTGGTATTTCCCATGTTACGTTCATATTCGACATCTCTGACACGGTTTTTCAATGACTGCATGTTATCATCGCCAACAAGTTCCTGCGCTTCTTTCCATGCGTTGGCGACGGAGAGGCATGCTGTTGCCGTTGCTTGCCAGTCTTGTAGAGCGTTGTATATGTATGATGGCAAGTCCATTCCCTTCACTCCTGGGATAGTATATTCGCCGTTATCTTCTGGTGCGTATTGCCTATGTCTTGAAACATAGTCCATGACTTCGGTCATGTCCTTGCTGTCAGCTACTGTCGGATTATCAGGGACACTTAATGGAGCCACTGCGATATCATAGCTACCATTTTCGGAAGAACCGCTAGTGTCTGAGTTTTCATAACTTGGCGTAACTACAATGACTTCGGTCATATTTTTTGCATGCTGGCATATAAGTGCGTTTCTGTCTTCGTCATAAAGCACATTATATTTCTTAACTCCACCTTTGTTCATGGCCTTTCCTATACGGGCATCAAGGTAGTTTGCCAACGCAGACAAAAATTCGTCGTCAGTATATGTTTTCTGTGCGGACAGGAAATTTGCCCTGTCGGTATCGTCATCATCGAGGATTTTGCTCATTGCGGCAATTCTTTTATCCAACTTTTCGCATAGCTCTTGCGGAGTGCAATCATTGGCTTCGTTCTCATCGAACATTGACATTGTATTGCCGTTGATTGTGTAAGTGCTTTCG
>Ga0247611_10010721_pt1 | contig 10720 bp, 7 predicted proteins | sample 177DNAGHGhighgp2_FD_192422 | JGI IMG/M metagenome (GOLD analysis project Ga0247611, IMG submission 192422) | Sheep rumen microbial communities from Palmerston North, Manawatu-Wanganui, New Zealand - 1770 DNA GHGhigh gp2 | ecosystem: Host-associated > Mammals > Digestive system > Stomach > Rumen ... | reverse complement strand
ATCGCCGACCGCATCAGCATGAAGATGCTGCAGATAGCCTCGCAGAACGGCATCAGCGGCGTGGGCAGCTACAACTTTGTCCTCGGCACGGAGATCGCACAGACGGGACGTGCGGCCACAGGCTCCGCGCCGCAGAAGATGACCACGCAGTACGAACTGACGTTCAAGGTGATGAACACGCTGACGGGCGATGTCTATGCCACCGCCGTGCAGACGGTCATGGGCGTGGGCAACTCGTTCGCCGAAGCCAGCCGGAACGCCGTGAAGGAAATCAAGAACACGCCCGAGATGCAGAAGATGCTGCAGACGGCCAGCCAGCGTATCACACAGTGGTACAACGACAACCTGCAGGTCATCCGCAACCAGGTGGAGAAGGCTGAGGGCGAAGGCGACTACGCCCTGGCCCTGGCCATCCTCAACAGCATCCCCGAGCAGGCCACGACGGCCTATCGCTACGTTGGCGAGAAGCAGGGAGCCCTCCTCAAGGGTATGCTCCACAAGCAGGCGGCCGACATGCTTGCTGAGATGGAGGCGCTGCTGGCCTCATCGGGCGACGAGTTCAACCCCGCCGTGGGTGCCTACTTCGGCCTCATCCCCACCGACTGCCCCGAGCACGCCACAGCCCAGAAGCTCTATGCCGAATATGAGAAGAAGTGCCATGCCCGCCGTGCCGCCCTCGAAGCCAAGGCCGAGCGCGATGAGCAGGCCGACCGTGAGCTGGAGAAGCTGAAGATGCTCTACGACCACGAGTCGGAGCTGGCCACCATCGAGGCCGACAAGATCAAGTCGAAGTACCAGAGCATGGCCTCGGCCAAGGCCGCTGCCGCACAAGCCTCGGCAAACACCCGTCCCCACGGCCTATTCGGCTCCCTCGGCTACGCCATCAGCGGCACCTTCGACCGCATCTTCAAGGTGGCTGACACCGCTGGCGGCTTCCTGTCGGAGAAGATGGGGATAGGAGGGGACAGTGAAGAAGAGTAAACAAGAAATGGGCGATGTGCAGATGCATCGCAACAGACAACCCTGTGGCAACACAATCCTGATGGTGTTGAAAAAGAAAGCAAAAGAATAATTTAATGATGCCTTTCCATGGGCTTAATAAGTAAAGAAATGAAAAACAAAATTTTATTTATCTTTTTGATGTCAGCATGTATGCTGACAGGATGCTTCAAAAAAACGGTTAAGGGTGCTGATGGAACCGTATATGAAGATTATCACGAGTGTCTGGCAGTCCAAGACTTTGAGGCCGCCCACAAATTCATCGAAATAATGATGAAAGATGTCTTATCTATAACAGATGAGACTAAGCAACAAGCAGCTGTAGCAGCATGTCTGGATGCGAGAGATGAAGTGCTTGATCAAGAAGCCAGATTCCTGTTGAGCCAGGGAGATGAATCATCAAAAAAGCGAATACTCTATCTCTTGCAAGAAGGTGAATCAAGTCCAATCGATCATCTGGTAAGTCCTTTTGGCAACATTGACGCATCCGAAACTAGAAACTTTTATCGAACATACAAGCTTATCGATCTTGCCATTGCCAATGATGATGATGAATTTTTAAAGACACTTGCTAAACAAGCTCCAAAAAGTTACGACCATGTTGGGAAAATCGTAAGGTTTCTTGCGGAAAAGGAGTCTGAAGAGAATAAGAAGTTTATCATTTCATACTTAATCGCCAATAACGATAAATTATGGTTGGGTGATCCTGCTGCACTCATCTCCCTTCTGAAACTCCACGATATTCCCTTTTCTGACATCCCTTATCTGAAGGAGTATGAAGATCGCAAGCAATCAGAGAAAAAATAAAAGGAGATACCGCCATGAACAAGATTTCCATCAAATCACTTTTAAAAGATTGTTACGACCATTTGTGGGAAGGCTACAAAGATCTCCCGCTTGCTGGTAGAGGATATGATGTGGTTGATAACTTGTATAAAGGCTCGTTGCTTTTTGTAGGCTTGAACCCTGCCACGGGAAAAGAAATAAAGGAAGAACGGCTATTTGAGGGCATAAAGGAAAAGAACTATCCTAAATATTTCAATGCTTTTGATTCTATTGCCAAATGTTGTGGCGTCGGTTATCATTACTCCTATTTGGACATCCTGGCCATCCGCAGCACGAATCAGAAAGAAATAAAGGACAACATGGCCAAGATTCCAAGATTAAAGGACTTCTGCCAGAAGCAAATTTCCTTGTCATTAGGAATGATGGAAAAGGCTAAACCTCAAGTTATTGCCGTATGCAATGCCTTTGCTTGCGATTTATTAAAGGTTCATCCAGGTTTTCAGACACAATTTGATAAAATGATAGGTACATATCGAATCACGAGCAAGAATGAACTGGAACATACGCCAGTATTCTTCTCCGGGATGTTATCTGGTAAACATGCCTTGGACAAAGGGTCTTTTGAAAGACTTGTCTGGCATATCAAGCAAATCGTGAATCGTGAATAGCTATACCAATCATTTATCTTATACCAATATCATCACACAATTATTATAACATCCTAAAAACAAATAGCAAATGAAAAATCCATTCATTCGTGATGGCAAAATCACAATTTTGCTACCCGTTCTCATATTAGGAAGTGTTATTTTATTATCTTTCTTATTAGAATTTGCTAGCTCCAACTCGAGCAATGACTCAGAGGGCAATTTTGAGGAAGCACACCAGAGGTTGAAAACCATGAAGAAGGAAATAAACAATTTTCGGAAATCAAATGAACTGGTGATTCGCAAGAAAAGAACATTCGGGAAGACAAAATATGACGACAGCAACCTCGACATATATGTTACGATGATTGATGAGTATGCCGATGAGTTGATTGAGGTGTACTTCGAGGAAATGACTTATCTGTTCACGCAAGGCACACCTGAGGCCACGAAACGTGCTAATGTCCTGCAGGGTGAATTTGATCAAGAATATGAAACGGTGATGAATCTTACCACAGATGATGATATGGTATTTCATAATAAGGGAGAAATCTTACGAAATAATCTACAGAGCAAGCGTGAAGTGTTCGAACATCGAATCTATACTACAAGGATACAAGTTACCAACTAAGCTGTTCCACTGGGAGTGACACAACTATTATTCACACCTTATAATTATTTACAATCATGTTTATCATCAATCTGATTAAGAAACTGATGGGGCAGGCACAGGAAAAGGTTGCCAGCTCCACCGTGAGTGTGGCAAGTGCCATCGACAAGGCCTCACAGAAACTGGACGACTATGCTGCGCAGAAGCCGTCGGAGGCCACTGAGGACCAGATGGCAAGAGAAACTGTTCGGGAAGCGAAGGAGGACTCTCGGATCCATTGGCAAGACCGCGTCACGATAGGCGATAAGACCTATAAGACGGAGCGCACGGACGGCATGCCTACATTGTATGAGAGTACCGACGGCGGCAAACACTGGACTTACGTGAATGCCTTGCCCTTGGAATATGTGTCAGGTCTCACGGTTGTTGATGGCAAACAGCTTGCCATCGGCGGGCAGCTCCTGGACAAGGGCATCTGGAAGACATTAAAGGAGGAGATGCAGGCAGGAGGAGCATACCTCGCCAAGGGTGATGAGGCTTACGACAAAGTAAGAGATTTGCAGGACACCTTCAACGGCTGGGAAATCTCCGAGCGAGCTTTCTTCATGGGAGAGAGAGGTGTTGTGCTTGTCGATCCAAGAAAAGATTCTTGCGAACCCCTCTTACACTTGGCTCACATCGACGGTACTATGGTAGTCGGTTCGCCGTCATACACCGACGGTCTGAAGTCTGTTTTGAAAGCTGCAGGGCAGAAGGGTGCCGAGAAAGTGACAATCCACCTGCGCAAATATGCCCTGCGCCCAGAGGTGTTCTTCAGCCTTGATGGCGAGGAGTGGCACTGGCTAGAAGGTGACATGCCGAAGGATTTTACTGGCTTTGAGCATTACCAGAATATCACTGTAGCTAATACCAAAAGCGGCAAGCGTTATTTCTATTACGACCGGGAATGGAGACCCATCGACTTCGAGGCAGACTTGGAATTTGAGGATATAGATGCGCCGAAAGCCTATAAGCGATTAGACGTCAAGGAAGTGGTCTATTATGACAACTCAAAATTTGAAGTCGGCAAGACCAAGGTCGTCCATCTGTTGATTTCTAATGGCAAAAAAGGCTTTTGGGGAGAATCACCCAAAGTGTTCTATATAGCCAATGACCACGTCCTTCAGGATGAGTTCGATTATCCCTCGGGTGACGAGATTGTGAGAGTTGAGAATATAGCCGGCGAAGTCATTATCACCAGTTGCGACAAGAAGAAAACCTACCATGAGATCTTCCGCGGTGAATGTTGGTGTTCTTGTGGCGGCTACAAATCTTTCTCACATACAAAAGACAACGACGATGACGACATCGATCAAGCTCTCTTTGCTGGCCCATACGGCTTCGAGAGCGTGATTCTCGAGGATAGCCCGCTATGGGACAAGGTGGACTCGCCCGTCAAGGAATATCCGCTCGATGCCAAAGGCAAGGAAGTGGCCAAGACGAAGAAGATCATCATCAAGGTTCCCAGAAATGGAGGCACAGGCTCTGCGCTCTTCTATCTCGCCAAGGATGGTAGCTGGACACTTTTCACTCGGTGTGCGGGCGGCAATGACTACACGTCATTGTATAGTACGGGCAGGCCCCAGCCCCGATACGACAAGAAAGGCAACATCACCTGCTACGACCTCAGCAGAATAATCTATTTTGCAGACAATAGTGGCAAGTACTTCTGCTGGATGCGCAAGAAGAAAGGACTGTTCAAGAAAGAGATTGTCTATGAATGGCAGGAGGTCAACCCTGTCGATATGGAAATGATGGGCAAGGTGTATCCTAAAGGGTAAGGCGTTTCACATATCATATTTAATGGTATGTCCTGACGCATACAGAAGCGCGGACTGCTTGACGGCCGTCAAACAGTCCGCGCAACTATGTGTGTCGGCTTAATCACTTAGGTGCATGGAGGCGGTCACTTATGCTTTCACGAGACAGGCATCGAGGGCGGCCGTGATGGCTTCGCGGTCGAGGTGCTGGCCGATGAAGACGAGCTTCTGCATGCGGTCGCCGTATTGCTTGTCCCAATCGCGGACAAGGTCGGGCGTCTTGGCCATGAACTCGCGCAGCTCGTCGTCGGGCATGGTGACATACCACTGTCCGGCATCGCGGAGGCTGACTTGCTTGCCGGCCTGCTCGAAGACGTAGCAGGTGTCGGGCTCGCCGTAGAACCAGCAGATGCCTTTGGCGCGGATGATGCTGCGGGGCCAGTGGCGGGCGACGAACTCGTCGAAGAGGCCGAGGTTGAGGGGCTCGCGGCGGTAATATACGAAGGTGCCGATGCCGTACTCCTCGGCTTCGCCTTCGTCGTGGTGGTGATGATGATGGTGGTGGTGATGGCCGTCGTGGTCGTGATCGTGATCTTGGTGGTCGTGGTCATGGTCATGATCATCATCGTCATCGTCATCATCATCATCATCGTGGTGGTCGTGGTGGTGGTGATGCTCGATGCCTTCGTCTTCGTTTTCGTCTTCGTCATCTTCGCCGTGGTGGTGCTCGATGGCATCGATCCAGGCTGCGGAGGTGGCGACGGCGTCGAAGTCGAAGAGATTGGTGTTGAGGATCTTGTCGAAATCGATGTCGCAGTAGTCGCAGGGGATGATTTCGGCTTTGGGCTGGAGGGCACGGATGATTTGGCGGACACGTTCGAGCTCAGCGGGTGTCACCTCGGAGGCTTTGTTCAAGAGGATGATGTTGCAGAACTCGACCTGCTGGATGACGAGGTTCTCGATGTCGTCCTCGTCGAGGTTGGGACGGAGGAGAGACTCGCCGCTGCCGAACTCATCACGCATACGGAGGGCATCGACCACGGTGACGATGCTGTCGATGACGGGCACGCCGTCGCGGACATACTCCAATCCCATGGCGGGCATCGAGCAGATGGTCTGAGCGATGGGAGCGGGTTCGCAGATGCCGCTGGCTTCGATGACGATGTAGTCGAAGCGCTGCTGGCGGGTGATGTCGCGGAGTTGCTCGACGAGGTCCATCTTCAGGGTGCAACAGATGCATCCGTTCTGGAGGGCAACGAGGCTGTCGTCCTTCTGTCCGACGATGCCGCCTTTCTCGATGAGGTCGGCGTCGATGTTCACTTCGCCGATGTCGTTGACGATGACGGCAAAACGGATGCCACGACGGTTGTTGAGGATACGATTGAGGAGGGTTGTCTTGCCGCTACCGAGATAACCGGTGAGCAGGAGGACGGGAATTCGTGTGGGAGTCATATGGGGAGTTGAAAGTTAATAGTTGAGAGTTAGAAGTTGAACACAACGTTTTTAATCGTGCAAAGGTACAACTTTTCTTTGGTTCGGAATATAAAAAGTTATGAAAAAAGGTGTTTTAGTTGGAGATTATGATATAAATGGCTATCTTTGCAGCACTAATCAGCCGTTACACCATGTTATATTACGTCATTGTCCTCATCTTGGGAGCGCTTTTGGGAGCACTCATCGCCTGGCTCGTCATGCGCGGCAAGTTGAATGTCGCCAACACCATCCTCAAGGAACGTACCGAAGAGGGTGTGCAGTTTCAACAAACTATTAAGGAACGCGAGGAAACGCTGAAGGAGCAGACGGAAGCGCGGCAGCAGCTGGCGGTACGCGTTGAGGTGCTCAGCAATCAGCTGAACGATCTGCAGCGGCATGGTCAGGAAACCCTTGAGGCCAAGGAACGCGCTGCCGACGAGGCCATGGCGGCACAGGAACGGCGGCACGCCGAGGCGCTGGCAGCCCAGCAAGCCCGTTTCGACGAGACGATAGCGAAGGTGACGGCTCAGATGAAGGACGCGACCAACGAGATGCTGCGCGAACGGCAGAAAGAGTTCACCGAATCGTCGGGAATGAGCATCGGACAGCTCGTCAATCCGCTGCGGGAGACCATCGAGAAGATGCAGAAGGAGATGGCCGAGACGCAGACGCGACAGAGTGCCGACAGCGGCGCCCTGAAGACCATCATCCAGCAGATGATGGAGAAGAGCGAAGAGGCTAAACGCAGTACCGAGGCGCTCACACAGGTGTTCCGAAGAAGCAATAACGTGCAGGGCGACTGGGGCGAAACGGTGCTCGACGAGCTGCTGGAGAGCCAAGGGCTCACACGAGGCATACACTATGACGTGCAATCCACGATTCGCGATGCCTCGGGCACGGCAGTACTCAACGACGAGGGCTCGAGGATGCGTCCCGACGTGATCCTGCACCTTGACCAACGCCGCGACGTCGTCATCGATTCGAAGGTGTCGCTGGCAGCCTATATGGACTACGTCAATGCACAGAACGATGCCGACCGCCAGCGCTACCTGGCCGCACACATCAACAGCATCAAGGAGCAGGTGAAGCTCTTGGCCGCGAAGGACTACAGCTCGTACATCCAGCCGCCGAAAGTGAAGATGGACTACGTCATCATGTTCGTGCCTCATGCCGGTGCTCTTTGGACAGCGCTGAACGCTCAACCCGACCTGTGGCGCCGCTCGATGGAGAAAGGCGTTTATATCGCCGACGAGCAGACCCTGTTCGCGGCTTTGCGCATCATCAGCCTCACATGGACACAGATCCGACAGGCACAGAACCACGAGGAGGTGTACAACCTGGCTTCGGAGATGATGGACCGCGTGGGACAGTTCGTCAAGAAATACCAGGCTATCGGAACGGCCCTTGCCAGCGCCCAGAAAGCCTTCGACGACGGACAACGCAAGCTGCAGCCCTCAGGGCAAAGCATCATTCAGACTTGTGCCAAGCTGCAGAAACTCGGCGCCAAGAAGTCCGACAAGAACCCCATCCCGCAGCTCCTCGACGTGGAGGAAGTTGGGGAAGTTGACGAGTTGACAAGTTGACAAGTTGATAGTTGACGAGTTGATAGTTGAAAGTTATGCATTATATATATTATGATTAAGCGTTTACTTCATTTCCTTGATGCTTCACCCGTGAACTTTCTCGCGGTGAAGAACGTGAGTGACGAACTCGACCAGGCCGGTTTCCGGCGCATAGACCCTCGTCAGCCCTTGGGTGCCGTCCATGCCGGTGATAAGTTCTACGTCACGAAGAACGACTCTTCCATTTATGCTTTCGAAATCGGCTCGCGACCGTTGGCAGAAGCCGGTTTCCACATCATCTGTGCCCACTGCGACTCCCCCACCTTCCGCATCAAGCCCAATGCTGAGATGACATGCGAAGGTGGCATCGTGAAGCTGAACACCGAAGTCTATGGCGGCCCCATCATGTCCACGTGGTTCGACCGTCCGCTGACCATTGCCGGTCGTGTCATCGTCCGCGGTCAGGACGCCATGAATCCCGAAACGCGTCTCCTTCACGTTCGCCGTCCGCTGCTGCAGATCAGCAATCTGGCCATTCATTTCAACCGTCAGGTGAACGATGGCGTGAAGCTCAGCAAGCAGAAGGACACGTTGCCGCTGCTCGGCATCATCAGCGATGAGCTGGAGCGTGGCAACCTGCTCATGAACGTTATCCTCGAAGAGCTGGGCAAGGAACGTGCGATCAGCCGCGATGACATCCTCGACTTCGACCTCTACCTGGCCGATGCCACCCCCGCCTGCACCTTCGGTGTCCACGACGAGTTCATCTCCTCCGGCCGTCTCGACGACCTGTCAATGTGCTATGCCGGTGTGGAAGCACTGCTGGGAAAGTTGAAAGTTCTTGAAGGATCAAGCGTCCCTGTGGGTCAAGCGGAAAGCCCTTCCACGACGAAGGTGCTGGCCATCTTCGACAACGAAGAGACGGGTTCACAGACGAAGCAAGGCGCCGGCAGTCCGTTCCTCGCCACCATGCTGAAGCGCATCGCCATGGCCCAGTCCGGCACGGAAGAAGCTTTCCACCAGGCCGTCGAACGCGCCTTCATGGTGTCGGCCGACAATGCCCATGCCTGGCATCCCAACTACAGCGAGAAGTACGACCCGACCAACCATCCCGTGCTGGGCGGCGGTCCCGTGATCAAGTTCAACGCTGCACAGAAATACGCCAGCGATGCGGCCTCAGCCGCCGTCTTCGCGGAGATCTGTCGCGAGGCCGGTGTGCCATGCCAACGCTTCGTCAATCATAGCGACGTGGCCGGCGGCAGCACCCTCGGCAATATCCTTGCCTCATCGCTGCCGTTGCGGGGCGTGGACATGGGCAATCCCATCCTCGCCATGCACAGCTGTCGCGAGACGGGAGCGGTGGCCGACCACCTCTTCACGGTCAAAGCCTTCACGCAATTCTACAACGAAGCGTAAAAAAAGGACATAAAAAGTTGCAGGTTCGGAATTATTGCGTACCTTTGCAACGAAAAACCTCAATAAAGACGGACAAGCGGGTCTTACTTCCAGTCTGATGTTCCCTTAAGGAACTTTATAGATCCGCCATTTCCGTCTTTCTTTTTTGCTTATGAACAAGACAACGACCCTGACGCGTGTTGCGCTGCGTTACCAAGCGCTCTACCTCGACGTTCGCCGCGAAGCCATCCCCAAGGAGGCCGAAGCGACCCTTCCCGCTATGGCCTTTGTCCTCCGCCTGCACGACAACGGCTTCTGCCTCAGCGAGGAGCTGCTACATGCGCTCACCATCGTGGAGCCCAACCGCCTGGCCGACATCACAGATGTGGTCAACGACGTGTTGGGCGTAAACCTCAACTGGATGCCGCTGGTGAAAGGGTGGCAGGTGCCGACAGGCGAATCCATCGTCGATCACCTCGTCACACTCTTCGCCAACGTCCTGAACGGGCAGGTGAACATCTCCGGCACACGTCTGCCCTGCGGTCATCTGATCCCCGACGGCACCTTCCCGCTGGAGCGCTACAACGGTTGTCCCTTCTGCGGGAAGCCTTTCCGCACCGCCCACTATGTCTTTCATGGGCAAGGAAGCAAGCTGAAAGAATTGCGGCTCATGACCGACGACGACCTGCGTCATGTGCTGCTTACGCTGCTCACCTCTGCCACGCCCCTCGACGCCACCGGCCGCGAATCCCTCGATCAGCTGCTCAGCGTTTACGGATTGCCTGATGACGTGGACATCACCATGAAGGAGACGGCAATGCTTGTCGTCAGACACCTGGTCGGCCAAGGCCAGGACGACGAAGCAGCCCGCTTTCTCCGCACGCCGACGGACATCCTGCGTTACCTCTGGTACGAGAAAACCGGATATGTTCAAATCCTGGAACCGCGCACCCTCATAGCCCATGCGAACAAGCTCAACCGCCACATGTGGGGACCTGCCGACCGGAGCGAGGAAGCGGAAACCGTCATGCGGCGCAACCTGAAGCTCAAATACGACCGCCCCACTTGCCGCCGCGTGGCACGATGGATGAACTCCCTGCCCATGACGGCCGACGAAGCCGCCGAGAACATGAACGCCAAACGAGGAATGTGGGTACGCATGATCCGTGCCCTGCGTCTCGCCGAATTTGCACGGCATCAGGGCTTTGAGCCCTTGGCCAAGCTGATGGACGTCTTCTACCATAAAGATTATACGACGTGGCAAGGGCGTCTCGACCAACTGCGCAACCGCCATCAGGACACGGCGCTGCTCGCCATGCTCTGCGAACGACCGGGTTTGTTTGCCCGCAGCCTGTTTGCCACGATGCTGAGGGTGGGCATGGAGGCAACCTTGCAAGCCTTCGCCACGGTGGCGGACCGTTTGCCAGCCCGTCTGTTGCTGTCGCTCTC
>Ga0247611_10010720_pt1 | contig 10720 bp, 10 predicted proteins | sample 177DNAGHGhighgp2_FD_192422 | JGI IMG/M metagenome (GOLD analysis project Ga0247611, IMG submission 192422) | Sheep rumen microbial communities from Palmerston North, Manawatu-Wanganui, New Zealand - 1770 DNA GHGhigh gp2 | ecosystem: Host-associated > Mammals > Digestive system > Stomach > Rumen... | reverse complement strand
TAAATGGTATGGTATTGACTGTTGCTGGGACAACGATAAAACATATAACTGGTTTATGTATGGTAAAAAAGAAGAAAAACACTTTTATGAACATACGCCAAAGTTATGGTTTAATTCTTCTTTCAATTTACCAACGCTACAGAAGAAAAAATATAAGAGGGCTAAATAGCCCTCTTATAAAATTATATCATACCTATATAATGATTAGGCTGATTATATACATAACCAAGAGTAGAAGGCGCGGTAGTTTGATACGTACCGAATTCAATTGCTTTATAACCACTGGCATTGTGTATATGCAATTTTGCTTGAATTGAGTATTCGTTCAGACCAAGGCTAAAAGTCAAAAGAGGCGCCAATTTGCTAGTGCTGTTATAATACTCAGGCAAATTTTCAGTGATGGTAGAATCTTTAAAATAAGCTCTGACAAATTGTAAATTTGACTGAGTGTCTATATCAATGTCTACAGTTATTAAATGAATGTCGCCCACTAATTTATATATAGCAAGCTTAAAAGTTCCGTCATAAAAATTATTATTTCCAGTTATATATGCATCAGAAGAATAAGTAGCTGACGAAGAAGCAGTAAAAGTTTTCTCAAATATTTTTTCTATTGAACCACCACTTTCAAGACTAGTTACTCTTTCATCAAGACTATTTGTCCTTCCATCAAGAGAGCTAAATTCAGAATCAAGCCTTGATACACTACCATTCAAGGTTTCAATATCTGCCTGATTCCTTGCAACATTGTTACAGAGCCAAACCGCAACAAAGCAATTATCAAATGAATCATTAGCTGGGTCATATTCATCTATACACTGATAAAGGTTACCATCTTTAAAAACAAAGTTATATTCTTGATAATGTTCCGCTGGGTCAAACTCAGGAGCCAAGTTATTCAAGAATGAATCATCAAGCTTGGTTCCAAGTGTCTGATTTATTGCGTCAATCTGTGTAGAAACAGAAGCAAGCCCCTGTCTCAACTCTTCAATAGCCTCTGCCGAAGCTGAACCACCCATTGAAATTGTAAACATAGCCTTATCAATGTCATACATAGCCTGATTAAAATCAGTTAGTATAGACGGATGGTCATCTGATTCAAAAATAGGTAAATCGTAATGAGCTGTTCTTTGCATTGTTTAGTCCTCCCTTATGTAAAATTTAGGTATTACAACATATTTAAGGTTAATATTTCCTTCAATTTCTCCTAAAACCTGTTTGAAGGTGCTACCGTCTCCAACGTAAAGTCCCTTAACACAAGGTGTAACCGCACCCTCAGCAAGGTCATATCTGTTTAAGGAGAACCAGAATCCGTTTCGAGCCGTGTAATCAATATCTCTAAACGGGCCTTCTGCTTTTTCAACCGTTTCATTAGAGACATAAGCAGGTAAGCAATTAATAAACTTGCGATTAGGCTCTACAGTGTATTTATGTTTTCCACCGCCTATAGCGTCTTTCTGAATAATAGTACCTACTTCTATGAAATCACTGTCGACAAAATTGTAAACAAATTTATCAAAAGTAGCTGACGTAGCTTTATTATAGAAGCCAGGATTCTTAACATAAACTTTATCTCCAACATCGCCAAGGTTATCTTCATCGATAGAGTCATCTCCACCGATAGACTTAAAGGTAAAAAACCCTAATGAATAACCAGCAAACATTGTGCCAAACTGATTTAAGAAAGTGGTTCCTAAATTATCATCAGAGCCCAAAGCTTTGCTAACATCTAATTCTGTTATAAAAGAAGGCGATATACAAGTGGAAGCATTTAGTTCATTCAGCACAAGAGCTTTATAAGTACCACTTGTAGGAGCAATAATGTGTGAATACGATATAGGCAATATAATTGAAACCATCGGAGAACCACTTCCAAAAAGAATATCTGAAATATCTTTTGTGTGGTCATCGTGTCCCATTAAATATTCCACATCATTCTGTGTATCTGATAAGTTAGATGACAAATTAGATATCTGTGTATCAAGGTTAGAAACTCTACCATACAGAGTATCTATATTTGATAAAATACTCTCAACATCATCCTGTAAAGTCGAAACATTGCTTTCAGCAGGAGTAAGCCTGTCATCAAGTCCTCTAATTGCGGTTGTGTTAGCCTCTATACTGGCATCAAGGTCTTCAATATCTTCTTTATTATTTGATATCAATGAATCATGTGTAGTAAGATGAATAAGTATTCTTTTTATAGTTTCTCCCATTGTTATCAATGAACTTTGGAGCTCATCTATCTCTCTACCTTGTGTAGCAGTAACATTTTCATCTGACTGTATTCTATCCATCACAGCAGAGATTTCGTTTCGCAATAAAATAACCTTGTCCATAAACGAAGTGGAAATTTGTTCACAACCTGAAATTCTAATCCTGTAATCCTCAAGAATATTATCAAGTTCTTCTATTGTTCCGTTCCAATCGGTAAGGATAGAAAGCTTGTCTTCCTCTGCAAAAAGAGGGAAGCCAAAATATTGTGTTCTTTGAGAAGCATTTGTATTCATAATTTAACCCCCTCTATTTCATTCACTGATTTTCAAGAGCGGTTACCCTACCATCAAGACTTTGTATAAGTCTATTCTGTGATAGAAGGTCACTCTGGATTGTATCTATTGTCGACTGAATTCCAGTAATCTTTCTAAGTACACCATCATCAGGGTCTTCAACTTCATCAACAAGATTATTTACAGTCGTAGTAAGAGATGAAAGGCTTGTCTGCAATGCACTGATGTCAGCGACAATCTCACTTGTATCGGCGGTGTCAGCAACAGACTTTATTAATGAATCAAGCTCTTCCATTGTATTATTCCAATCAACAAGCCAAGCTGGTTTGTCAGTTGCAACAAATAATGGCAAGTTATAATTACTCGTACTATTTGTGGCGTTTGTATTCATAGTTTATACCTCCTATTAATCCCCATTTCCTACCACCCCCCACAGGACTGGTCATGTGTGAGGTAGTAGTCGTTAGGGTTTTGTGATTTCATTCTACTATAATAGTATAGCATATTAGAAATTATTTGTCAAGTTCTGAAACATCTTTTACAGGAGTTATAGCAAAGAGATTCTTAGGCTCCTCAACGCTATCGCCAGCAAAGCTGACATATCCGTCGCTGTACACTGTAACAAACAAAGAATTATCATTGTTGTCTTTGAGCATTACATCAAGTTGTTCATTAGGCAACCTGTAGTTCTTACCACAGAAGTCGAATGATAAATACTTAGCTGAGGTTCCAATTTCATAGGTCTCAGGGTAGGCAACAAGCGATTGAATAAGCAAATAATTCTCATAAGCCTTATTCTTAAGGTCTTCACTCGGTGCTGTGATATAGTGGTTAGTATCCTGTTCATAACTGTTGAATGTAGACATATCAAATTCATCTGTTGTACATTCATAACCGTCAAACTCTGCAACGGTTTTACTGTTCCACTGTAACCTTTTAATCACATCGCCAAGTACGTCACGCAAAGAGGATAGTTTACCCGTAAATGGATTGAACATTTCTCTCAAATCCTTAAAGATAATCTTATACATACTGGTGTCATATCCTATGGCCGTGATAGCTTTATCGTCATATTCTTCTGCCATCATCTGCTGGTCGTCATAGAGCATTGCGGTTATTCCCATATACCTAAGAGCCCTATAAAGGTTATATACAACAGTCTGCATATCCTCTTTCCAACCTGTAGTAGGGTTATAGATTAAAGGATATTCCTTGATAATTGAATCAATACGAGCATTCATTTCATAAAGCTGGTTAGCAACTTTTCTTTCAATCTTTAATTGTGCACTACTAACTGCCTTATCCGTGTAATCTTTGGAAAACCTGTTTGCGGCTTTTATTGCCTCATTTTTAGCCTCTGCAATCTTACCATTAACATCTCCTAAAGACGCCAGAACACGGTCCGTGTATCTTTTGGCTTGATTAAGTGTTTCAGCACAAGAGTCACTTATTTTATCATCCACTTCATTAAGTTCTCCTTGTATGGTAGTTACCTGTGATGATAAATTGTTAACCTGTCTCTGGATTTCTGCAACCCTCGGAGTTACCATACCTTCAACAAGGTCATCAATATCTGCCAAAGTCTGATTAACAAGTTCATTGATTTCATTCATCCTCTGAATTACCTTAGCAAGCCATTCTTCATATGAAAGAACATCATCATACACTGCTGGTAATACAAGCGGAGCGAGTGGTTTCATAAAATTTGTTTCACTGTTTCTCATTGTCTTATCCTCCTTACCATATTAGCATAAACAAGTCATTAAGTTCATCTATTACTTGCATATCAATATTCAAAAATGTTTCTCTGAATTTTAGTAACATTTCTGAATAAGTTTCAGAACCAGTTTTACCAAGTATTCTACCAGCGTAGTCTGTTTGGTTGGTACCCTCTTCATCAAACACAGTTCGAGAAGAATTAGTCTCATTTACTTCTCCATCAAAAACTGTATGGCCTGCTTCTGCATTAGTGTTAGAACCCGTCTTACTCTCTTCACTGCTTTCTGTGGTTTCTGTCTCTTCGGAGTGTGTACCACTATCAAGCGTGTTGTGCGTAAGAGTATCAGTAGTGTTATGTGTAAGAGTGTCCGTAGTGTTATGTGTTACAGTGGTTTCATCTTTTTTGTTGCCACCATTATAATTGTCAACAGTTTCGGTAACATCTGAAAGATAGTTTGAACCATCCGCCGTAACTCCGCTTACTCCACCCATAGGAGTGTCAGAATGTTTAACCAGAGTAGCTCTGTCACTCATGGGGTTAAAATCGGTTTTGTCAGTACCCGTTTTAGTAGTTGTTTCAGTACCAGTTTTAGTAGTCGTTTCAGTACCAGTTTTAGCGTTGCTATCGGAACCAGAAACATTGACCACACCTGTATGTGAACCTTCTGAATTTTCTGTAAAACTTCCATTGCTATTGAGTGTGTTGTCTGTTACATTATCAGTTTCTACTTTAGAAGAGCCAGTGGTATTTGAAACACTTCCCTTAGTGTCACTACCAGTAGTAGACCTGTTATCAGTATAATCAGTATTAATGAATGGATTAAACTGTAAAAGTTCTGAACTGTATAACTTATTATAATATGGCATAATCTCACGCATTTTAGTGCGTAGTTTAAGCTTCCAAAGTCCTACTGTTTCAAGGCCTATCTCCTGAGTGTAATAATGCTGTATAATTTTTGTCTCTAAATCCCTTTTATAATTCTCATCAAATATGGGATAGTTAAAGTCAAAAATCTTTGGTCTTGCGGCTTCTATTATTTCATCTACACTAGCCGAAGGGGCTGACTGTTTGAGGTTTGCGTAACTTTCACAAATGAATCTTAATTGCGTAGTGTAATCACTCATTATCTTCATCCCCCTTTTCATAGCTGTCTTCAACTGTAGCCGTAGCTGAATCCTCATCGCTTTCGCCGTCTCTGAATTTAACTTTGATGTTAGTTCCAAACATTTTGTTAGCTTCGTCTGCTGCTTTTTGTCTCATAGACATATACGCATATCTGTTTGATATTGTTCCACCTAAAGCCTTTGTAACCTCATCAGACACTAAACGCTCACGCTTTTCAACTGAGACATTAGCTATACCTAACATAGTTAAAGCTTCATTGAAAATATTTGTCTTTAAGTTGTATAGTTTATCTCCCACATATGGAGCATCTGTCTTAAGGACAGTAAGCGCTTCTGGATTCAAACCTTTTTTACCAAATATTACAGGTCTGTTGCCCTCATATTGAGTATAAAGGTTTTCCATTGACAAGCGTTCGTTTTCATCACATAAGACAAGTACAGGAGTTTTTTGCGCTCCCACATTAACATCTATTGTCCTATCTATTTCATACAGACGCATAGCATAGTTAGTAACTACAGGAAAAGTTGGTTTTCTTTTGTAGTTATTAAAAACTATAACTGAGTTTTCTTTGTTGCATTTAATTTGATACTCGTTTGAGCCATACGCTGTACGGTCAATAGGTATTCCGTAAACATCGAATTTACCACCGAGTGTTACCTTTAGAGATAGCAAACTATCCAATATCTCGTCTTTAACAAACACCGCCTGTCCGTTGTAATAAAGAGCTCTTTCAAGATATCTCTCGTCACAACTATCAGGTAAGTTTTCCCATTCAAAGCGAGATAAAGCAATCTCTGTAAGCATATCTTCATAATCGGTATAAGTCCAAGTGTTACGGAGTGCCGAGCGTATGAAAGCTTCATTTTGTTTGTTTCGCTTTCTTGCCATAACTGTTAACCTCCTGCTTTAACTTATTATAGTGTATAATCTCCTATGTCATTTTTCCAAAAAGTTACACCTTTATTAAGTGCATTTGCTATTGTTTCTATACAAACTGATGGGGCACCACCTGTTACAAGACACTCAGATGTTTGAACATAGTGCTGATTAAATCTATCGTTTGTAAATTGAACACTATCTATCCTATTAATGGCATACCCATATCTGCTAAAAAATTGGTCAATTCTTTCGGCGTCTTTGGCATTTATGCACTTTTGATAAAAGTAAAAGTTTTTATCATTACCTGCTACCATTGCTGATGAAGAGCCAGACTTAACCGTAGGTGGCGTCTGCTGTGCGTTTGCACTTGCGTCAGCGTAACTTCCTATTGTGTGTGCAAGTGATAATCCACTTCCTATAGCACCTAATCCATTACCGCTCATAAGAGAGCCAACTAATCCGATTCCACCAGCTACCATAGAAACGCCTGTACCTATTTTTGACGTTCCTAACCATTGTTTATATGCGTCATTTACAATTGGAATTTGTGGAAAGTCTGTCATTGTGATTTTCTTCTCATAGCACTGATTACCTGCGCCATCGCCGCCATAATATACAGCTGTGAGCTGTGCTTCTGGTATAGGTTGAATAGCAAGTGTGCATATAAAGTCACAATAGTTATCGTCACTTCCAAAATATTCATATCTAAAGTCAGATGAACTCTTATCTCCATCAGTTACATGTAAGCAATTGTATGGATATGTATATAATTTTTTGTTTTTGGGTGTGTAGCCGTCAAGTGCACCACTTTTGTGTTTTACTATTTTGTTATCAATAGTCTTTGTATATGTTGTGTCACTTGCCAGAATACCTAAATTTGGTCTTTCATCGTTTATTTCCTTTGTCTGAATAAACTCACCTGGAACCGCAACAACACCTACTATGCTATTTACTATTTCTTCAAAATTCGTATCGTTCAAAGAATTAAGGAAGTGCGCAAAATCACTCATAGCGCTTGTTCCTGTTTTATAAAAACCACCCTTGAAAACGTTACATACTAAACCCTGAGTAATGTTACCAGCTAAACCTTGTGAGTGAGCGGCCTCGCCGCTGAAAACCCTCGAGGCGTATACAAGCAATGACCAGTTAGTATATGTGCTACTCCATACAGGGCTTTTTCTATCCGTAAGTTTGTAATCAGAAAAAGTGACTGGTTCTGGTTCAAGGTTGGCACCAAATTTATCATTTTTGGCATCAAGATGTGTTCTTCGTATATAAGCCTTATTGACTTCGCAATCACCCTGACCTATGAAGTATGTTTGAAAAACATCTACTGTATAGTCAATTTCAAACGCCTCATTGCTTACATATCGTACATCATCTACAAAAGCATACAGAAACGGGTAATCTGTTGCACTTGGCCTTTGGCTTATTCTTTGGTTTTTTATGGCAATATAAGAACATCGCCAATAAGTTCTCTGGTAACCAGATAATCTAATGGTACCATGCAAAGGGTCTTTGACAATCTGCAACCCTTCTTTGTGTTCTCCTAATACTCTTTCAGGGTCAGATGTACTCATTATATAGGATTGCTGGTCTGACGCTGACGAAAAATATTTAACATGTTTATATTCTTTATCCCATCCTTCATCTGCTAAAAGCCATACTTCTCCTGCTGGTGTTTGAAATGCCATAATAGCCCCTCCTTAAAATATAGGAGCGGTACTACAGATGTAGTACACGCCCCTTAGTTTTTTAATTAATCACAAGTCTACTGTGATTTCAGATGTGTTGTATTTAGTGCTATCGAATGTTGAAGTAGCGGCAATATGCGCTGTACCTTCTCCGACTGCTGTTACAACACCTTTAGCATCTACTGTTGCGACTGTCTCATCGTCAGAAGACCATATTACAGTCTGTGGAGCAAATCCTGTAGTAGTTACTGTAGCGTCAAGCTGAATCTGCTGACCTGCTTTAGTAAGAGTAGCACTAACTGGAGAAACTGCTACCTCTACTACTGTAGGTTCTGTTGGGATAAACAGTGCCCTCTGTGAGAATGGAGAAACACTAAATGTCATCCACTCGTGGAGCCAGTAGTTCCAATAGATACCCTCGCCGTTAAACGCCTCTGTCATCTCGTGCATATTCTGGTAAATCTGGAAGAATCTACCATCGACCATAAGAGCAGGGATACTATTCAGAGCGGTTTTCTCTGCGTCTGTAAGCGGTACGTAAGTCGGGTCAACATTTCCATCTCCGTCTGTAAACAGGTCTGTAAGATAATCGTTATCGATTTCTCCGAAACCATCTACAAGAAGTCTATGACCGAAGAACTCTGTCTTATCCATATTGAAAGCTGTTGCAAGGATTTCAACATCCATCTTTGCATCAAACTTATTTGTTGCGATAAGGTACTGGTCATCTTTCGGTGTGTGGTTATGTACACCAGCGATGTTGTTCTTATCATTCAAGATAGTCCAATTGTTAGAAGTCTCTCTAACTATTGCAACAATATCCTGCATATTTGCCGATGTAACCTCAGGAATCTCTATTGCGTTACCCTGTCCATTAAGAAGAGTACGAGCAATGAGATATTTCATCGTCTGATATACAGCGTAGTTGAGAGAAGTTGTCATACTCTCAATGAGTTTTGCAATAAGGTCTGACACACCATCCCATCCAAGAAAAGCACGTTTAAGGTCTTTTTCCTGAATAGTGGTCTTGAAAAACTTCTGCCAGTTCATGCAATGAAAAGCACTACGAACATCAGGAATAACTCTCTTAAAGATGTTCTTCTCAGCGATTTCAACATCGTATGCAAACGGTTTTGCAAGGTCAACATAAATCTCCTCAACAGTCTGGCCATACTCAACAAGTCCTTTGTTGAATACTGACCAAGGATTTTCCCAAATCCTATTTGTGATTGTTACGAAACCTATACGGTTTACGAGTGCTGAAAGAAACTCATTCCTTACAAGTGAATCAGAAGTGATAACGTTACCGATAATTTTCAGGTTCTCGTTATCTCCATTGATTGCTTTCGGAACCATTTCTTTGTAATAAGTAGAAGCACTCTGTCGTAAATAATTAAGTACCTTTGCTGAATCCATAGTTTAGTCCTCCTTTAATACATCCTCAAGGGTAAGCGTGTCTTCTGCCTCATCCTCTACATCTGTGTCTTCTGCTGCCGAACCCTGTTCTACTTCTATAACCTCAGAAGTGTCTTTGTCAGGGCCGATGTTAGAAAAGCGTTCAATATAGCGAGCCCTCCAAGAAGCGTCAAGCTCATCATATTTAGCTTTCCAATCTTCGCCGTCTTCTACCAGCGAATCGCTCACATCTTCAAGAAGAGCAATTGACTCATCGTCGTTTCTCTCTCCGATATAAGCTGTTACTTTTGAGATAAGTTCATCCCTCGATAACTTAGCCATACTGGAATACCTCCTAAAATAAATTTTATATAAATGTGTTTACCACACATCTATTTCACGCTTAAATGCTTTCCATTTTGCCTCGTCTTTTACATAAAGCAAAGGGCAATCTTTTCCATTTACATCATAATGCCTTATAATTGTTTTAGCATTAGGACAATGTTTTCTGATATATTTTATCAATTTAATAACTTTTTTCTTTTGCTTATCAGAAGGAAATTTTTTAAGATTTCCACAAAGTTCTATAGAAACGCTATTAGCGTTAGTGCATTTCTTGTAATACTTACCTGCACCGTTTTTAGTAGAGTACAAACCACCAACAGAATAAGCAATGCGGTTAAGATTAACAGACTTGCCACATTTTCCTTTTTGGTCAACAAAGTAATGTGCACCAGCACTTCTGGTGTTCCCCGTGGCGAAGTAGTCGCATTCATTCTTTGCCGTGTCGGTTGCTCCTGAGGTATAGTGTATAACGATATACTTAATCTGGCCGTAGTCTCTTTTAATCACAGGATTAAATGAATATGTTTTAGCAATTCTTATATAATTAAACAGCATTTTCATCATCCTCCTTTTCTATAACACCATCTTCATCATCTTCCTTTTCTATTTTTTCCTCTTCTAACTCAGAAATTTTACCTGTAATTATTTTTAAAATCTTCTTTGGAAAAGGAATACCTAACTTACTTCCATTTTCAATAATTGAAATTGCCTCATTACAGATATAAAAGAAGCAAACCATATTTCTACAAATATCTAAATTCATAGACTTATCAAGAAGGCCTGCTACGCCTACCATCAAAAGAATCCACATCTTTTTAAGTAAGCCTTTGAATCCTACAGACGATGATAATTTGTGCTCATAACAAGCGACCAAAACGCCTGAAACATAATCGAGCGTAACAACGCCGAAAAGGCAAATAAGAACGGTGTTTAATTCTCCATATACATAACCTAACGCGCAACCTATCATTGAAGCAACGCCAGAGATATGATAACTGATTTTATCAAACATAGCACCTACCTCCATATTTATTCTACTCTTATAGTATACC
>Ga0247611_10010718_pt1 | contig 10721 bp, 12 predicted proteins | sample 177DNAGHGhighgp2_FD_192422 | JGI IMG/M metagenome (GOLD analysis project Ga0247611, IMG submission 192422) | Sheep rumen microbial communities from Palmerston North, Manawatu-Wanganui, New Zealand - 1770 DNA GHGhigh gp2 | ecosystem: Host-associated > Mammals > Digestive system > Stomach > Rumen... | reverse complement strand
GCGGACACTGGCAACCACTTCACGTCGCAGAACGTTGAAGGCGCCCTTGAGCAACTTGCGACATCAATCGAGTCACTTTCTGGCTCGTTTGACGTGATTGTCGCTTCAAACGCGGCATCAACGCCGCAAGGTGTAACATGGGTCGACAACGGGACAACCGTCACTGGTACTCTTGCTGCAAGCAGCGCGACTTTCCACAAAATATACCTTGTCCGTGAATCCAGGGGAAGCGGGAACAACACATGGGCCGAATACATAACAACCAAGATAGTCTCTGGAAGCACGGTCACATACGGATGGGAGAAACTCGGCGACGTCGGCGTGGACCTCACAGGTTATGCCAAATCCCTTACAGTGAACGGAAAGACATACCAGGTCGATACAAACTCCACAAACATCACTCTTACCGACCTTATCACCGCAGTCACAGGAGAGACGGCAATCAGCGGAGGCGACAGCAGCCTCGTAGCCGTGACAGCCACCACGACCAAGAACACCACTACTGGCGCCAACACCACGGCAATCGCCTCTTCGGTGAAGGTCGAAGAAGTAGCTGACGGACTGACGAAGGACTCCACCGCAACCTACCAGACTGGCCACTATATAATCCAGAACGGAAAGCTTGTGGACGCTTCAAATGCGTCCAGCGGCGACACCTACACAATTTCGGCCAACGACGGACTCACCAAGGCCTCGGATGTGAAAGCCTATGTGGACACTGCCGTCCAGAACGCACGGCTGACATGGGCCCAGTGGAGCTAATCCGCAGGGATACATAGCAAAACAGGAGGCGTTCCGATGGGATGCCTCTTTTTTTGGTGACTATTTATAAAAGAAATAATGGATTAAAGTAGAAAATAGAATGAATAAAACAATACAGCTCACGGAAAATGAACTAAAACACTTTATCATGGAAAGTGTTAAAACGGTTTTACAAGAAAGTGATGAAACGGATTTACAAAACCGTCTTATGATGGCAAATAATGAAATTAAGAAACTTAGTTTTAGAGAGCCTCTTAAACCCATAATTGATAAATATTTTCCTGATTTTAGGCCGTATAATACGGAACAACGTGATTATATGTGGGAAATGATGGGGCTACCTGATGGCTATCAGGTTTTGGGAGAAATTGAAGATGGGACTTTAATAGCAAATATGAAAACAAGGGAATTGGGATTTTCACAAGAATCTTCTCTCACAATACCAAGCCGAACACATTAACACACATTCCGAACATATAGGCGAAGCGGACTTTAGAGAGTCCGCTTTCTTTATTTACAATGGTTTATATTGCCTTTTGGGCCAACAGGTATATAGTTCCCTTTTTTATCCTATTTATTTATATAAACGTGTATTATTATGAAGATTTTGACAGCAATCTGGAATTTCGCCAAAAAACACCTGCCCAGCGAGAGGACCATGTGGTTTGCCATTGTGGCGGTCCTGGTCGTGGCGGTATGGCTCGGAATAGCCAGGAACAAGAAACTGTATAGCGAATACGAAAACTGTGTGCGGAACAACAAGGCATACGCGGCCCAGCTGGGCACTGAAAAAGCAAAGTCCGACATGTTCGCGATGTCTATCGAGCAGCTTAAGTGTTACGGAGATTCAGTCACACAGAAACTGATTGAAACCAAAGACAAACTAGGGGTCAAAGACAAAGAAGTAAAACAGCTGCAATACCTAGTCTCCACGTTCAAGAACAGCGACACAGTTTTCCTGACAGACACGGTGTTCAAGGACCCAGAATTCAAACTGGATACAATCATAGGCGACAAATGGGTGAACACAAGGGTTGTTCTGGAATATCCGAACATGGTGGGCGTGGAGCCTGAAGCCGTGTCAGAAAAAAACGTGGTCATCTACTCCAAAAGGGAGACAATAGACCCGCCGAAGAAGTTCTTCCTGTGCCGCTGGTTCCAAAAGAAACACACTGTGATAAAGGTTGTTGTTGACGAGAAGAACCCGCATATCAAATCCCAGGAGAACATGTTCTTCGAGATAGTGAAATGAAGAAAAATAAGCGGCCAGAGGCCCGCTTTTTTTTTTGTACCAGCAGGTCCGTAGAAAAAAAAAAGCCCGCCCTTTCGGGCAGGCTCAAATCGGTTTGGGTAAGTTAGTGGATGTCGCTCTCGGTGATGGTGTACGCATGGAAAAATGTTTTCTGCTCGCCAGGTGCCATGGTTGCGATTTTCCATTCGTCGCCTGTGAGCTCGCAAACCACAACGATATCGCTTATCGTCAAGTTCCCGTCGTTGGTGACGGTAGTTCTGTATGCCACTTTTTCGCCGATGATGTAAGCTTCGCCGCTCGCTGGTTCGGAATCAACGACAGTGTCGATGGTGATATGTGCGTTCGGCCCTTCGGTCATGACACTTACTTTTCCTGGTTCAACAACCAGTCCGTTATCTGTGTCTTTCGGGGTGCCGTTCGCTGTTGCCACATTCTCGACAACACCAGACATAATGTCGGCCTCGGACACGACATATTCGCAGGTGAAGTCTTTGTACGCGGCTGGCGGCAGTGCATCGACCGTCCATTCGTCACCAGTAAGTTCGTCCATGACAGTCACGTCCTCGATAGTGACGCTGCCGTCGTTCACGACCGTAATTTTATATGTTATGACATCTCCGAGGCAGTAGTAGCCACTCTCGGGTGTGGCTGAACTCTCCTCCAGTGACACAGTCAGATGTGCATTTGGCTCTTCAACCGAAACGCTTACTTCCCCTGGGGTGACATCGACTTCAGGGTTGTTGATGTCTGGTGATTTACCGAAGGCTGTTGTAATACAAGTTACTTTTCCCATTTTTTGTATCAGATTTAATATGTTATTTAGAATATTCGTCAAAATTCCTGCCATAAGTTCCGATTGTTTTTTTATAAATAGTCGCAATGTTACTTGAGGTATATGCCAAGCGGGACTCCTTTCCTGATTTCAATCAAATTTTTTACCATGTTGGCATTCTTCTCCATCATCTCCCACGGGCACATCCGCTGCAGCCTCTCCACAAGGGCCTGTATCGCGGTCTCCTTCTCTTTCTGCCCGAACGTGATTAGCATGTTGTAGTCCATTGTCAGAGGGGAGGCAATCATGTTGATGTTGCCCGAGAACTTGCCCCTGATGAACCCAAGCGTCTCCGCGGCCTCCCCGATGAACAGCTGGCGGACTGTGGTCTTGGCTGGCGCGTTGAGGAACGCGAAGTCCATCCCGCTGAGCGGAACCTGGTCTGGGGACAGCAGCACGTCCCCGTTGTTGGCCAGCAAGTTGTTGCAGTCGTCGTCGCCCATGCCGCTTGTATCGTAATAAGTGTACCAACAGAACATTGGGTGGCGCCTACCGAAACCTCCGAGTTTCTCAAACCTGCCTCCAGGTACATTCATAAGGTGGATAAAGTGTGTCCCGTCTGGACCAGCAGTAACCTTGTACACAAGGTCGCATCCCAGGTACTTGTTCTTCTCCTTCATATCCGCAGCCACCAGGGCGACGTCGTACAGAGGCAGGGCGTACATTCCGCCGAAGCCGTATCCAGCCATTCCAGCGAACGCCGCCCCTCCGCCAAGTCCGAGCTGCCCGATGACGCTTCCGCCGAAGCCAGCGGTTATGCCGCCGTAGTTTGCGAACAGGGCGGGGTCTGTCGTCGGATTGGTGAAGTACAGTACCTTGTTGATTTCGCGGCCAGCTGGTATCTGGTACACCTGGCGGCCAGGCTCGATTTCGAAGAAGTCTTTCTTCAGTTCCCACGGGCCTCGCTGCTGTAGGCCTACCTCCTTGGAAAAGTAGTACGAGAATTGCTTGCTCATGTCCAGCGTCCTGACTGACAAGGCCCAGGCCCAGTCTTGGTTGGTCATCGAACTGAGATGCGTCTTTCCGTAGAAGGACGCCCAGTTGGATTCGATTATGTAGTTCTGTATTTTTTCGGAATAGTTCTGCTGTGCAATGGTCAGTATGTCGCACAGCTGGTCGTCGGTGAGCTCCACCTTTCTCACTGGGGCCCCGAGCTTGCTCCTGCAAAGCTTGAACAAATCCCTTTTCTCGTCGTCGATAATCATCTGAAAAAATATTTTAATAATAAGTATTTATATGTATTAATTTAGAGTGACAATGGCACAGTATTTCTTCATAAACAAAGGGGCCGAACTCCCGAAGCTGAGGTGCGAACTGATACAGGACGGCCGCCACGATTTCAGGAAGTTCTTCCTGGCAATCCAGGCCGCCGACTCCGTCACGTTCACCATGACCAACACCGAGACTGGCATCAAGAAGATTGCCAAGGCCAGCGCGGAGGTCGTGTACGACGAGGAGGCTGGCTGCGAGGAAAGGTATTTCCTGCAATACAGCTGGAAGAAACGCGACACCAACGAGCCTGGGACATACACTGGCCACTTCCATATCGTGTTCCAGGACAAGATAGTCGCGGACGGCATGAACTTCCCCGCAGGTGAACTGATAGTCCCGATACAGGAAGACCTGGTAATAACCGTAAACGACAGCTGTGTCAAGAAATGAAAAAAGCCATCACCCTCACCGAAGCCGAACTGAAAAGCATGATACTGGAAGTTATCGAGGACTTCAGCAGTACCCGAACCTTCAATATATATCCCGTGTGGCATTGCGGTGAACCGCTTTCGGAAGAAAAATTCAAAGACGTTATATGGTTCAGCGATAAACCTTTGGGAGAATATTTCGGTAATCCCAACAAATTCATGATATCAATGCATAAACCGCTGATTGTGCCTATATGTTTCACAAACTGGACTGAAAAACTATGGGGTTATTGCTGTGACGAGAACGGGGTTCCGAATAAAAGCCCAAACGACCCTTCACTGACAAAGATTCTTCCAGCAGCAGTGTGGGATATCGTGCAGAAATCGGACGAAGAACTGGAAATTGGCGATGTGCCAGCCATTGTGGCGAGGTTAGTCAAACAAGGTAAGTTGGACTACGACGGCATCATAATTAGAGGTATCGGAGAGACCCCTGACGGTTCTATGGACGTCGACGACTACTGTGTTTTTTCAATGGCGCAAGTAAAACTTATTAATTAGTAATATCGATGATATTTATAATAAATCATAAATTGAAATGAATAGTATTTTGTTAAGAGAGAGCGATATTAAACGCCTCATTAGTGAGATTATAAATGAAGTGTATATCAAAGGCCGAACCGTGAACCCTACCGACGTGAAGGATATGTTCGACCAGTTTGTAACCGCCTATGAAACCGAGGGTCCAGACGGGGAAACAACCAAACAGGTGTACAATGATATCTGGGGGGTTGCCTCGACGACACTGAAAAAAACGGTATCGCAAATGCTCGGCTCTAGGTTTGATGAATTTTATTACCCAGAAGCTGTCGATAGGCAGTTTATTCAACAAAAAGACAATACAATGAAGTTTATTGTCGACATCTACCGTAACGGTAACAGGAACGGCAATAAAGACGTGATGTACAACCTGGCGATAGCGATAGCCAATAAACTCAAGGACGTTTTGAGTAAGAACACAACAAGAGGCAATCATCATGTCATGGCGGCAGACACCAGGGTCGACGGCGATAACGGAACCACGAAAGACATCATGGACACAATCAGCGAAAGGCTCCCAGACGAGGAACCCGATACGGATATCCTTGAAACGATGAAGATGTACCTCACATACTATAACAACGATATGCCGAATGTTATACGCCAGATATTGAAAGACATTATCGTGGGTATCGAGGAAATGGACCCGAACACCAAAGAAGAGATTATGTCCATGGATTTGCCAGAAGTAGCTATGCAGCAGATGATACTTATGACAGCCCTCGGTTTTGCCTCCAAAAGCGAACGTGTCCCGTATCCAGACTTAAAATTGATAATTGCAAAGTACAGGAAGGTTGCCTTGGTGATGATGTCCCAGCAGCGCGGTGTGAACACGAACGAGATTCAGGCGTCCCCGAAGGACATAAAGAACGCCATCGAAGCCAAGAATCCGAGCGGCGTGCTGGTGTTGAAAACTGCTAGCGGAGATGAAAAGCAATACGCCGTTGAAGACGTAAAGGCCAGCATCGACACCCTGATTTACACGAGAAAGAAACTCAGCACCCTGAAAAAATGGTTCAATGAACACGACCTGGATTTCGAAAAGATGGCCCAGAGCGCGAGGAACATCGCGGAATCCAGAAAACGGCTGAAAGAATCTTTGGACAGGGTTATTGCCAAGTACATCAGATAATCCATCCAACAGCAGGCCAATGCTTACAGGCTATACAGTGCTGAGCGGCTTTTATAAATACCAAGATTTACAGACATGAAATACACATTAACCGAAAGACAGTTGTCTAGCATCTTATCTGAGGCCGTGAAGATATACCTCATGGAGGAAGAGGACGCCTACCTTTACGGGGCAAAGCCAGAGGGGAATATCCCGATGGATATTGAAAAGAACCTTGAAGGTGCCGACATTCAAATAAATTCGGCTGGAAGCATACATATCGAACGTTGCGAATCCAAGGGTGGCACGGTTAAAATGTACGACGCCAACGACAGGGAGGTCAGCTTCGACAAAAACGACATGGATAGCCTCCTTAACGGCGAAAAGATAAACGCCGTGCTCCAGACACCAGACGGGGAGACGCGATACGACGTGTTCATTTCGATAGCCCACGCAAGCGGAAACCAGAGGATAATGAGATACATGAGGGACTTGCAGCGCGGTGGTAAGCCGATTTTCGGCGGAAGTAAAATGGACTAATAAGCCTATATAGCTGTTATTCGACATAACTCATCTGTACGTCCCGTTTGGCGAACAGGGCCTCCACTTCATCTATCGGGTCACCGTAATGTATGATAATCCTCGGTTCTGGGTAAACCTCGGCCTTGTCGATGTTTTCATACGCCAGCGCCACGATATGGTCCCTGGCATCTTGCATAGAGAAACAGCAGTTATCCTGGGCCAGGTCTAATTGTATGTCAGTCTTTACTTCCACCACGTTCTGAAACATATCGCTGTCTGGATATATCAGGTTCCTAGGCACGTTGCAGGCTGGTATTTCCCCCCATCCCTCGGCAAAAACCGTTTCTGGGGAATCTGACACATAGAAATGGTACACATGCCTGTTGTCAATCTCGTCCCCCATGTCCTTGACGAACACAACACAGGACGCACTCTCTCCCTGTGCGGCATTCTCGTCTATATAGTCGTAATCTTCAATGCTCATCGTTTGTCAATGCTGAAATGTTTTATGTTTTCCAGGTCCTTTATGGGGACCAGTACTATCAAGTCGTTCCTGTTCGGTCTCTGGTAGGCCACATACGGCCTCTTGGGGTTTCTCCTGACTGGGTGTTCGAGGTCGGTCTTTTCCGCTATATGCCTACTCAGCAAAAACCGCTGGAGGAACAGGTATTTATCGTCGGTTTCCTGCATTATGTAGTCGTGAATGTCGGAAACCTCAATCCCGAATTTTTTCAATTCCCCAGCCATAGGCGTTGCACTTCCTGGGTCCCCGTTCACACTTCTCATCTCGAACCATTCAAGCGTCTTGCTTGGATTATCGTCTCCCCTGGAAATCTTCTTCTGTGCTTTCTTGTCAATCGCGCAGACAGTCCCTTTGTTACTGACCCATATCAGGTCTGTGTGGCATTTTATGTCGATTTCTGGGTCTGTGTGGTAGCACACGCCGCCAAGGTTTTCAACTATAACCTTTGCAGCCCTGTCCTCATCGGCACTGCCTTCGACAAGAAACTCTCCGTACCTTTCCTTAAATTCTTCTGGTGCCAAGCTGTTTTAGTTCTAAATCTTTATTTCATGTGTTTTTCATAGTATTCGTTGTCAATCCTGTTGATGTAGTCGAGTGGGGACACGCCGACACCCAGTGTGTGTATGTTGGTGAACCCGTTCTCCTCAGTAATCATCGACTCTTCAGGTTTGATACTGCCTTTGTATTTCTGGCCGTAGTTCTCTGTCTGGAATTTTTTCGTGGCTGGGTCGTAGTCGCCCCACTTGGTCAGTTCGTCGCTGTCGATAGCCTCGACAAAATAAGTCTTACCAGTCTTGGGCGAAGTCACCAAGAATCTTCCAGTGTCGTCGCTGTTTATCAGGAATCTCTTCCGTATATCCTCGTTCATTTTACTTCAAGTTTTTCCTTTTCTGATTTAATTGTCTGGTTTGTAATGAGCTCTTTATAAATAACCTTGTCAAACATGTCCTGAGAAACGGAGTCTGTAAAAAGTTGATAAATACATTCTACATCACGTGTTTGGGTAAGACGGTATATGCGGTCCTCGGCTTGCTTATTGTTTGCCGCCACCCAGTCATAACTATTGAATATCAGTTTGTTCGAAATAGGTATTGAAAGACCAACACCGCAGGCGATTATTTGTCCGATAAACACTTTCACGTCTGGGTTTTCCATAAACTCTCTCTGCGCCTTATCCTTCTGCTTCGGCAACATTTTGCCGTTGTATACGACGCATTTTTTACCGTAGTGTTTCTTGAATATGTCCATCTCTTCCTGGAAACAGGTGATAATCACTACCTTATCACCATAAGCTATAATGTCATCGGCCAGCGATATGGTGTTCTTCGTCATCTCCTTGGCCAGGTACTGCCTGACGAGCATGCCCTCGACCAGCTGGCGATAGTCGTCCGACGTCTGTTCCAGACCGCTGTTCGCCTGCGCCTCGGTATACTCACGCCACAGGGTCTCGTATTTGCTTTTCTGGGCCTCAGTGAGGTCGTAGTACCTCCTGGTTATGGTCTTGCCCACCATCTCCCCAGTCTCAGACGCTAACCTCCTGATGTATATGTTTTTGATTTTCTCCCTCAGTTCGTTCAGGTTGCTGGCATTTCCTGGCTTCAATATAGTCCTGCCGTCCCTGAGCCTCATTTCCTTTCCTCCGCAGTACCTTTTGACATAGTACCTGTAGTCCCAGGTGACTTCGGCGTCAATCAGCCTGAGTATCTGGTACAGGTTCATAGGGCTGTTTGTCAGCGGGGTGCCAGTGAGCAGGAAGATAGCCTTGGGGTCGGACTTCCGCAGGAAGTCGTATATGCACTTGTATCGGTTCGAGGTGTTGTTGCTCAGCTTTTGAGCCTCGTCGATAATAACGCAGTCATAGTCTTCCAGGAACAGCGGAGAGTTGGCCAGACTTTCGAGGATGTTGGCTTTTTTTATTGACTTTTTCATTTTCTGGACCATCTCCCCAGTCTTTTTGTCCCTCACCATGACTGGAACCTGGAACGAGTCGACTACATTGCCGTCCTTGTCCTTGATTTCCTGTGTCTCGAACTCAGGTTCTAGCGGTATCTCGTAGAAATTGTCTATAATGTCGTAGTTTATGACGGTGAACTTCTTCCCTGGGGTCCACTTGCTGCCGCTGACGATGTTTATCTCGTCCTCTGGGACATAGAAAAGCATGTCCTTCTTCCATGAGGTCTTCAACGACGCCGTGGTTATGACCAGGATGTTTTTGTAACCGCCTGCCAGGGCAGCAATTATTGAAGTAATCGTCTTCCCCGTTCCCATGCTGTCCGCCAGGATACATTTTTTGTTAGCTATAAGGAATTTGGCACCGCTTTTCTGGTGTTCTTTCAATTTCCTGCCCTGGTTGGACGGCATATTGTCGTAGACACTGAAATCGATATCCAGCGAATTGTAATCGACAGTCACCAGTTGGGTCAGGATACATCGCTTTTTCAGGTACATCAGCTGTTTAGGGACACTCTGCCTGTACTGGGCGTAGCAATGGTAGCTTGCACCCATCTCCCCTATGACCTCATACACCCTAAGCTTGGACGGAACAAATTCAAGCCCGTATTTTTCTTGCAGTTCGAGGCCAAGGTCGTTTGATATGCTGACAATTTTCCCTGGTTTTCCGTCGGTCGACAGCTCTATCGGGACGTAATCGTGGTTTTTGAGTATGTATTTGGTGTCGTATTCCTCAAGTACGAGACCCCCCTCTTCAAGCTTGTGCTTGTAGTATAATATCTGGCGGTTGGTGCCTTGGTATCCTTTCAGGATGTCATATGCCTTTGCTATCCTACTGTTTGACATACTGCAAATATACAACATTTTTTCTATATATTAAAATATTTATATAAAAAATACAGACATGCCGAACAACACGAAGACGCCCATAACGAGAAACAACATGTTCTACTCAGACGAGGATTTCCAGTTTGAGATGGACATCGTGGACGGCTACCTTGAGGAGGACACCAACCAGACTGTCGTCGTGTACCAGGTCGACAGGGTCAAGACGCAGCGGAACGACATATACAAGGACGCGAACAAGGCCATCAAGTTCAAGATGCCTGTCGAGATACCGTGCCTGTACGAAATATCCGACACCCAGATGAAATCGTATGACAGCAAATCGCAGAACGCGGCATACGCATTGCAGGGAAACCTGAAGGTCTATGTGACCACCACCACGTTGCAGAAATACGGCGTGGACATCAAAAGGGGCGACTATCTGGGCATCATGGTTGAGGAAGGCAGGATGTACTACTGGGTGGTGGTCAACGACGGCAAGCTTAACACGGCCAACCAGTCCGTTGTCGGGGCATACAAGACTGGTTTCAGGGTAATAGACGCAAGCCCTGTCACCGACGAGGAATTCAAAGCGATGTAAGCTATGAGCAAGGTACACATAAATACACATGAATACGGCCCAGGCCAGAGGCTTTCCTACCAGGAGGATATTCTCAGAAACAGCCCCATGGCGCCAAACCCAG
>Ga0247611_10010717_pt1 | contig 10721 bp, 9 predicted proteins | sample 177DNAGHGhighgp2_FD_192422 | JGI IMG/M metagenome (GOLD analysis project Ga0247611, IMG submission 192422) | Sheep rumen microbial communities from Palmerston North, Manawatu-Wanganui, New Zealand - 1770 DNA GHGhigh gp2 | ecosystem: Host-associated > Mammals > Digestive system > Stomach > Rumen ... | reverse complement strand
CCAATATACTAATTGTCAGAAAATTAGCTTTACTCTGAAAAATGTTTTATCTTTGCAGGGATAAAACGTGATGATTTATGGAAGAGAAGATGAAAAAGAAGAGAAGGAGATGGCCGTGGATCGTGCTGGCGATCTTGGTCGTGCTGGTGGCTGTGGCTGCGTGGTTCATGCGCCCACCTGCCAATACGATACCCACGGTAAGCCTCGGCTCGTTAGAGAGGTTCCCGCAGTTCAACTCCCAGTATGTGCCACCCCGTGACGTCGTTGTGTGGTTACCTGCTGGCTATCACACGGGAGACTCGTGTGATGTGCTGTACATGCACGATGGCAATATGCTGTTCGATGCCACCACGACGTGGAACCGCCAGGAGTGGCGCGTCGATGAGGTGATGGACAGCTTGATCGGGGCGAACATCATCAGACCTTGCATCGTGGTCGGCATCTACAATACCGATGCCCGCCTCACCGAGTATTTCCCTGCCAAGTCGTGGCAACATGTGCCCGAGGCTGAGCGTCAAGATGTGAAACTGGAGGAGCTCACCGCCGATGCCTATCTGCGCTTCATTGTCGAGGAGTTGAAACCCTTCATCGACAATCGATACAAGCCACTCACGGCCAGGGAGCACACCTTCATGATGGGTTCCAGCATGGGCGGGTTGATCTCGCTGTACGCCCTATGCGAATACCCAGAAGTGTTCGGTGGCGTGTCATGCCTGTCCTCACATCTGTCGATGGCTCATTTGCCCAATGGAGTTGACGGCGAGGTCTGGGCCACGGCATTCCGCGACTACGTTAACGCCCATCTTCCCGAGGCCAACAGCTGCCTCATCTATATGGATCACGGCACTGAGGATTTTGATGCCGACTATGGCAAGTACCAACAGTTGCTGGACAGTGTCATCACGGGCAAGGGCTGGGACGAGGCACACTACATGACCCGCGTGTATCAGGGCCATCGTCATCGCGAGACCAGTTGGGCCGCACGTCTCGACCAGCCACTACTGTTCATGTTGGGGAGATGAGACCCTTGGTTTTGGCAGTGTGGATTAGATGATGTAACTTTGCGGCAGAAACAATAGGCGAAAACATGAGTGACTATGTAACCGTTATCGGAGGCGTGAACATGGACATCTCGGCGGCATTGACGGCGCCGTTTGTCCCTGCCGACTCGGTGCCAGGACAAGTAACCCTGGCGTGTGGAGGCGTTGCGCGTAACATTGCCCACAACCTGCGGCTGATGGGGCATGAAGTGAAATTTGTCAGCGTCTTTGGCGGTGAGACCTTCGGCGAGATGTGCTGGCGCGAGTGCCGAGCCATCGGGCTGGACCTCACGCTGAGCGAGCGCTGCGAGGGGATGCGCAACGGCCTTTACCTGTGTGTCAACGACCAGACGGGCGACATGATTGCCGCCGTTGCCGACACCGATATCATCTCGCACATCACACTCGCCTTTCTCGCGGCACGCATCAACGACATCAACAATTCTGACCTTGTGATTGCCGACACCAACATCTCCACCGAAGCATTGCAGTACCTCATCGACCATTGCACGGCACCTGTGATCATCGACACCGTGAGCACCGCCAAGGCTCCACGCATCATCAAGGCACTGCAGCAAAGCCAGCGCCAACACCTACACGCACTGAAGCTTAACCTGATAGAGGCGCAGACCGTCACCCACTGCGACACGGCAAAAGCCGCTGCCGATCACCTGACGACAATGGGCGTCCATCAGGTCTATATCACCCTGGGCAGTGACGGCGTGTATTGCAGCGACGGTATCCATCACAATCACTACAAGGCCATCCCGACCCGCGTCATCAACACGACAGGGGCGGGTGACGCCTTTATCGCTGGTGTAGCACATGCCCAGATGCAGCTGGAGCCTTTCCCCTCATGCGCCCAAACTGGTCTCCAGGCCGCCCATGCCACCCTACTCTCTCTACAGACCGTCAATCCCGACATCAAGAACTACTTGAGTTAGTGCACAACCAGATATCATGGATATTCAAGAACAACAATAAAAACAAAGACATGAACAAATACTTATCCATCTCACCCGAAGTGCAGCAAGCACTTGACGAAGGCCGTCCCGTGGTCGCCCTCGAATCCACCATTATCTCCCATGGTATGCCCTATCCCCAGAATGTGGAAACGGCCCTGAAGGTCGAACAGACCATCCGTGAACACGGAGCCGTGCCTGCCACCATCGCCATCATCGGCGGTAAGCTCAAGGCTGGTTGCACACCTGAGGAAATTGAATACCTGGGCAAGAAAGGGCAGGCTGTCACCAAGGCCTCACGCCGCGACCTGCCCGTGCTCATCGCCCGCGGCGAGGACGGTGCCACCACCGTCACCACGACGATGATCATTGCCTCAATGGCTGGTATCAAGGTGTTTGCCACTGGTGGCATCGGTGGCGTGCATCGCGGCGCCGAGACCACAATGGACATCAGTGCTGACCTGGAGGAGCTGGCGATGACGCCCGTCATGGTCATCTGTGCCGGAGCCAAGTCCATCCTTGACTTGGGACTCACGCTGGAATACTTGGAGACCAAGGGTGTCCCCGTCATCGGCTACGGCACCGAGGAGCTGCCCGCCTTCTACACGCGCCACAGCGGCTTCAAGGTAGATTACCGCATCGACACCCCCGAGGACCTGGCTGCCGCCTTCCGTGCCAAGCTCGACATGGGCCTGCAGGGTGGTATGCTCGTGACCAACCCCATCCCCGAGGAGTACTCCATGCCTGCCGAGGTCATCAATCGAGCCATCGACGAGGCTATTGACCAAGCCAACCGCCAGGGCATCCGCGGCAAGGAGACAACCCCCTTCCTGCTTGCCAAGGTCAAGGACCTCACTGGTGGAGACAGCCTGGAGAGCAATATCCAGCTCGTGCTCAACAACGCCCGCCTGGCCGCCCTCACCGCAGCAGCATTGAACCGCTGAGCTCTTGCAGAGATAGCTGTGCTGATACAAAGTTTTTCCATAAAAAAGTCAATAATCAGAGATTATTGCGTACTTTTGCAGCTTGTAACAAATTGAGAACAAAAAACGCTAAAAATAGAGTACAATTATGAGATGTCAACATTGCGGACATGAAGTGCCTGACGATTCAGCATTCTGCAACCATTGCGGCTACCGCATGAACCAACAAGTAACGTGCAGCTACTGCCACCAGCCCATGCCCTCCACATCGGTGTTCTGCCCTCACTGCGGCAAGGCCGTTGACAATGCCATGAGCATTGCCAGCCGCGAACCCAGACAGTCAAGAGAGCCCCAACAGCCCACCACCTATAACGAACAACGCCGTGCCGCCGAGCAACGCGCTGCCCAGCGCCAGCCCGCCAATGCCTGGAAGCAGCCCGAGCCTGTTCAAGACGATGACGATGACGACGATAACGGCGGTGGCGGTTCCAACTTCAACCGCAACCTCATTATAGGCATTGTGACGGCCGTGCTGCTCATCGCCCTGCTGAGCCTGATGCGCCACTGCAACAGCGAGGAGAATGACCGTCTGGAGGCACGTGCCGACAGTGCTGCCATGATTGCCGACAGCAGCCAGGAGCCCATGCAGGTTCTCAATGCTGAATTGAGTCGCAACGGCATGACCGATGACAAGGCTTACACGGCTTGCGCCGTGCGCCTCAGCAGCACCGACCCCGACACCCCCGAGCGCATCGTCGGTGTGACCTACAAGGACGACACCGACCGTCCATTCGTCAAGGTCTATACCCTCACCCGCGACGGTGCCCAGTGGAAGACCGAGCTGGCTCAGACCAAGTATTATGACGGTCGCTCCATCATCATGGACAACAGCTCGCTCATCGCCGACGCCATGAACGTGCCTCGCGCCGTCTCTGTCGATGGCAAGCAATGCCTCTACTTTGCCTTCCTCAACCACCTGAAGGGTGCCGGCGAGGGCAACAATGGCCGCGTGACACTGGCCCTCTATGATGTAGATGGCAAGAAGTTGACCACGCTGACCTACGACGGCCAGATTCGCTCCCGCACCGACGGTCGCCAGTATGTCTATAGCCGCGGACCCCTCGAGAGTACCAGCAGCAGTGAGCGCAGTTTCCTGCGCCAGGAGGCTGCAAGCCTGGGGTGCATCCGTGTAGCCACCCAGGAAGAGATTGATGCCGAGGAAGAGGCCAAAGCCAAAGAAGAGGAAGAGAAAGCCCTCGCTGGCGAAGAGAACGCCGATGCCAAGTGGGATCATGACAATGCCGAGAACATGGACAAGCTCAAGGAGGGCGAGGAAGTGAAGATGAAGCCCACCCAGTATGACAAGCCCATCATCAACATGAAGGAGATCAAGGACAAGCTTGAGAACGACCGCTATCTGGTATTCCTTGACACCAAGGGATCGGTTGTCGGCTTCAACAAGAGCACCCGCAAGTACTTCACCGTCTATGGCGGCAAGAACGGTCCTGCCAGCCACATCAGCTTCGGTGGCGACAACAACGTGCACATCAAGACATCTAACGGCACCATCACCTACGACCTCGTGCATGACCGCGCCAAGTCTTCCAACTAAATAAGCGATATCAATGACTCCCGAAAAACGATACTACTTCTGGTTCTTCCTGAAGTTGAATGTCATCCTCGTGGGGCTGCTTGCCCTGCTGTGGTGGCTCAACAATGTCGTGTATGCGGGATGAACGTCTAACAACTCAGAACAAACGTCTTACTATGGTTGAAATCAGAGAAATCCAACCCACCAAGCGCAACCTGCTCAAGTTTGTGCACTTCCCCATCGACGACCTCTACCGCGACAGCAAGTACTTCGTGCCGCCCTTAGTCACTGATGAGGTTAACACCCTCATGCCCGACAAGAACCCCGCGTTTGACTTCTGCGAAGCCATTTACTTCCTTGCCTATCGCGACGGCAAGATCGTGGGACGCGTTGCCGGCATCATCAATCACGTGTGCAACGAGCGCTCGGGCAAGAAAGAAGCCCGCTTCAGCTATATCGACTTCATCGACGATGCCGAGGTGGTTGACGCCCTCATCGAGGCCGTGACCAAGTGGGGCAAGAGCAAGGGCATGGAGCACCTGACCGGTCCGCTGAGTTTCACCGACATGGACCCCGAGGGTATGCTCATCGAGGGCTTCGACCGCGTGGGTACCAGCGGAGGCATCTACAACTACCCTTATTACCCCAAGCACATGGAACGCCTGGGCTTTGTCAAGGATGCCGACTGGATCGAGCTGTTGATCACTATCCCCGAAGAGATTCCCGAGAAGATGGTGCGCATCTCCAACATCGTGGCCGAACGCAACAATCTGACAACCATCAAATATACCAACCGCAAGCAACTCGTTGCCGACTACGGTGACGCTATCTTCAAGCTGATCAATGTGGCCTACGATGACATCTTCGGCTACTCGCCGCTGTCGGACAAGCAGATCAAGCATTACATCAAGATGTACCTGCCATTCCTGCCATTGAACGACCTGTCGATGGTCATCGACAAGACGACCCGTGAGCTCATCGCCGTGGGCATCTCCATCCCCTCGATGGCAAGGGCGCTCATCAAGAACCGCGGCCGCCTCTTCCCCATGGGCTGGAAGCCGCTGTTGCAAGCCTTCAAGCACAACGACGTGGTGGACCTGATGCTCATCGCCGTCAAGCCCGAGTACCAGAACAAGGGCGTCAATTCGTTGCTGTTCACCGACCTCATCCCCTGCTTCAACCAGAACGGCTACAAGTATGCCGAGAGCAACCGTGAGCTTGAACTCAATACCAAGGTGCTCAAGCAGTGGGAATACTTTGAGCGCGAACAGCACAAGCGCCGCCGCGCCTTCACCAAGGAGATTTAACTATTTTGCAGACAAAAACAATTTAAAACCAATAATATGAACGACAAGATTCAAGTTATCAGCCGATATGCCCTCGATGGCAAGATCGCCGAGTGTGCACAGGGGTTGCGTGAAACCGCCCTGGCCGCCAAGCAGACGCTCGAGAACGGCAGCGGTGCCGGCAACGACTTCCTGGGTTGGCTCCACCTGCCCAGCAGCATCGACGAGCAACAGTTCCTGGCAATAGAGCAGAGTGCAGCCCAGCTGCGCAACGAGTGCGAGTACATCATCAGCATCGGCATCGGCGGCAGCTACCTCGGTGGCAAGGCCGTCATCGAGGCCCTGAGCAACCATTTTGCCGCCTACAGGCAGGACTGTGGTCCCAAGGTGCTGTTTGCTGGCAGCAACATCGGCGAGGACTATCTCTATGACATGATGGATCTGGTGCGCGGACACAAGTTCGGCATCATCGTCATCTCCAAGTCGGGCACCACAACCGAGCCCGCCATCGCCTTCCGCCTGTTCAAGGAGATGCTTGAGAAGCAGGAGGGCAAGGCATTTGCTCAGCGCAACATCATCGCCATCACCGACGCCCGCCGTGGAGCCCTGCGCAGCCTGGCGACCCAGGAGGGCTATGCCACCTTTGTCATCCCCGACAACGTGGGCGGCCGCTTCTCGGTGCTCACACCCGTGGGACTGCTGCCTATCGCTGTGGCTGGGTTTGACATCCGTGCCCTCGTGGCTGGTGCCGTCGAGATGGAGCAGGGCGGCGACGAGCAGGTAATGGAATATGCCATCGCCCGCAACGCCCTCTACCAGAATGGCAAGAAGATCGAGATGCTCGCCAACTTCACCCCGCGCCTGCACTTCCTGGCCGAGTGGTGGAAGCAGCTCTACGGCGAGAGCGAGGGCAAGGACCACAAGGGCATCTTCCCTGCCAGCGTCGATTTCACCACCGACCTGCACAGCATGGGCCAGATGATCCAGGACGGCGAGCGCACGCTCTTTGAGACGGTCCTGAGCGTGGGCGACCAGCAGCATGAGGTCATCATCCCGCGTGACGAGGAAGACCTCGACGGCCTCAATTACATCGCCGGCAAGAATGTGGACTATGTCAACAAGATGGCCGAGCTGGGAACCCGCCTGGCACATGTGGACGGCGGCGTGCCCAATCTGCTCATCACCATCCCCGCACTGACCGAGCGCTTTGTGGGCCAGCTGATCTACTTCTTTGAGAAGGCGTGCGGCGTCAGTGGCTACATGCTGGGCGTGAACCCGTTTGACCAGCCCGGCGTCGAGGCCTACAAGAAGAACATGTTCGCCCTGCTCGAGAAACCCGGTCACGAGGAGGCCACCAGGGCTATCAAAGAGAAACTCAAGAACTAAAAAACAACAATAACAGAAGGGAAACAACAATTACAATGTCTAAACAACATGAAAACCAGAACTGATGATTAATTGTTCTTATTGTATTGGTTGTTTTCCTCTTAAACCAGTTAGTTATTTAACGTAAAATGATTTATCCGATTCTTTCGGCCGAGGAAGCCGCCGAATTTGTACAAAATGGCTTCACAGTGGGTGTTTCGGGCTTTACATCACCCGGTTGTCCCCAGGCAGTGCCTGTTGCCATCGCCGAGCGCGCCAAGCGCGAGCACGAGGCAGGACGCGAGTTCAAGATCAACCTCTTCTCTGGTGCATCGACCAGCGACCACATCGACGGTGAGCTGACGCGTGCCGATGCGCTGAACTTCCGCACGCCCTACCAGTCGCACCCCGACATGCGCAAGGCTATCAACGGGGGTGCTATCCACTATAACGACCGCCACCTGAGCGAGCTCGCACAGGAGTTCCGCTATGGCTTCTATGGCAAGATGGACATCGCCATCGTCGAGGCACAGAGCATCACCGACGACGGTGACATCGTGCTGGGCACCTCGATGGGCAACACCGCTACCTGGCTCAAGATGGCCGACAAGGTGATTGTCGAGGTCAACGACCAGATTCCCGAGACCATCCTGGGCATGCACGACGTCTATACGCCCAATGATCCGCCCTACCGTCGCGAGATTCCCATCTACACGCCTCACGACCGCGTGGGCACCCCCACCGCCCATGTTGACCCCAAGAAGGTCCTGGGCGTCGTGAAGACCTCGCTGCCCATCAGCAAGGAGGGAGCCTTCACTCCCGTTGATGACGTGACGGCTGCCATCGGCCACAACGTGTGTGCCTTCCTCGTGAATGAGCTCAAAGCTGGCCGCATCCCCAAGGAGTTCCTGCCCCTGCAGAGTGGTGTGGGCAACATCGCCAATGCCGTGCTCGACGCCCTTGACAAGAGCAGCGACATTCCCGCATTTGAGATGTACACCGAGGTCATCCAGGACAGCGTCCTTGAGTTGCTCGAGAGCGGCAAGTGCAAGTTTGCCAGCACCTGCTCGATGACCTTCTCCAGCCAGGCCATGACCGAGTTCTTCGAGAAGGGCGAGGCCCTGCATGGCAAGGTCCTCATGCGTCCCAGCGAGATCAGCAACAACCCCGAGGTGGTTCGCCGCTTGGGCGTCATCACGATGAACACCGCCATCGAGGCCGACATCTATGGTCACATCAACTCGACCCACGTCAGCGGTACGCGCCTGATGAACGGCGTGGGCGGTTCGGGCGACTTCACCCGCAATGCCTACATCAGCATCTTCCTGTGCCCGTCGATCAAGAAGGATGACTGCATCAGCACCATCGTGCCCATGGTTTCCTATCCCGACCACAACCCCCACTCGGTAGATATCATCATCACCGACCAGGGTATCGCCGACCTGCGCGGCAAGGATCCCTTGCAGAGCGCACACGAGATCATCGAGAAGGCCGCCCATCCCGTCTATCGCCCCCTGCTGCGCGAGTACCTCAACCTCGCTAAGAAGGGTCACGTGATGATGAACCCCGATTTGGCACTGGCCTTCCACAGCACCCTGATGCACGACGGCGACATGCGCAAGACCGACTTCGCCAAGTTCATGAAGTAAATTCCCTCATGAAGGGTAAGACCTTGATTAACCATCGCACTGCTGGCAGGCCTTACGCTTGCCAGCAGTTGTTCTTAGAGGAGTTAGATGTCATCGAGGCTTAGGCCACGGTAGGTGATGTCGTAGTTACCGAATTTCCTTGTGGTTTTCAGAAAAACATCGGCTTTGGCACGCAGAATAGAAAGGTCGATGTTGCGTCGTTGGCGTTTGACCTCGATAAACTCGGCTTTCTTATTCAGCTCGTCGGCAGCGATGATGTCTATCTCGTTTTCGCCATGGCGGTCGTGCCATTGACCGATTCGGGTGTATTGCCCTGACTCTACCAGCTGCAACGTGCAGAGCTCTTCTAATACTTGACCACTGTAGGTGTCATAATCCCGGGTGATGATTTCCTTGAGCTTGCCGTATGCGCCGATTTCCAGCATATAGTTGTATTTGTAAACGAATCGGAACCAGAAACGCAGGAAACTGTCATGAATTCGATAGTGGACATTCTTGCGAGGCGAGCTTTCAAACATCGGCTGTGCCTTAATAATCAAGCCATAGTCGTATTCAAGACGGGTCAGGTAGCCTCCAATTTCTTTCTTCAGTATATCCTCAATGTCGCCACGGGTCGTGTGGCCCTGGGCAATGAGCGAAAGAATGGAAAAATAAACGGTGTAATCACGCCCGAACTCCTCAATAAGCATCGAGCGCCCCTCGTCAATGAAGGGGCTATCTTCTCTAATAATGGCATCGAGCATAGCGGATGTTGTGTAGCATCCGCCATCAATAAGAAGTTCAACATACTTGGCAACGCCACCAGTGAAGAGGTATAGTGCCAACAAATCCTCATTGCTGTAGCCAGGGGCACACTCTTTCATGATAGTCTGCAGCTCCGAGGGGGCAAAGGGATATACCGAAATTCTTTGTGTCTGGCGGTTATAGAGAGGTTCCTTCTTGTCGCGGAAAATCTTATTCATCAGAGAATTGACCGATCCACAGACCAGAAGATTGATTCTGGCTCCATCCTTGTGCAAGTCCCAGATTTTCTGCATTTCGCTGAATACGGCTTTGTTCACGCGATAGAACTCCTGGAATTCGTCAATAACAAGCGTGATATGCCGTTCGTGGGCCAATTTCATCAGGTATTCAAACACTTCGGCGAATCTCGTAGGAATGCCTAACTGAGGGATTCCTAACTTCTCTTCTATTTCGGCAACATAATCCGCACACAGTTCGCTCTCAACCTTGCGTGATACAAAGAAGTACAAAAAGGACACATCACTATAGGCATTCAACACAAGTGACGTTTTACCGATGCGCCGCCGACCTGTCACGACCGTGAATTGCGCCACCTGACGCGACAATTCGCGTATGTTGCGCAATTTTTCTATCTCTTTATCCCTATCAAAAAACTTCATACACTGATGATTATTTAAAGAAACAGCCAGTTCCGAAACCGTGGTTTCGGAACTGCAAATTTAGGTATGTTTTTTGTATCCCACAAGTATCTGATGAAAAAACACTTCAACTTTTACTTGTCATGGACGGCACGGATCGACATGTGAAATGCCCGCAGGAAGTCAATAAACCCGTAACCACACATGTGAACAGAGTGGAATGAGAAGGTTGAAAACTGATTTTTCCATTTTTTCTCATTTTTCTTTTTTTTCTTTGTGTGCACGTGACCTCACGCCGCTAAGCGTTGACGTTATTGCTCGCAAGTGCTCGCAAAAAATTGAACAAAATTATTTTTTGCCACGCAATGGATGCTCGCTAAGCGTATGCGTAGAAAAAAAAGAAAAAAGAGAATTTTAGAATTTTCTATCTGTCTTAGTTGAGTATTCTATATGGAAATTATTGGTCAAAACTATTGGGATGACCAAATTTCTATTTTTCTATTTTTTCTATAATATATATATA
>Ga0247611_10010715_pt1 | contig 10722 bp, 5 predicted proteins | sample 177DNAGHGhighgp2_FD_192422 | JGI IMG/M metagenome (GOLD analysis project Ga0247611, IMG submission 192422) | Sheep rumen microbial communities from Palmerston North, Manawatu-Wanganui, New Zealand - 1770 DNA GHGhigh gp2 | ecosystem: Host-associated > Mammals > Digestive system > Stomach > Rumen ... | reverse complement strand
AGCAGCATAGCTCTTACCAAAGTTCAGCTCAATACCCACGGTGTAGGTGCGGTTGGGGCTGTAGTCATAGTCAGTACCACCACTGAAGTTGTACTGGGGATCCATACCATCGAGGTGGGTGAACAGGGCCAGGTTATCAACCGAACCAAAGATGCGGGCACCGGTCATACCCAGCTTGCTGATCCAAGCGTTGGGCAGAGCATAAGCCAGCGTGATGTTCTTGATAGCGAAGTAGCTGGCGTCGATCAGGAAGCGATCGGTATTAGCGATAGACTCGGCAATGGTCGAACGGGGAACGTCGGTCACGTCACCGGGCTTCTGCCAACGGCGCATCATGTGCTTGTTCCAGGTCGAGCTCAGGTACCACAGGTTCATGTCGCTGGCATACAGGCTATCATAAACCTTGCCACCCAGCGAGTAAGTAGTCAGCACGCTCAGGGTCAGACCCTTCCAGCTGAAGTCGGTACCCAGCGAACCGAAGATGTCCGGCTGGCGGCTGCCCTGGTAGTACTTGCAGGTATTTGCAAGAGAGTAGCTGTCGGTGATGTACTCACTGCCAGGAATCATGTTACCATCATCGTCCTTCTCATAGGCCCAGTACAGTGAATGACCGTTAGAGGGGTCTACACCAGCACTCTTAGCCATATAATAGGTGTTGATGGGCATACCCTCCTTGATCACGCGAACGCCGCTGATGAGCTCGGGAGCCTCATCGGTCAGCTTGATGACCTTGTTCTTGTTGTGGGTAGCCATTGCAGTGATGTTCCACTCAAAGTCGGCAGTGCGGACGGGAGTGATGCGCAGCGATGCCTCAACACCACGGTTGCGCATGTCGCCCACGTTGTCCATGAAGCCGGTGAAACCGGTCGACAATGCCATGGGACGGTTGAGCAGCATGTTCTTGGTCAAGCGGTTGTAGAAGTCCACGTTCAACTGCAAGCGGTGGTTGAACAGGATAGCGTCAAAGCCGGCGTTGAAGTTCTGGCTCTTCTCCCAAGATACCTTCTGGTTCTCGAGCGAAGCAATCAGCGCACCGATGTTGGTAGCGTTGCTGTAGCTCAGGTCGTACAGTGACTGCCATGCATAGTAAGTGGTCAACATATCGTTACCCTGCTCACCATAGCTGGCCTTAACTGACAGGTTGTTGACCCAACCCACGTTCTGCATGAACTTCTCACCCGATACACGCCAGTTAGCACCAACGCTCCAGAAGGTGCCCTTGTTGTGGTCGGGGTGGAAGCGCGACGACTTGTCCTGACGCAGCGAAGCGCTCAGGAAGTAGCGGCCAGCGTAGTTGTAGTTGATACGACCCAGATAAGAGTCGATGCGGTACTTGTCGGTATAGGAGTCAGCCTCCAGCAGGGTGGTAGCGGGACGCAGCTCGAAGATGCCGTCAACCAAGTTGGTCTTGCCGGCAACCAGATAGCTGTACTCATAGGCATACCACTCGTGACCCAGCAACAGACCGATGGTGTGCTCACCGAAGGTGCGGTCCCAAGTCAACAACTGGTTGAAGGTGTAGCTCTGGGTGCGACGGTTGTACTTCTCAAGCAGACCACCGGCGCTAGCCTGGTTACCGTGCTGAGAGTTCATGTAGTTGGTGTTGTTGCGGTTCACATAGTCCATGCTGAAGTTAGCAGCGAGCTTGAGGCCTTGACGCCAGCCATACTTGGCCAGGTCGCTACCCAGGATGATACCTGTACGCAGACCGGCAACGTCGCGCTTAGCATAAGCCTTATCCAGCATCAGCATACCCAGTGACGAGAAGTCGGTCATCGAACCGGGACGGGTGCCGTAAGGAGTTGACTCACCCCAGTCATACTGAATGTTACCATCAGCATCGTAAACGGTGTTACCGTTGATGTCCTTCAAGTAAACGGGCAGCAGCGGGTTGATGAACTGTGCGGTGTACCAGGGGTTAGAGGTGCTGGTGCCGTCATAGTCACTAAAGTTCTGCATGGCGTGAGCCAACGACATGTTGATGTTGGCGCCCAACCAGTCAGTAATCTGGCTGGTGATGTTGGCACGGCCAGTGTAGCGCTCATAGTTGGTGGTCTTCAAGATACCATCCTCGTTGAGGTAACCCAGCGACATCATGTACTGAGCACGCTCGGTACCGCCAGTCACCTGCAACTGGTGCTCGTGACGGAAGGCATTGTTGCGGATTACGCTGTCATACCAGTCCTCGTTCCAAGCACTATTTGCATCGGCACGAACATAACCGGTAGCAGGATCAATCAGCTGATCCCAGGTGTAGTTCTTGAAGGGGTTGTACTGCTCACCACCCAGCTGGCTGCTCAGACTAGCGCGGGCGATAGCCTCGGCGTCACTCCAGCTGTTGCCGTTGTCGATAGCCTGGTTGCGCAGGGCTTCGTAAACGAGCTGTACATACTCCTTCTGGTCCACATGCTGGTAGCGCTTGGTGGCACGTGATGACCAACCGAAGGTCGAACGCCACATGATGTTGCTGCGGCCTTCAACACCCTTCTTGGTAGTAATCATCACAACACCGTTGGCACCACGGGCACCGTACAGAGCGGCAGCCGAAGCATCCTTAAGGACGGTCATCGACTCGATATCCGACGGGTTGATCGATGCCAGGTTGCCATCAAAGGGAGCACCATCAACAACATACAACGGGGTGCTGTAAGCGTTGATCGAACCGTAACCACGAATCTGGATGTTGGGCGACGAACCGGGCTGGCCCGATGCGCTGGTCACCTGCAGACCGGCTACGTTACCCTCGAGGGCCTTGGTAGCGTCGGTCACGGGACGCAACTCCAGTTTCTTGTTGGTCACAGCCTCGGCCGAACCCGTGTAAGAGGTCTTCTTGGTAGTACCATAGGCAACTACCATCACCTCATCAATCGTCGTACCGCTATCACTCAAGGTAATAGCCATGTGAGACTGAACAGGAAGTTCCTGGGTTTGATAACCCACATACGAAACTTTGAGGGTCTTCACATTGTAGGGAAGATTGAGCGAGAACTCACCGTTAACGTCGGTGGCCGCGCCGTTTCCTCCGCCAATGGGCTGTACCGTTGCACCAATCAGCGGTTCGCCGTTGGGATCGGTAACTTGTCCCCTCACTACTTGTTGGGCACTCATGCCCAGTGAGATAGCACAGATGGCTATCAGCAGCAGAAATAGCTTCTTCATAAAATAGTGATGTTTATTAATTAATACAAAATTAAAAAAATTGTGTTATATTTCATCAGTTACTGTAAGGTTTCGATGGTGCTTTTCTTTAGCCGCAATCGAGATTTTACAAGTATGCAAAACTAGTTAAAAAATGTGACACGGGCAAAATAAATGAAAGATTTTAACTAATTGCCCTTGTTTTCTGACTTTTTTTGAATTTTGGATATTTTTACATAAAAAATACTCAATTTGTGTCAATTACTTTATATCCTATTGATAATTAATTATTTTACACTGAAAAACTCAGAAAAATCATCAAATGAATGCTCTAAAAACAAATGTTAAAAACAACACATTTTAACATTCTGATTTTAACTAAATATAATCACGTTTTGTGACAATCTGAACCATTTATTTTCCATAAAATGACAACTGAATCACTGTCCATTCTTTTGCTTAAATGGAAATGGCTATTCTCCTATTCCCGATTTTTCATAGCAATGCCACATCACGATAGCAGCACAACATGAGATATTAAGTGAATGCTTGGTGCCGTGTTGAGGAATCTCAACACACACATCACTGGCATCCACAACCGCCTGATCGACCCCCTTGACTTCATTGCCCAGGATGATAGCGGTCTTCCCTGCCCTATCTATAACGAATTTTTCAAGACTCACACTGTCATGCACCTGCTCAATGCTGCAGATTGTGTATCCTGCCTGCTTGAGTTGCTCAACTGCTTCTAGTGTAGTAGTATAGTAGGTCCAGGCAACCGACTCCTCGGCTCCCAGTGCGGTCTTGTGAATCTCGGCTTTAGGCGGCTGGGGGGTGATGCCGCACAGACAAATGCGCTCAATGAGAAAAGCATCGGCAGTACGGAAGACCGAACCCACATTCATCTCGCTGCGCACATTGTCCAGTACCAGTGTTACCGGAAGCTTATCCATCTTCCTGTATTGCTCTGCATCCACACGGTGCAGTTCTATCATCGACTTCTTGAGTGCCATGACTTGATGTATTGATTAATTCACCACAAATGTACAATAAAATAATGAAACAAATGCCGTATATTTGTAGTCTGCTATCAGCAAGCGTTAATAGACTTGTCAATAAACCTGTCAATTGTTGTTCAAAACTATTTGAAAAAAAACAACAGAAAATACTTGACATTTTAAAATCAAGTCGGCTTATCAATAATCCTGAATCAGGCAAAAAAAGATAGCACAAACTTTTTATTGTGTTTTAAACACTGTTTTCAAGGTCAATTGTAAGTAAAATCCACAGGAATTTATTAACTTTGCAGGTTGTTTACACCATGTTAATAAAGTGGCGAAACTGCTATTATTCAGCAATTAGGCTTGTTGATAACCTATAAATAATGTTGATTAATTGTCAATATCTGAAAATCAGACTGGAGAGTCAACAAAGTTTTCAACACAATTAACAGGCATAGTTGTTATTGATAAATTAATTTTTTAAAGATTTTAAAAACCAAACAATATATAATATGAATGTTGAAAAAGGATATGTCGATGAGCCCATTGAGAGCGGCATCGACCTTAGAGAAGAAATCTTGCGCCTGAAGAAGGAGCGCAATGCCGTCATTATGGCTCACTATTACCAGCGTGAGGAAATCCAGCAGCTGGCCGATTACATCGGCGACAGTCTGGCACTGGCCCAGCTGGCAGCCAAAACCGATGCGCCGGTGATTGTCCTGTGTGGTGTACACTTCATGGGAGAGACTGCCAAGATCCTGTGTCCCGACAAGACGGTCATCGTGCCCGACTTGAGTGCCGGATGCTCGCTGGCCGACAGTTGCCCTGCCGACAAATTTGAGGAATTTGTCAAGGAGCACCCTGATCACACCGTCATCAGCTATGTCAACACGAGCGCAGCCGTCAAGGCGGTGACCGACGTTGTAGTGACTTCGGGCAATGCCAAGGAAATCGTCGGCAGCCTGCCTCAGGACGAAAAAATCATCTTTGGTCCCGACCGCAACCTGGGCAACTACATCAACAGCATCACGGGACGCGAGATGCTGCTGTGGGACGGCGCCTGCCATGTGCATGAGAAATTCAGTGTCGCTGCGATTGCTGATCTCAAGCGTGAGCATCCCGAGGCCAAGGTGCTGGTTCATCCCGAGTGCCCCAAGCCCGTGCGCATCATGGCCGACAAGGTGGGTTCAACCCAGGCCCTGCTCAACTATGCTGTTGACAGTGAAAGCAAGGAATTCATCGTGTGCACCGAGAGCGGCATCCTCATCGAGATGCAGCGCCGTTGCCCCGATAAGACATTCATTCCCGCTCCTCCCGAGGACGGCACCTGTGCCTGCAACGAGTGTGAGTACATGAAGCTCATCACTTTGGAAAAATTGTATAACTCGCTCAAGTTCATGGCACCTGAGATTGAGGTGGATCCCGCCATCGCTGAGCGCGCCGTGAAGCCTATCCAGCGCATGCTTGACATCTCTCGCGAGTTAGGCATCATCAAATAGAATTACTAAACATCTTATATATTATATTAAGGACTATATAAAGAAAATGGACTATAACTATAAAGAAATAGAGAAAAAGTGGCAACAATACTGGCGTGAGCATCACACCTACAAATGTGAAATAGATAACAACCGACCTAAGTTCTATGTACTTGACATGTTCCCCTATCCTTCGGGAGCAGGTCTTCATGTGGGACATCCGCTGGGATACATTGCCAGTGACATCTATGCACGTTACAAGCGCCTGAAGGGTTTCAACGTGCTGCATCCCATGGGTTATGATGCCTATGGCCTTCCCGCAGAGCAATATGCCATCCAGACGGGTCAGCATCCCGAAATCACCACCAACCAGAACATTGCCCGCTATCGTGAGCAGCTTGACAAGATAGGTTTCTGCTATGACTGGGATCGTGAAGTGCGCACCTGTGATCCCAAATATTACAAGTGGACGCAGTGGGCCTTCCTGCAGATGTTCAAGAGCTACTATAACACCGAGCTTGACAAGGCACGTCCCATCGATGAACTGGTGGCACACTTTGAGAAGCATGGAACCGAGGGTTGCAATGCTCACACCACCTGCACCGACACGTTTACCGCGGCTGAGTGGAACGCGATGACCCAGGTGCAGCACAATGACGTGCTGATGAACTATCGTATCGCCTATTTGGGCAATACGATGGTAAACTGGTGTCCCAAGCTGGGCACTGTGCTTGCCAACGATGAGGTGAGCGAGGGCGTATCGGTGCGTGGCGGCTATCCTGTAGAGCAGAAGATGATGCGCCAGTGGTGCTTGCGTGTGTCGGCCTTTGCCGGGCGCTTGTTGCGTGACTTGGACACCATCGAGTGGACCGAGTCTATCAAGGAGACGCAGCGCAACTGGATCGGCTACAGTGAGGGTGCCGATATGACCTTCCCCATTGCCGAGAGCGACAAGAGCCTGCTCATCTTTACCACCCGTGCCGACACCATCTTCGGTGTGACCTTCATGGTACTGGCTCCTGAGAGCATCTACGTTGACGAGGTGGTGACTGCCGACCAGCGTGCCGCTGTGGATGCTTATCTCGATGAGGTAAAGCACAAGACTGAGCGCGAGCGCATGATTGAGAAGAAAGTGAGCGGTGTGTTCACCGGCAGTTATGCTGTGAATCCCATCACGGGCAAGAATATACCTATATATATAAGTGATTATGTGCTGGCAGGTTACGGCACGGGCGCCATCATGGCAGTGCCGGCGCACGACAGCCGCGACTACGCCTTTGCCAAGCACTTTGACCTGCCCATCATCCCGCTGATTGAGGGTGCCGACGTGAGCGAGGAGAGTTTTGATGCCAAAGAAGGCATCATGACCAACTCGTCTAACGAACGTCTGCAACTCAATGGCTTGACGGTCAAAGAGGCTATTGCCAAGACCAAGCAGTATATCGAGGAGTCAGGCATCGGCCACGTCAAGGTGAACTATCGCCTGCGCGACGCTATCTTCAGCCGTCAGCGTTACTGGGGTGAACCGTTCCCCATCTATTACGATGAGAACAACCAGCCGCAGCCGCTTGACGAGAGCAAATTGCCGCTGCTCTTGCCCGAGGTGGACAAGTTCCTGCCCACCGAGACTGGCGAGCCGCCTCTGGGCCGCGCCAAAAACTGGGTGACTGAAGACGGTTATCCCCTGGAGTTGAACACCATGCCTGGTTTCGCCGGATCGTCGGCCTATTACCTGCGCTATATGGACCCGCACAATGATGAGGCACTCGTTTCACATGATGCTGATGATTATTGGCGTCAGGTTGACCTCTATGTGGGTGGTACCGAGCATGCTACGGGTCACTTGATTTACAGCCGTTTCTGGAACAAGTTCCTCTATGACTACGGTTATGTGTGTGAGGCCGAGCCCTTCCGCAAGTTGGTCAATCAGGGCATGATTCAGGGTCGCAGCAACTTTGTATACCGCATTAAGGACACCAACAAGTTTGTTTCGCTCAATCTCAAGGATCAGTATGACGTGACGCCTATCCATGTTGACGTGAATATTGTTCATACTGATGCGCTGGATATCGAGAAATTCCGCGAGTGGCGCCCCGAATTCAAGGATGCCGAGTTCATTCTTGAAAACGGCAAGTACATCTGTGGCTGGGCCATTGAAAAGATGTCCAAGTCGATGTTCAACGTCGTTAATCCCGATGACATTGTGGAGCGCTATGGTGCTGATACCTTGCGTCTGTATGAGATGTTCCTGGGTCCTGTCGAAGCCAGCAAACCCTGGGATACCAACGGCATTGATGGCGTGAACCGCTTCCTCAAGCGCCTGTGGGCACTCTTCTACAAGGGTGACGAGATGCTGTTGACCGACGAGAAACCCAGTGGCGAAGCACTGAAGTCATTGCACAAACTCATCAAGAAGGTGAGCGGTGACATCGAGACCTTCAGCTACAACACGTCGGTTGCGGCCTTCATGATCTGTGTCAATGAGTTGACAGCCATGAAATGCCGTTCCCGTGAGATTTATGAGCCGCTGGTAGTGCTGCTTGCTCCATTTGCTCCCCACATTTCCGAGGAATTGTGGCATGTGCTGGGTCATGAGACTACCGTGTGTGATGCCCAGTGGCCCACGTGGAACGAGGATTACCTGAAAGAATCGACAGTGAAGTATGGCGTATCGTTCAACGGCAAGTCACGTTACACCATCGAGGTGCCTGCCGATGCCGATGAGGAAGAAGTGAAGCGCCTTGCTCTGGCCGACGCTGGTGCCGAACGCTGGCTTGACGGCAAACAGCCCAGGAAGGTCATCTTTGTCAAGGGCAAACTTGTCAACATCGTCGTGTAAATATTTTGATTAAACTACGAATTACGCGAATTATACGAATAGAAAAATTAGTTGAATTCGTGTAATTCGTAGTTTTTTATTATTCAGTAAATGATGAAGAAGATTGTTTTTGCTACCAATAATGCACACAAGTTGCAGGAGTTGCGACAGATGCTGGGAGACTGCTACGAGATACTGGGTCTTGCCGACATCGATTGCCATGAGGACATTCCCGAAACGGCCGATACCATTGAGGGAAATGCCAAGATGAAGGCCAATTATGTCAAGGAGCATTACGGCTATGACTGCTTCAGTGATGATACGGGCCTGGAAATTGACGCCCTGAATGGTGAGCCTGGAGTTCATTCGGCACGTTATGCCGGACCAGGTCACGATAGCGAGGCCAACATCGACAAGGTGCTGAAAAAACTGGATGGCGTTACCGAGCGAACTGCCCGTTTCCGCACCGCAATAGCCCTACTCCAGGGTGACGAGATGCACATTTTTGAGGGTCAGGTCGAGGGCATTATCCTCACCGAGCGTCACGGCACGGGAGGTTTCGGCTATGACAGCATTTTCCAGCCTGTTGAGGGTGACGGCAGCACATTTGCCCAGATGTCACCCGAACAGAAAAACAGTATCAGCCATCGTGGCCGCGCCGTAGCCCGTCTGGTGGCTTTCCTCAATGGCCAGCAGTAAAAAACTCTTTGAACATTAGTGGATGCATTTGCAATATATCGCCTGCCGCATGCCAGTGAATGTACACTGGTGGGGCAGCGTGGTGTGCCTGATGCCTTGCCCGAATTAAGAATGCTGGACGGCAAGCGCGGTTTTGTGATTGCTCCGTTCACTCCTGGTGACACGTCGCCCATCATCCTGTTGCGTCCTGATGTGGTGAGGCAGTATTCCTATGATGAAGTGAAACAGATTCATTCCCTTCCTTATCATTCAGGAGTGAATAAATTGTCTTCCAGCCCCGCATCCCGTGAGCAGTATCATGACATATTTTCCCGATTTCATCGGGCTTTTTCGGCTACTGACATCCAAAAAGTGGTGCTTGCACGATGCGCCGATATCAGTCACGAAGGCATAGTTAAAGAGAACCTGTTCACAGCGGCCTGTGAGCGATATCCCGAAGCTTTTGTGGTATTGTTCTCGGCTCCGCAATGCGGCACCTGGTTGATGGCTACCCCCGAGGTGTTAGTTGACCGTGACGGTGACAGGTGGCACACGATGGCATTGGCGGGTACGATGCCCTACAGCGATAATCTGCCGTCATGGAGTGATAAGAATGTGCAGGAACAGGCCTATGTGACGCATTACATTAAGGAATGTCTTGGCCACTATAGCGATGAGGTGACATCAAGTGGTCCTTATACCACCCGTGCTGGCAAGTTAGTGCACTTGCGCACCGATTTCTCGTTCACGTTGCGTCCCGATGCGTCAGTGGGCAGTCTGCTGGAAGACCTGCACCCCACGCCTGCCGTGTGTGGTCTGCCCAAGCAGGATGCACATCGTTTTATCATTGAAAATGAGTCTCTTGACCGCAGTTATTACAGTGGTTTTTCTGGGCCGATGGATGTCAACGGCGACACGGCGATGTTTGTCTCGTTGCGTTGCATGCGCATCTGTGACGATCGCTATCGTCTTTACGCCGGCGGTGGAATCTTGTCTCAAAGCGACGAGGAGATGGAATGGAATGAAACAGCCGCCAAGATGCAAGCAATGCTATCTCTAATCAATTGAGAATTATGAGTTATAGTGATAAGGAAAATATCAATATCTTGTGTGCAGTGATGTTGGGTCACGGCATTACCCGTGCTGTGGTGTGTCCCGGTTCGCGCAATGCGCCCATCGTACACAACCTCAATGAGTGCCCGCAGGTTACCTGTTATCCTGTGACCGACGAACGCAGTGCCGGCTTCTTTGCCTTGGGTATGGCGGAGCAGACGGATGAGCCCGTGGTGGTGTGTGTCACCTCGGGCACGGCCTTGCTTGATTTGGCCCCTGCGGTGGCCGAGGCGCGTCATCGCCACTTGCCTCTAGTGGTCATCAGTGCCGACCGTCCCATGGCGCACATTGGCCAGCAGATGGGGCAGACCATCGACCAGCCGGGTGCCTTGTCACGTTGGACGCTGGCGGATGTTAATCTCATGGAGCCGTATGATGACCTAACCCGCTGGCATTGTAACCGCATGGCCAATGAGGCTATGATAGCCGCTAAGCAAGGTGGTCCTGTACACGTCAATGTACCCTACGATGAGCCGCTGTTTAACTTTACAGTAGC
>Ga0247611_10010714_pt1 | contig 10723 bp, 8 predicted proteins | sample 177DNAGHGhighgp2_FD_192422 | JGI IMG/M metagenome (GOLD analysis project Ga0247611, IMG submission 192422) | Sheep rumen microbial communities from Palmerston North, Manawatu-Wanganui, New Zealand - 1770 DNA GHGhigh gp2 | ecosystem: Host-associated > Mammals > Digestive system > Stomach > Rumen ... | reverse complement strand
TAGAAAGGCGGTCCTGCGGATAAATACGGATCTCCTTAGCGGAACTCCCACCCGATCCGCCATTTACGATCCCCAACAAGACTTGTGCAGTAAGTTCGATCATTTTCGTTTCCAGATATACGCCTTTAAACTCTGCATACCGGTCTGCGCTGTCTATTTCCGAGAGAACGCGGAACATCTCCGGTGTGATCTTTGTTTTTTCCACGCGAGAAAAGACCATCTGCTCGATCCGTCCGGACTCCTCGTTCGAAAAAAGCATATTGACCAATTCTCGGAAGCGTTCCGTCCTCATCTGCAAGCTTCGGAACTGGTAGTGCCGCCCGCTCGGATAGAACATGGAGGTACCGATATCGTCATTTCGATAAATACACACTTCGCCCCGCTTCATGAAGACCTTCTGGAAACGCGGCGAGGTGGGATCCTCTCCCACCTGCCACTCAATATCCTGATTCAGATTAAATATGATCTGTACCTCGTCTTTCCCGGCATTATCCATCTTCTTCGCATCCGTATCCTCCGTGAATGACAGATCCCATCGATAGTACAGCACATCACTTTGGGACTTTTCTTTCCGGATACGGGCCATGCCGATCTCCTCAGGGAACGCCTTCGTGCCATTCATATACTGGTACAGTTCATCTGTTCCGATTCGTTTTTTCCTTGGCATATTCATTAATCCATCTTCCATTTCTGTGAAAGCATCTGCTGTTTCGTCATGTGACTGTACAGTCCATCTTTTACCATAAGCTCATTCGGACTTCCTTGCTCAGCGACAACGCCGTCTTTCAGTACAACGATCTTATCCGCATTGGCGATCGTACGCATACGATGTGCGATGATCAGAACCGTCTTATTTCGGATCAGTCTGGAAAGCGCTTCCTGGATCGCGGTTTCGTTCTCCGCATCCAAAGATGCGGTGGCTTCATCCAGGAGAATGATCGGCGCATCCTTAAGAAAAGCTCTGGCTATCGAGATCCGCTGTCGCTCACCACCCGAAAGCTCACTGCCGTTCTCTCCGATCCGGGTTGCGTACCCTTCGGGAAGATTTCGGACGAATTCCTCACAGTTGGCAAGTCTTGCTGCTTCCATAACTTCCTCATCGGTCGCGCCGGCTTTGCCGATCCGGATATTCTCCATAACACTATTGTTAAATAATGTTACATCCTGAAAAACAATGGAATAATTCTGAAGAAGAGTTTCCGGATCGATTCCCGATATATCTGTTCCACCAAGCGTGATCCGTCCTTCTGTCGGGTCCCAGAACCGGGCCGCAAGTCTCGAGATCGTCGTTTTTCCTCCTCCGGACGGGCCGATCAAGGCTGTCACTTCGCCTTGTCTCGCAGTAAAGCTTACATCCTTAAGGACTGTTGTGTCATCGGAATAGTGAAACCCGACATGATCGAACGCAATATCATATCCATTATGCGTAAGAACGTCCGACCCGGTCTGGATCTCATGGGACAGGACTTCGTCCAGACGCTCACTTTGGATCCCGATAGAGATGATCGCGGCAAAATTCTGTAATGTGATCTGCATCGGATCATAAAGACGGGAAACCAGCATCAGGAACATAAAGAAAGTAAGGATCGAAATACTGCCGTTAGCGAAAAGTGCGCCGCCGACCAATGCCGTCGTGCCAATTCCTATTTTCAGGATAATGGCGGCCGAGTTGACATATACTGCCATTTTCAACTCGGTAAAAAGAGCCATTTTCTCGACTTTCCGGATCTTTTTTTCCAGTCCGTCCATGTACTTCTCCTGTGCATTATTCGCTCGAAGATCACGGATCGATTCCAGGCATTCCTGAATTCCGTCTGCCATATCCATCTTGATCTCCGTGTTCTTCCGAACAGCTCTTTTTTCTGCCCCGGAACAACCGAGCACGATCAGAAAAGCTACCGGTATCACCCAGAAACTTGCCAGCGCCATCCGCCAGTCAAAGAAAAAGAACAGACTGATACCGACCAGACTTGTGGAAATGATGGCACCGATCAATTCCGGGATCCAGTGACTGGATGCGGTCTCGATCGAGGCGCAATCCCCCATGATGTTGGTAGTAAGATCCGCTATGTTCTTTTTGCCGAAATACGAGAGCGGTAATTTTCTCAGTTTCTCGGCTATGGCCGTTCTTCTGACACCGCTTTCACGATATGTCGATAAGAAGGTTGCGTTATACTGCAAGTAGTTGGTTAAAGCAATCAGCGCCAGAATAGCAGCGCTTGCGATCAGGTAGATCCCCAGTCTTCCTCTCGAAAGATCGTTATCCAGAAGATCCTTGATCAGCATATAAAGCACACCGGAAGGCATCATCAGGCAGATATTGGCCAGTGCGCAGAAAAGACACGCTTTCACCATATCCTTTGCTCCCTGTTCGGAGAGCGCATATTTATGCATCAGTTTCTTTATCATCTTTACACACCTACCTTCCACTCGATCGAACGGCTGTATTCGTCAAACATGCGCTTATAAAGACCATTCTTATTCATTAGTTCCGTATGGGAACCGTTTTCCACAAGTTTCCCCTCCGACAATACGAAGATACGGTCTGCATCCGCCACAGTACTCAGGCGGTGCGCGATCATGATCACCGTCTTATCTTTCGCCATTTCCGTGAAGGCAGCCTGTACTCTCGTCTCATTATCCGGATCTGCAAAAGCGGTAGCCTCGTCAAGGATAAGTATCGGTGCATCCTTCAGAACGGCACGTGCGATCGTAATGCGTTGCTGTTCTCCACCGGAAAGATAGGTTCCCTTTTCACCCAGTATCGTATGGATCCCTTTCGGAAGTTTTTCAATAATGTCCATACACTGTGCTTTTTCCAAGGCCGCCAGGACTTCATCCTCCGACGCGGAAGGCCGGCCCATCCGGACGTTTTCAAGGATCGATGTCTTGATCAGACGGCTATCCTGAAATACAAAAGATACCTGCTCCATCAGTTCAGAGGAAGACATCTCCTTGATATTCACACCGCCAATGGAGATCTTTCCTTCTGTCACATCGAAAAATCTTACCAACAGCTCGGCCAGAGTGGTTTTACCGGAGCCGGAAGGACCCACCAGTGCCACATGCTCACCGGAACGGATCGATAAGGAAACATCGGAGACTGCCTCTTTCTTGGCATCTGTATACCGATAACTCACATGCTCAAGTTCGACACTGGCATCCTTAGGCATCTTCGAAGACTTAGATTCCGGAAGAGGTTCGATCGCCATGATCTGATCAACACGTTTCAGGGCATCGATCAACGTCATTTCCGCTTCACCGGAATAGGCGACTTTCGTTAATGCCACCGTGATCAGCGGCGTAACGATAATGTAGTACATGATATTGAGGATATCCGCTGTGGCGATGCCATCCCCTGTGATCAGGAAAGCGGCAACCACGAGCGCAAGAAAGATTGCATTGATGCAAGTCATAAACGCAACCATCGGCATACGGAGCATAAGTGTATAATCCGTAGACCACTTACCGAATCCGTCAATGGCCGACTTAAATCTCTTGAAAGAATGCACTGTCTGCCCGAATGTCTTTACGACCGGAACACCTCGCACATACTCGGTCGCCTCACTACTCATGACTTCCAGCGCATTCTGGTATTCTTTCATTTTTTCCTGCATATTCTTGCCCATCATACTCATCATGAAGCAGAATCCGATGATCGCAGGAATAACACAGATCAAGCCGATCTTCCAGTTAAAGGCAAGTACCAGAACGATCAGACCGACAGGCGTCACTGCCGCGACTGTCTTATCGGCAAGATTATGGGCGATATATGTTTCCGTTGCCGCCGTGGAATCATTCACGATACGTCGGATCTTACCGGTACCGTCTTCATCGAATACGCCGAGAGGCAACGTGATGATCCGTCTCATCAGAGCGCTTCTCATGTTCGCCTGTACACGGAAGGCGGCAATATGCGTGCAGAGCAACGCAAGAATATATACCAGCAGCGCTCCGATGATCAATCCGACTGCGATCCAGGCATGCCCACGGATCAGATCCGGGTCCTGTCCTTCCACAGCGATCTTAATGATCCGCCAAAGTTCATAAAACGGGATCAGTGTCATGACCGCGCTGACGCCTGCCAGGAATCGTCCCAGAAGGATCAGGTTCTTATGCCCGCCTGCATAATTCCGTATGAGCTTCATATGATCATACTTTTCTACTTTTGCCAATTGCAATCACTCCTTCTATTCAGTTAGCTATCGCTAACCGTTGATCGATAACTTATATAATAAAAAAGAGCCTTGCGGCTCTTTTCTATTTCATACCCATGATCTTCAGCCATCCCGGCATGAAGAACTCTTCTAATGTATCCAGACTTCGTAGGATCTTCTCATCTTCCTCTTCGTGAAGGATCGACTCGAAACAAGCTGATAAATATGCTGTAAGAAGCATGTGTAATTCTGTTTCACTTATCTCTCTTACCGGATAGCCTTCATTCTTAAAGTATTCTAAGGCTCGCATGAATTCCTTCTGGTTTTCTATAACGAAATCATGCACGAAATTCTCATACTTCGTTCCCTTGGACCCATTGAGCAGAAGACGGAATTCTTCTTTCCTTGGCAGGATCACTTTCTTGATCATGTCCATGATCGTCTCGTCGAAAAGCTTCTCTCCGCTTTCCCTGTTCTTCGTCATTTCATACTTTATATGAATATGTCTCCTGGTCCAGGTTTCAATTTCCGTGACCAATGGCAAAACGATGGCATCGAACATAGAAGCCTTATCCTGATAGTGCCGGTACAGACCCGCCGAGGTCATTCCTGCCCGAGATCCGATACTGCGGATCGAAGCAGCTTCGAACCCTTTCTCCAGGAATTCTTCCTTGATCGCCTGATTCACCTTTACATGACTTAAGGACTTATCTCTCGGCATGAAAAAAACAGACTTCCTTTCCTTTGTGATCATCGTTAGCTATCAGTGATAGCCTACATAATCTTGCATCAAGAAAGGAAGTCTGTCAAGTGCAGTTTCAGGATTTTTTCCCTTGGTTTGCTACCGCCTCCATCTTCGCTTTCAGTTCATCCTGATTACCGAGATAGTAATGCTTGATGACATGGAAATCATCATCGAATTCATATACCAGCGGAACAGCGGTCGGAATATTCACTCCGATGATTTCTTCCGATGACAGGTCATCAAAATACTTCACAAGTGCACGGAGGGAATTACCATGCGCCGCGATCACAACACGTTTGCCTGCCTTCATTTCCGGCTTGATCACCTCTTCGAAATACGGTATCACACGTTCGATCGTAGTTTCCAGGCTTTCATTCTTCGGAAGAAGAGCCCGGTCCACATTCCGGAACATAGCCTGCTTGGTAGCGGAACGCTCGTCATTCTCGTCCAGCTCCGGTGGTTTCACATCGAAAGAACGTCTCCAGATCTTGACCTGATTCTCCCCGTATTTCTCAGCTGTTTCGGACTTGTTCAATCCCTGAAGCGCACCGTAATGACGCTCATTCAACTTCCAGGATTTCACGACCGGAAGCCAGGCCCGGTCCATCTCATCTAAAGCGATATTCAGCGTGTGGATCGCTCTTTTAAGATATGAAGTAAAGCAGATATCGAAATCATATCCTTCAGCAAGGAGCATCTGTCCTGCCGCTTTGGCTTCTTCTCTTCCTTTCTCACTAAGATCCACATCCGTCCATCCGGTGAACAGATTGAGTTTGTTCCACTCACTTTCTCCATGTCGGATCAATACCAGTTTCATCATGTCATTTCATCTCCTTTAGTATATTTTTCAGAAAATTCCAAATCTTTTTTTCTCATATGGCGTAACAGAAACCGAGATCACATGGTATCCGGTTTCTTCGATCGCCTTTTTCAGTGCTTGTGTATCCGGTCTTTCCTCAACGATACAGGAGCTATCTCCTGTCTTGTGCGAACTCTTGACCCTCTTGGCCTGAGGTATGGCATTGCGGATCGCGTCATTGACATGGGCTTCGCACATGCTGCACGCCATGCCGTCTATCTTCATCAGAATCTGATACATCTCCTGCCTCCTTACATAAACAACGCAGCAATGTGATACACGATACAAGACAGAAGCAGAGCCGATCCGAAGTAGAAGATGGCCACACGTGCGGTCCACTTCAAGGAATGGGACTCACGGTAAGTAGTGGACAAAGCCATAACACACGGAATATTGAATGTCACGGCGAACATAAAGGCCAAGGCTTCCGCAGAAGATATGGCGCCGCTCATCACGGTTGACAATGTTCCTGCATCCGCGCCGCTTGATTTTGCATTAAATGTTGCATTCAGAAGTGAATTTTCCCCGACAAAAACAGAGTTCAGTACACCGAGGACCGCTTCTTTGGCGAAAGCAGAACTCAGGAAAGCCATGAAAGTGCGCCATCCCATTCCGAAGAACTTGGTCACCGGTTCGATCGCGGTTCCGACTTTGTAAAGAATGCTGTCTTCCACTTTTCCGCTTCCGCTGTACGAAAGTGCCCAGAAGAGAAGCGAAATTATGGTCACGGTACGAAGTGCTCTAAGAAAGATATCTGCGGCTTTAAAGAAAGATTCCTTGCAGATATGTTTCCAATGTGCCTTGTGATAAGGCGGAAGCTCCATGATCATACCGGTACGGGTCTCTACCGGAGCCAGTTTCTTACCGAAGATCTTGGATACAAGGAAGATCATAACAAAGATATAAAGCAGGATCCCAAGACAGATCAGAAGTGTTCCCCATGCCGGGAAAAACATTCCGGAAATAACCGGAACGATCGCCCAGATCGATGCGCACGGGATCGCCCAGACAGCAGCCATAGCCAGCATTTTCTGTCCCCAGTTATCCATAACACGCGTACCGCAGGAACCTCCGATCGTGCATCCGAATCCCATAAGAAGTGGAGCAACGGCTTTACCCTGAAGTCCGATCCGACTAAGAACACCATCGAACTGATAGGCGGCCCTGGCCAGAAATCCTACTTCTTCCAGGAAGCCGAATACAAGGTTGACACCAAGAACAAAGGCCGCCATGGAAAGAGAGAAATAGACAACATTCGGAAGCATCAGACTGAAGATCGATACCAGCCAGGGGTGGACGTTCCAGCTTGTCAGCGCATCCGAGATCGGACCGCTGGTGTACTGCGGGATCATGGATCCCAGACTCATAAACGGGATACATACGATCATCGCCACCAGGAAAGCCAGGAGAATAATACCGATCGTCACGAACTTACCAAGGACCGGCCGTATGGCAATACGGTCAAACTTGGATAGTGTATACTTCTTTTGCTGGTTTTTTGTAACCCCGTCAAGCATTTCCTTGACCCACTGAAACTTTGTCTCACTTTCGGCCTTCAACTGCTCCGCGCTCTTCTTCGCTGATCCTTCTTCTGAGGCAAGATAGGGCTTCGAGGAAAGCTTATGTGGAGAAGAAAGTTCCTTTACGATCAGGTCTTTCAGTTTTCCATATTCTTTTCCGTCCGCTGCTGTAAAAGGCAGGACAGGAATACCCAGGCGGCTCGAGAGAAGCTCGGCATCGATCTCCTTGTTCTGCTTTTGGGCCACATCCATCATGTTCAATACAAGGATCGCCGGCTTATCCATCGAGGCGAATTCCGCCACCATATACATGCTTCTTTCTAACTGGGAAGCATCTACGAGAATACATACCAGATCTGCCTTTCCGCTCTTAATGAAATCCTCGGTAATGATCTCCTCGTCCGAGTTTCCGGAGAGCGCATAACTACCCGGAAGATCGACCAGTTCATACTTTGTTCCATTGTAGACGAAGGATCCGTCCTTTTTCTCTACCGTCTTACCCGGCCAGTTACCGACATGCTGCCGTGCGCCGGTCAGTTGGTTAAATACCGTAGACTTACCAGAGTTAGGCTGTCCCAGAAGAGCAATCGTATTCATTATGCATTCACCTCCACTTCGATCCTTTCGCAATCTTTGCGATTCAAAGCCAGAAGTGTCTCGCGCACATAGATCAGAAGCGGCATCTTCTTATCATTCCGCACGATCTGTACGCATGTGCCTTCAGTTAATCCGACAGACGTCACTCGGGAAAGGAAGTGCGTATCCGCTCCAAGCGCGGATATCGTTACCATCTGATCCACCTTTGCATCACTTAATCTCATATTATCCCCTCGCTTATGTTGTTAGCAGACGCTAACCATTATATATAAATCCCGTTCCAAGTTACAAAATAAAGCTTGATTCGCGGAATTTCGCAGTTAGTATATGCTAACTATAAACAAAAAGCAAGAGCAAACCATCGGTATTGCTCAATTTTCTTTCGAAAAGGTCATATTGGCCTGACGGAGTGTCGCGTATCGTTTTTCTCCTTTTGGATCAGACTCTGTCAAACAGACTCTTTATCAACATGATGCAGATTCCAGTACCAGCGGAAGACAGCCATCCCGATGATGATCACATAACCACAGATACTTAGCGCAGCCGGGATCTCCGTGAAGAAAATAAGTCCCAGAAGGGCCGAGAAAACGACCTGCGTATTGTCGAATACACCGATTTTTCTAGCCGGTGCGAACTTATAGGCGGAAGTAATGGAGAACTGTGCGATCGCCGCGAAGATGCCGGCCGCGATCAGGCAGAGAAGCTGCCAGGGTTCCATCACTTTAAAGTTGAAGAGCATAAAAGGAAGAGACAACAGGCACGAAAAGAGCGAGAAACAAAGGACAATGATCGAGGTCCGTTCCTTTTTCGTTCCCAGAAGTCTTACAAAGGAATAGGCAATACCGGCACCGGCGCCTCCCCAGATACCGGCCAGAGCCGGGATCACAGACACATCCGCAGAAGGCCGGGCAATGAGGATCACACCACAGAATGCCACCACTGTGGTCATGATGTCGATCTTTGTCGGCTTTTCCTTCAGGATCGGGATCGATGCCAGGATCGCAAAGAAAGGCGAGAGCTTATTCAGCATGTTGGCATCAGCAAGAGGCAGATGATCGATTGCATAGAAATTGCAAAGAAGCCCTGTCGTTCCGAAAAGGCAACGGAGAAAGATAAACTTTCCGTTGCCTTTCTCTATTCTGAATTTATCTTCGGACCGCAGAAGCGTCACCGCGGCGATCACGGCGGCAAAAGCATTACGGAAGAACGCTTTCTCCATCGTAGGGACATCTCCGCTGAGTTTGACAAAGAAGGTCATCAGAGCGAAGCCTAATGCTGCCGCCAATATGCAGGCAATGCCCTTTGCATCTGAGCTCTGTAGTTTTGTTCCGTGGCGCGTCATCCTTCTTTATCCCGCAAGACTACCTTTCCGGTGAGTCTCACGAATTCCCCTTTTTCTCTTCTAAACGCCAACATTGTATCTTTTTCTTTTTGTAACGTAAATATCAGAAAGATGGAGAACCAGCATTTTTCTGAACGAAAAGCATGGACATCGTGTTTTCTTGATGCAAAATAACTTCACTCCGCATTGTTTTTCAGGCTTTCGACCATCTCCACCTTTTTCACCTTCGAAGAAAGAAGGAGCATGGAGATCACGTAGGAGCCAAGGGTGATGCCCACACAGATCAGGATGGACTGAGGTGTGACATAGTTCTCAATAAAGGAGTTGTACTTCGCCGCCTGAGATTCAAAGTTCAACCGGTTCAGAACCGTACCCAGCCAGATCCCCAGTGCAATACCGATCGGAAGAAGCAGATGGTAAATATAGGTCACGATCCGGTTGATCTCCCCGTCCCGATAGCCCAGTACCTTCAGCATGGAGATCACCGATGTACTTTCATTGAGAAGAATATTGACCATCAGGTAGGTCGTGATGACGGAGATAATGACCGCAATCACCGTGATCGGCATCAACATGTCCTTCATGCCCTGATTGATCGTCTTATCCAGCGCTTCCGAAAGTGAAGTTTTGCTAACTTCCCGAAGAAGCTCCGAATCCCGATATGGTAGTTTTTCCTTACTCATCACCATCGCATAGGCATCGTCAGGCATCGAAAGAAGGTCGTTTACCGTTTTACGGGAAGCCACCATCAGCGACTGGGAACCGTTCACAAAGACCCCGTCCACATGGATCGGATACTCTTTCAGATCCGCAATATTCCGTACTGTAATGGTATCTCCGGCCTTTACATGATACGCATAGGCACTCATCTCGGAGATATAGAACTTACCTTCATCAAGAGGGAACTCCTTCCCTTCACCATCCTGGATATGAATCAACGAAGTATCGTCGATTCCCATCATGGTGATCAAGTCAGGATTGTCCTTGACCTCAAAGGATACCGCCATAACTGCGGATCCCTTTTCCGGGGTCCCCGTCTGGATCGAGGAAAGAAAATATTCATATTCGAAGTCACCTGTTTCTTTGACGCTGGTATCCACATAGTGCTGGATCGAATCCACACAGGCGAAAGTAAAAGCGACCAGCATGCCACCCAGAGCGATACCGAAGATGACCAGAAGAGTTCTTGGAAGATGACCGAACACCGCGCGGAGCTTATACTTTGTCCGGAAGCTCAGGTTCGCTTTTCGAAGCCCCATTCTTTTCTTCTTCTTCTTTGAAAGACCTTTGATCATGTCGATCGCTGACCCACGCATGTTGATCAGTGCCGTGATAAATACCGCGATCACGTAGCATACTGTAGGAAGCAGAAGCGCGATAAGAGACGACTTCCAGGTAATGTGTGTCACTTTATAAAAGACTTCCATCTTATCCTCGATCAACATTTCCGAAAGTGGCCCGAGCGCCGGAACAGCTAAAAGAATACCCAGGGCACCACCCAGG
>Ga0247611_10010713_pt1 | contig 10724 bp, 5 predicted proteins | sample 177DNAGHGhighgp2_FD_192422 | JGI IMG/M metagenome (GOLD analysis project Ga0247611, IMG submission 192422) | Sheep rumen microbial communities from Palmerston North, Manawatu-Wanganui, New Zealand - 1770 DNA GHGhigh gp2 | ecosystem: Host-associated > Mammals > Digestive system > Stomach > Rumen ... | reverse complement strand
ATACTTCTTAAAAGTTTCCAGATTTTCTGATTCCACAAGGCACTGCTGTTGTTCCCCACTCTGGGGATTATGACTTGTATATAGAAGATAATAAGGCCCCTGTTCTTTCAAAGTGACTGCTGAACCGGAAAAAGCATAGCCATTCTCATCAACTTCAATTGCATTTTCAAGTTGATTCCAGTGCTGCAAATCCTGACTAACTGCATGCCCCCAGTTCATAGGTCCCCAGACTGTAGATTCAGGATTATATTGAAAAAAAATGTGATACTTACCATCTGCATAAATCAATCCATTAGGATCATTCATCCAGCCTTTTACTGGAACAAAATGGAAATTAAACTGTCTGTCTGTACTCATGGGAGCATCATAGCATATTAGAGGGATTCTGTGAAAGAAAATTTGACACCGGCAATTTGCAATTGTAATATAAAATTATATGAAAAATATCATAACTCTATCATTGTGCTCTATTTTACTTTTTTCATTATCTTCATGCAAATCACATCAGCGAAAAACTATGGTAAATGAAAATCTAATCAAAATCGATCCGGAAAATATTTCTTCCATTAACAATGGAATTTTTGAAGGATGGGGAACCAGTCTATGCTGGTGGGCAAACAGAATCGGCTATTCAAATGAGCTAAGTCGTCAGGCCGCAGAAGCATTTTTTTCTCTTGAAAAAGGAATCGGCCTAAACATTGCCCGTTATAATATTGGTGGAGGAGATGATCCTTCTCATGATCATATTACACGAAGCGATTCAAATATGGACGGCTTTATGCATTTTGACCCGGAGTCTAAAACATATGTTTATGACTGGAACAGTGATGCAACGCAACGTAATGTTTTGCGGGAAATCAAAATAGCCTGTCCAGACAATCTTATTGTTGAAGCTTTTTCTAATTCTCCCCCATATTTTATGACAGAAAGCGGCTGTTCATCCGGAGCCTTTGTTCCAACTGAAGATAATCTGAAAAGTGAATGTTATGATGATTTTGCAGATTACCTTGCAGAAGTAACTTACAATCTTCAAAAACTGGACGGAATTAAAATTCAAAGTCTTGAACCAATGAACGAACCGGATACAAATTTCTGGCATGCCCTGAGTAATAAACAGGAAGGTTGTCATTTTTCAAAAGGGGAATCCCAGTCAAAAATTCTTACACTTACAAGAGAAGCTCTGGATAAAAAAGGCCTGAAGTCCGTATTAGTTGCAGGGACAGATGAAACCAGCGTTGATAATCAGATTGATTCCTATCTGGCACTTTCTGACCAAGCAAAAGATTCTATCAACCGTATAGATACCCATACCTACAACGGCACTAAATTAAGTGAATTAAATTCTCTTGCAGCCGCTGAAGGAAAAAATCTGTGGATGTCAGAAGTTGATGGATCTTATACCAGCGGAGTAAATGCTGGAGAAATGGCACCCGCTCTAGGCCTTGCTGAAAAAATCATAAAAGACATGAATGGACTTAAACCCAGTGCCTGGATATTATGGCAGGTCATTGACTCCCATGTTTCACAGGAAGGGTACAATGGTAAAGCAGACGGAGGAGCCCCAGATTACAAAAAGGGATTCTGGGGACTTGCAACTGCAAATCATGACAGACAGGAAATTATTCTAACTCAAAAATACTATGGATTTGGACAATTTACAAAGTTTATTCGTCCAGGCTCAAAAATCATTTATACTACATCAAACAGAAATATTGCCGCTTATGATTCTCTATCGAAGAAACTTGTAATAGTTGCAGTCAACTCAAGTAACAATGTCTCTCCTTACACTTATGATCTCTCTGGTTTTTCCAAAACAGGTACAGAGGTTACACTTGTTCGCACTAGTGGAGATAAACGCAAAGGGGAAAGCTTAGCACAGCTTAAAGAAAAGATAATTGTATTTGACGATAAAACTTTTGATGCAAACTTAGCGCCAAACTCAATTACAACTTTTATAATTTCTAACGTGGAAATTTGAAAAGCGCTTGGGAAATAAAAAAGCCGGACTTTCAGAATTTGAAAATCGATTCATTTCTGAAAATCCGGCCTTATTATTTTTTAAGCAGTAGCTGTAAATTCAGATTAATGATGGAAAAGTCTTACACCGCTGAACGACATAACAATTCCGTACTTGTTACAGGTTTCGATTACATTGTCGTCACGAACAGATCCACCAGGCTGTGAAATAACAGTAACCCCTGAACGATGAGCACGTTCAATGTTATCTCCAAACGGGAAGAAAGCATCGCTTCCTAAAGCAACGTCTGTATTTTTTGAAATCCATTCTTTTCTTTCTTCACGAGTGAAAACTTCTGGCTTTACCTTAAAGAAATTCTGCCATACACCTTCAGCAAGAACATCTTCGTAGTCATCGCTTGTATAAACATCGATTGTGTTATCACGGTCAGCACGCTTAATGTCATCACGGAACTGCAATCCCAGAACTTTTGGAGACTGACGCAGCCACCACTTATCAGCTTTATCACCAGCCAGTCTTGTACAGTGAATGCGGCTCTGCTGTCCTGCACCAATACCAATTGCCTGTCCATCCTTTACATAGCAGACAGAATTTGACTGAGTATATTTGAGGATGATAAGTGAAATAAGAAGATTATCTCTTTCTTCTTTAGTAATATTCTTTTTTTCTGTAACTACATTTTTGAGGCATTCATCATCAAGTTTTATAAAATTGTGCCCCTGTTCAAAAGTAATTCCAAAGACCTGCTTCTTTTCAAGATCAGCAGGAACATAATCAGGGTCAATCTGGAGAACACAGTAATTTCCCTTTTTCTTTGCCTTAAGGATTTCAAGAGCATCATCATCGTAAGCAGGAGCAATAATTCCGTCGCTTACTTCCTTTTTAATGAGAAGGGCTGTTGCCTTATCACATTTGTCGCTAAGTGCAATAAAGTCGCCGAACGATGACATTCTGTCTGCACCACGAGCTCTTGCATATGCACAAGCCAGAGGGGTAAGTTCAACGTCATCTGTGTAGTAGATTTTTTTTAGAGTATCTGAGAGAGGTCTACCTACAGCAGCTCCCGCAGGAGAAACATGCTTAAAAGAAGTTGCAGCAGGAAGTCCGGTAGCTTCTTTAAGTTCCTTAACAAGCTGCCAGCCATTCAATGCATCCAGCAGATTGATGTATCCAGGTTTACCGTTAACTACTGTTACTGGTAAATCGCCTTCATCCATATAAACCCTAGCAGGCTTCTGATTAGGGTTACAGCCGTATTTCAATTGAATCTCTTTCATGCACAGTATAGTAACAATTCCAGGAGATTTTTTCAACGACTGTATTCCCTAATTTATCTGAAGGAACTAATTACTTATTTTCAGATTCATACCTTTTAATTTCTTTAAGGATATTCTTTTCCCAGTTTGAAAAATCATCTTCAGAGAAATCAAAATTCGGTTCATACCAGTAAAAGGCATCAAAAATCCTGCTTAAATCTTCAGACTTAAAAACATAACCATGTTTTGCATATATGATATTTCTTAACAGTCTCAAATCACTTTTGGAATCTTTATATTTGTATACATTCAAATCAGGGTAATTTTCGTCATTCCAGTAGAATAAAGAAACAGTCTGTACAACTTTACCTAGTGACAAATCACCCCAGCGACTATTTCCATCAGATACGACTGAATAGATTTTTGCACCAACCCCTTCTATTCTAAGAAGACAACCGGATAAATATAATGCATTGTTTTCTCTGGCTTCATCCATATAACTTGGAGAAAGCTGAAAATAATATTTATGTCCATAAATACTTACTTCTTTTCCTGATATCCAGATATTTTTATCATGAGAAGCATCTACAAATATTAATGAAAGAATCCGTTCTGCATAAGCGTCATAATCATCACTCTTAGTTGATATGCGTCTGTATGAAAGTCCATTTTCGTCCAAAATGAATCTTTCATTTCCCCGCTTAACAAAAGACCATTTTTCAAAATCCTTTGTCTCTACTGCATAACCATCACCAAACATAACCTGGGAATAGCAGATATTTTTATTCAGCAGTAAAATATCGTAGTGGGATTTTGCTATGGCAAATAAAGCCTTTTCATATGACATATACTCTTTTACAAAAACTTCCATCTGAACGGGAATATAAGTTCCTATAAAATCTTCCGGAACATTTTTTAAATCATAATCTCCAGCAAAACAACCAAGTGATAAAACAAAACTAATTATTAATAAAAATTTTCGTTTGAGCATAAACACACTTCCTTTATTTTTAATTTTTTCGATAATCGTAAAACTCCCCGGATTATTAATCAATCATACTTTTCACTTCTGTTTCGAAAGCAGATTACAAAGTATAAACTCATTTTCCGGTTAAAATTTCATAAACGTGTGCCGCATCTTTTGCAATATAGTCAGCGCCACTTTCACGAAGAGACTTTTCACTTCCAAAGCCCCAGAGAATCCCCATAGATTTTAAACCTGCCAGCTTTGCACCATCAATGTCATAGTGAGTATCCCCCAGCATGAGGCACTGCTCTTTTACATCATTCAAATTATTAGTATCCATTACATAGCGGATGACATCAATTTTATCACGGCGGACACCTTCCATATCAACGCCGCCAATAAAATCAAACAGACTATCAATTCCAAATTTCTGCAGAAGTTGACGGGCATACACTTCAGGCTTTGATGTAGCAACATAAATCTTTTTTCCTGCAGCCTTTAATTTTTTTATCAGGGGAGCAACTTCATCATAAAGCTTACATTTGTAAAGTCCAATAGGAGTATAATAATCATGAAATACTTCTATTCCCTTTTCCAGTTCCTTTCCTGTCAGATGAAAAACTCTGTCAAAACTTTCATATAAGGGAGGGCCTATCATTGTGTTATAGACACTTTTATCTTCAAGCTCAATATTAAAATATTCCCGAACCCGATCAAATCCCTCAAAAACTCCTTCAGAAGTATTCATTATAGTTCCGTCAAAATCAAAAAAAATATGTTCAAAATTTTCCATGGTTCCAAATATTACATTATTGAAACTAAATTGTATACTTCAGAAGAATATCTATAGTACAAAAATCATCATATAACACATATTCCCCTGTCTGGACATGAACTGCTAAAATCAATCTTTGCCATCGACTGTATGATTTAATCGACTCTATAAAAAAAGATTATTATATAGAAGAAAACCGTTACTTTTTTTTTACTTTTTTACTCTTAACTCTTTGAAAGCCACTATATAAAGAATTATAATATAACAAGGAGTTTAAATGTTCAGTATAAAAAAATATAGTAAATTGAAGTCCCTGTTTGGGCTGACAACAAGTTTATTTTTATCCTTCTCCTTAATTTCCTGTGATCTTTTTAATCTGGACTTAGAGGGCTTTTTTGTAAAATACACAGAGACCGCAGCAATCGACAAAGATTTTAAAACGGATTCAATCGGAATAGACATCAGAGGCATCGAATGCGTTGAAAGTAATGAAGATAAAACTGTAACCTTTTACCTTAGAAATCCCCAGCACTATAAACTTATTTTTTCATATGAATTTGACCATAAGGAAATAGCCGAGAAATTTTCATCCCAAGACGTCTGCTCATTTTTACAATCAGATAACGGAAATTCAATGACTATGACCTTTAATAAGGAATTCCTCTATGAACTGGAAATGGGCGCTGTTGAAGAACTTGACGAAGAAGGAAATTCAACTGGAAGAATTCAGAAAGACATTTCTGGTACAATTTTAATTACTGAATCAGAAACTGAACGTGTATTCGAGCCTTATCATCTGCAGATTGCCGTAAACTCTTTACCTCCAAGAATGCGGGGTGCTGTAATTCAGCGTGACCAGGGAGTTCCAAATAATTCTGGCAAAACTGCACATCTTGTAGCATGCTTCAACATTAAAGATTTAATCGGAACTGTTCATCAGGCAGATACAAAAGATTTATACATTGGCAATGAACTTTACCATATTGATTTTTCAAGCGGCTCTATTTCAATTACAGATTCCAAAGGCAATACAACAGGACTTAAACTTTCTGTAACTCCGCCACCTGCTTTATGTCACCTTGATGGATCAGAATCTGTATTTACGGCCGGTTCTTCTGCTGACGGCTATCTTCCACTGTATTACACCACAGACATCGATGCAGATTCAGAAATTGCTTCAAACACCATATCTTATACAATCAAACTTAAAGATGATGCGAACTTTAGCACTTCTGCTACTGTTGAAAATGTTATTGACCGCCTGCGACCGCCATCTGTTAATGTTACTTCAACAGCAACGGATTATTCTGCAGATGATGTGACAGGTACTTTTGATTTAGTAATTTCTCATGATGGTGAAAGTTTTCATAAAGAAGGTGACGTAGAGATTGAAAGTACTCCAGCTTCTAAACCCCCATCTATTACTTATGAAGTTTACAATCAGTCTGGCAAAGTTATTGCAGAAGGAACAAAAGCTTCTCCTGTTACTATTCCGGTTGAAATTGGAAAATATTACGTAAAAGCATATGCCTCTTGTGCAGGATATATTGACAGTGATTATATGGATGATGATGAAACTCATTGTGCAAGTCTTTCTAATGCATTTACAGTTCATCGAAGCCAGAATTTTTACGTAAGCAAACAGGGCAGCAACGGAGCCTGCAATGGATCTAAAAATAAGCCTTACCGTACAATTCAAAAATGTATTGACCAAATTCGCGAAATAGCAGAAAACGATCCTACAGATAATAGTTATTCTATTATTCTTCAGAGTGATATTACTTCTGATTCAAGTGACACAACATCAATTCTTGCAAACTTTACAAAAAATGGAGTTTCTTCTACAGAGGATCTTGTCTATTATATAGAAGGAAATGGTTACACAATCAATGCAGCTGAAAAGACAGTTGCAGCAAATATCTCAAGCGGCACAAATGTAACTTTTGATAATGTAAATATCAAAGGAGCAGGTATTCAAGTTGATTCAGGTATTCTTAAGTTTACATCTGGTTCAGTTAAAGATATTTCTTCAAGTACAGCTGGCTGTGCTATTAAAGCATTAAGCGGCGACCTTTATCTTGGAACTGAGGGTCTTGTTACAGTAAGCGGTAATACCTGTAGTGCAGAAGGAAATCCTTGTGCTGTTTACATTGGAGGCACAGCATCAATTGCAGTTAAAAAAGCTTATATTTATAACAATAAAGATTCTGATAACAATCCTGCAAACCTTTATCTGGCAAAGGATGAAGACAGTAATCAGAAACTGCTTACTATTATAGATACCCTTACAGGCAGCAAAATCGGTATTCAGACAGAAAGTCTGCCAGCAGCTGGAAGTTTTGTTACATTTACAAATGCTTACGGTTATAACAACAGTAAAAATCAGAACGTAACACCTGGTACTTATTTTATTGGTGACAAAGATGGTGTTGGATTTGATGCTGTAACCGGCGAAGCAGTTCTTGCTAAAAACGGCGGATCCTTTAACATCAATTTTGAAGAAGACATAACCTTTGCCCTTGAATCTATGTATGTTCCATATCATACACAAAAAGAGATGAAGATTATTGTAACTAAAAAGAAGACAGAGGGAACAGAAATAAAAGAAATTGACGTTACAGCTGACTGTACAAACTTTAATTACAGTCTCTGTTACTACGGTGATGATATTGGAAGTGACTATTACACTAACAGCTCAACAAGTTCCTTCACAATTAAGGATACACTGCCATCCGGAACATACAGGCTCTTTGTAAGCTGTAAGTATAACAATGTGCTTTACTCTCAGGAAATTGAAGTTGGAGTACGCACAACAGATGAATTCTATGTTTCAGAAAACGGAGATGACGGCAACAGCGGTCGTAGTGCTTCCCAGCCGTTAAAGACATTCGGACGTGCGCTTAAACTATTTGAAGATTCAGGTTCTACTAACTTCCTTACGATTTACGTTTCTGGAAATGTTCAGCTTGGAACTCTTAATACAGAGAGAACAAATACCCTTGATGCCACAATTCCTTCATTAAGAATTGAAAGCCCGACAGGTGCTTCTATTAATGGCGGCTCTTCTACAATCTTAAAAGTCAACTCTCAGTCAGCTGTTACAATAAGAAATGTTAAGTTTGTAAATGATGAATCAACTTATGCATTAAATATTAATAATGCAAAGGCAAAACTTACGATACAGGGAAAAACTGCCCTGGGTAAAGTTTACCTTAAAAATGGAACATTTATTAATGCAGATGCTTCCCTTGAGCTTCCACCTGGACTTGAAAATTATGCGGTCGTAACTCCTGAGAGAACAGCTCTTGGTACAAAAGTTTGTGAAGGCAAATCTGCAAAATTTGGAAAGATTAAACTAACCTGTAAGGATACATTTAACAACGAAGAATATTTGCGTTTTGTTAACGATGAAGGAAAAATTTCTTTAGGCTACGAATTTATTCCATCATGGGAAAAGCGTTTACCTGATTTATCTGATGACGATATAAAGGGCTTGATTAATGACGGCGCCACTGCAGTTAATGGAGTTCGTGTATTGGATAGCTGGCAGCTTTGTAATGCACATGCGAATGTAAGTTATGACCAGGAACGCTGGGCAAGAATGGTTGGAACAACCGTAGTATTTAGGACAAATGAATGGAACTATGGCGTTATGACACTTGAACATGTTGTTCGAGACAAGGTTGGTAAGAAGAAAATGATGAGAGCTTACTGGAGAATAAGATTTATTGGTCAGGGAGAACAGGATTCACGGGGAATGGACTCTGAAAACTCTGATATTGATGTAGCTTTTGCAGGTACTCATGGAAGAACAAATGATATTCATACAGGAAACGGTCGTGCAATTAATGGTGCAACTTTCTATGTACTCCACTACGGTAATAAGTGGCCAGATAATGTAGATAACTGCTGGATGTAAGGAGAAAGAGGAAAATGAAAAAAAATAAATTATTATTAACAGCTATAATTACAGTTCTTCTTTGCTCTTCGTGCAATGATCTAGTTCCATTCGGCAATGAAGAAACTGGAAATGTTTCAGGTACAATATTTATTAACTGTAATGCAGTTCCTCAAGAGTATGACAATATTTTGCGCACTGCCACTACCATACAAAATGAAAAAGCGCGTACTGCCTTACCTACAAAACCAGATCTTACCAGCCCCACCTTAATAAAAACAATTACCGCTGTAAATCAGAATAATAAATCAGATATAATTGCTGCTGATTTTGACGAAGAATCCGGTGCATTTACTGTAAGTAATCTGCGTCTGGGAGTTCCTTATAAAATTAAGGCAAGTATAAAAGATGGCTCGACAGAAATTTTTTATGGAGAAAGCGAAGCCTTTACCCTCAGTTCAACAAACTCTGTAATTCCGGATATACGTGTAGAGCTTTATCCTAAAACAAGTGGAGACGGCACAGGAAATGTAAAACTTGATGTTTATATAGATAATGAAAACATAAAAAATATAAGGGTAAGTGTATTAACAAATGACGACCTCTGGACAAAAAACAGTGCAGAAACAGTTTATAATGTGCCGGTTACATCGACAGGTCCTATAACTGTTATTGATGTAAATGGAATTTCTTCCGGTTCTTATGACATCAACTTTGAATTTTTACCGGAAAACACAGATTCAACGCCGATTTATGTAACAAGACAGACCATAAATGTTTTTGACGGACTCACAACAAACCGCTGGAGCGGATCTCAGGAATGTTACAAAACGATAGACAACACCGTTTTTTTATATGTTGATTCTGATCTTTGCAAAAAATATGGCACCATAGTAGATTTTTACGTCGGCGGCAAAAACGCAAGTGATTCTAATATAGGAACAAGTTTTGCTCCACTTGCAACTATTGGAAGAGCATTCCAGAAAATGAATGATAAAAATGCTAACTATACAATTAATATTCAATCCGATATTTATTCAACAACAACTATTGCATTTACTGAGATTGCTGCAAACACAGTTACAATCCGAGGAGTTGAAGAAAACACAAAACTTTCATCAAGCGGAATCGGTTCTTCACTTATATTTGATACTCCAAAAGATATTGAAATCACAATTGAAAAACTTACAATTACTGGAGGAAATAATTACTCCGGTGGTGGTGTCAAGATTATAAAAAATTCAAATATTAAATTCGGAAACGGAACTGTAATAAAACAAAATAAAGCAGTTACAAACGGGGCTGGTGTTTATATTTGCGGAAACTCTTCAACAGAATATCCAACATTAAAAATTACAAGCGGTGCTCAAATTACAGACAATCATAATGCATCTGCTGCCGGAGTTGCTGGTCTGGATGGTTCAGGTCTTGGAATTTTTGTGGGGGATTATGCAAAAGTTATAATGACCGGTGGAGAAATTTCAGCCAACACTTCTTCAAAAGTTTCTGAAAAAATTGGACATATCCAGGGAGCCGGTGTTTATATTTATAATCATGCAAGCTTTGAGATGTCCGGCGGAAAAATCTTTGATAACGAAGTTGCATTTGATGAAGCAAGCGGTGCAAGTGGTGGCGCAATTTATGTAGGTACAAATGGTACTTTTAAATTGAGTGGCAATGCCTATATTCCGTATGGAAGTGGTGCCGGTAAAAATGATATTCAGCTTTCCGGCACAAAAGGAAACACTACAAAAATTACGATCGATGGTGAACTTACAACTCCTCAAGGTTGTACTGATGAAATTCAGGCAGTTATAACCCCTCCTGTATATTCAGCAAAGAATTTTGTT
>Ga0247611_10010711_pt1 | contig 10725 bp, 11 predicted proteins | sample 177DNAGHGhighgp2_FD_192422 | JGI IMG/M metagenome (GOLD analysis project Ga0247611, IMG submission 192422) | Sheep rumen microbial communities from Palmerston North, Manawatu-Wanganui, New Zealand - 1770 DNA GHGhigh gp2 | ecosystem: Host-associated > Mammals > Digestive system > Stomach > Rumen... | reverse complement strand
AACACCATATTCGGGGGTGATTTTTAATTGTTCTTTTAGTTCTCTGATACCTTCTCCTGCTTGAGAACTTTTGCCATAGGTTTGATCGACATAATGAGTACGAATCCCATCTATCTTGGCATCAATTCGTTCTACAATATCAAGTAGAGAACTATTATCAAGTACCTCTTCCTGTTGTTGTAGTTTCTTTGCGTCGAGGATATTATCAGGGTCATAGATGTCGGAAACATCAACGCCAATATCTTCATATGCACGCAGGAGTGTCATCTTTTTCAGACGACCATAGTAATAATCAAAAGTCGAAAGGGAACTATTCTCGGCGGCCTTCTGTAACCATTCATCACCTTTATGAGCCTTGAATACTCCTTCACTTGTAGGACGAGATTTTAGGAAATCACTTATACTGAGCAATGTAATTTCCTTGGCCCCAAGTTCATGTAATCGAACAATAGAGCCAAATACAATTTTGTGAAACTGGTCGGGAAAATCTTCCGCAGTTATTGAATACTTATCATTAGCATCCAAAATGTAAGGGTGAGTAAATACGCAACCAACCACTTGAATGATTGCTTTTGTATCCACATATTTTGACGCCATTTTATTCCTCCTCGTCCAAGAAACTGAAAGAATTGGAACGGAAACGTTCTCGTTTAGGTGTCTTAATAGTCACCTTGACGTTTTCCATTGGCTTTACTTCAATATCTTTATTTGCTTCATCTGCTTGATGCTTAGTTTGCCAATACTTCTTGGCACGCTCGATTACATAAGGAACAATATTGATATTCCCATTTGCTTTATCAACATCGTTCTTTTCAATATCAAACCACCATTCGAGAGTATGCCGAATTGCTGTATAAGACCATTTATAATCATCGTGATAAATCTTTATATTACGACGAATAGGTTTAGTTAATGTGTCGATATTAAATAATCCTAAGATATACCATTCAAGCAATTCTCGATCATTTGGTTTGTACGTTTCTAAACAATGAGGATGAACCCAAAGTTTTTTTGAACCAGGTAAGTTAATGAATTCGTCTTTCAAACCGCCGTCTTGGCAAATGTGACATACACGCTCATATACCGGTAAGGACTTATCTGGCTCACAAGTGGGATGGGCATAACGCCTTATACCACCTATCTTATATTGGATAAATTTTTCTTTGGTTCGATCAAATTTTTGTTTACAGTATTTACAAGTTACTTCTGCCATCTTTTCTCACCTTTCTGTATATATTATATAAAAATTAATGAGAAAAGTAAAAGGGGCGTGTGAGATACACGCCCCTTAATCTTACTTGTTTAGCTTCGGTAGAAGTTCCTCTTCAATATCAGCATTGATTAGGAAAATCATTTCAGCCTGATCGGGGGTGGCTTGATTGACTTTCTTGCCAGTGCCAAGGTACTTATCCACGATAGAAGTAACACGCGGAGAGAAGTAATCCTTGTCCTGAACCATCATCGGTCCAACCATTTCGCTGAACTTCTTGAGTTCTGCGTCAAAATCATACTGTACCGGAGCCTTATACTCTTCACGACGATCAGTGAAGTATTCAGGCTTGCCGAGCTTCTTCGCTTCGGTATCAATAGCGTTGTTCAAGGCTTCAACAACAGCATCATAAGTAAAGTCTGGAATCTCAGGTACAATGTACTTGAAACGGCAACCAGTATCTGCGCTGTTGTCAGTAGAACGGAAGATTAACTTTACTTTTGCGACTCCGTTCTCTTCATACTTCTTGGCAAACGCATAAACGTCAGCCATATCCTTAGCAACGTTATTGAGTGTGCGTCCAGCAGAAGGAACGTACTTGTTGTACTTTGTGCCATCTTCACGAGTGATCTCGCTTAGCTTATCATGGCCGATGAATACAACTGCATATCCCAACTGGGCAACCGCACGAAACGCTTCGTCAAATTCTTTACGAAGCATGCGCCAACCAGCACCCCAGTCTGCGTCGCCAATGGACTGAATACCAAGCTGGCCGCAAACATACTTCTCACAAAGGGCACCAGCAACATCAATAGTATCAATGATGACACTCTTGAACTGCGCCTTTACTTCGTCCTTTTTTAGTTCCCGCACCACCTGCTTCATTTCACCCCAAGAGGTAATATCCTATGCGATAATGCCGGGTAGAGCATTATAACCTCTCTCAAATGCTAGAAGCAGGGGCTGGGGCATATGAGAGGCGAAAGTTGTTTTACCAGTTTTTCCTTCACCGTAAATGTAGGTAATATATCCACTTAAATCTCTGCTAACTTGATGGGGCTTGAGTGCCAATAGATTAATTGCCATATTGCTAATCCTCCTTTAATCTGGTAACTGGGACTCCTCGATTAGAAATCGAGGAAGTCACCAGAAGCGGTATTAGCAACCTTAGCAGCAGCGGTAGAAGGCTTAGCGGCCTGGGTAGCACGCTGCTCAGCCTGTTCCTTTACGGTTGCAAGAGCGGTATTACGATTACCAATCGCAGTCTTCCACTCTTCTGCGGTAATAGTGCCCTCATCGTCCCACATATAAGGAGCAGAAGCACCAGTTACCACAAACGCACGAGTCGAACGAGGACGCTCAACAATCTCAGGTGCGCCGAACACATTTTCCTTCTCCTCACGGATGATTATCGTGGAAGCCTCTTCCTTACCACGAATTTCGGTGAAGAGAGGATTCTGAGCGGAAATATCCTGTCCCTCGAAGTAGTCAATTGCTTCCTTCGCATAAACAGTAAGTTCCACAGGAACGATCTCATTACGGAAGTTGAAAGCAGCAGCCTTCATGATTAGACGGTCCTGAGTACCAACATCAGGATCGGCTTCAGCGAAAGTCGCCTTAGTGATAACGCAATCAATGGTGAACTTGTTGCGCACATTCGGATTCTCCTTGGTTACAGGAGACATCTGAGCCGGCTCGATGAAGTGGATGAAACCACCCTCATTACGAAGCTGGGAGACAATCTCGCTACCACCACGAGGTAGGAAGTCATTTACAGCCAGCTGAGTATCGACACGAACAAAAGCCGCTTCATCACCGGACGCCATATAGGTCTTACGCTTACCGTCGATAATCTCCTTCAAAGCGTTCCAAGTACGGCCGCCGCCCTGAGAAGCCACGACATAGGTGTAATAAACGCGGATGATATTGGTGTGCTTGCTATCAGTAGCAATCTGAATATCGCCGCGGATGTATTCAGTGCCGGGTGCCTTGGAGTTAGCACCAGTTGTACGGATTTCGAGACTCTGATCGTATAGCTGTCCTTCTACATGATAAGTATTAGTCATTTTACGCATAATATTTTCTCTCCTTATTTCTCTTGAAAAAGTCTTGTATTTTTATTATCCCTTATTTTTTGTGGGAAATCAAGCTTCCCACTCCACGGCCTTGCCCTTATCAGTAATTGCATAAACCACAGGGTCGGCACCAACCTTCTCGACGTAGCCATCAGTGACTAGTTTACGCATAGCACCAGAGACAGTACGGGAAGAAGAAGTGAGGGCTTCAGCCATTTCTTTGCTGGTGAAATGGGTGCCAACAGCGGTCTGCATATACTGAAGAATCATCTTACCATTATCGGTAAAGGCAGGCTTCTCCTTATCCTTGGTAAGGACTAGGCCGTTCCAATAGGAGGCAACATCCTCCGGCATATCATCAACATTAGTATTCAAAGTGACCCATTCAATGAACTTCTGCTTTTTGCTCATAAACTTTCAATCTCCTTAATATTCTCCATTGTTAGACAAATTCGGTAAAGGGAATTATCAAAAGGATAAAACATTGCGTTGCCACTGGGTTTGACTTCATATTGACCTAGACGCCATACTCCATCAATTAATCCATATCCATATTTCATTGTAATTTCCTTTCTTCATTTTCTATATATATTATATAAAATATTTTTAGATTTTTCAACTATTTCCTTTAGTTGTATTGAGTCCTGTAGTAGCCGTATCAAAGAAACTAATCCAAAACTTTTCTTGTTCGTTGAGCCGTTCTCTTGGAACTTTTTCAAGTAACTCAAATTTGAAATTTTCTACTCCATGCGATTTCATCGCCGCATAGAGTTTTGTATCTGGGCCCTTGTCAGCACCGAGCCCTCGTTTAATGTGGTCCGACCATCTATTCGCCACATCTACCGACTATCCAACGTATCGTTTGCCGTCGATGGTGTCTGTGATGGAGTAGATTCCGCAGACTTTTTCATCTCCAAGATATGTCGTAACAAGAGTCTTATAGGGTTTTTGGTAATATAAAGACCAAATGAGTTTATTAACAGGAGTAGCGTCACGGAATGTCTTGGAGACATCTCGCAGGGCTTTAATTTCAGTAATGTCATCAGCCGTGACGCTAAGCATGTATAGGGACTGCTCTGCTTCTGTTCTACGCTTCTCCTCATTAATCGCTTGTACGATTGTTTGAGCATCCTATATTTTCTTGTTTAATGTTTCTAAGTCCTGTTCTTTACTATCCATTAGAGTATTCATTTGTTCGGAATACTCACCGATAGTGCTAATATATTCCTGTTCGGCAGCCAGCTTAGCCTGTTCATAATCTTCACGAACACGATCTAAGTCTTTACAAAGTGATTCTTCAATGCTTGTTCTTACATTAGTATTCTATTCCTATGCCGCAAGTATCATAGCGTTTAATCTATCTTTCTCTTGCCGCAAATGATCTATTTCCTAAGTAGCTGTAAGAACTTGGTCATGTAAATTAGCGACATTTGCTTTTTCTGTAGCCAGAACTGTACGAGTATTTAATAAATCTTTGTTCGTAGCTGATAAAGCAGAATTAGTAGCAGCTAATTCGGCAAGTCGCTATTCATTTTCTTTCTTTGTCCTGGCATCTACTTCTATTGTCTGTTTGAGTTTGGGACGCAACCCCAAATATATCCCTACTCCACCGATAAGGATGCCAAGGACAATGTAAATAATTACCATTGTAGAGAAAAACGGACGGATTAACCGTCAATGTTAGTCCGTCCGTTGTAGGGGGTTAGGTGAAATTATTCGCCGTCGGGGTTGTCTAGGTCAAGCTTCATGCCGGCGTCGGTTAGACGTAGGAACTTTACCTTAGCGTGGGAACCATCGGCTAGCTCGATCTCAGCCTCTTCACGATGGCCGTAGCCCTTGCGCTGAATGGCACTGGTGAAAATGCCATCCACCTGACGCTTCTCGAGACCTAGGGCCTCCGCAACGTCAGCAGCAACGACGTCCTGTCCATTAACCTCACGTAGATATTCAAAAACCTTACGAGTATTTTCCTTCATAGCAGCCATAATTCATTTCTCCTTTTCGGGGTCTTTGCCCTCTAAATTAATTTGTTTTATAATAACTAAGAATTACTACGCAAGTCGTAAATCTTATTTATTAACTGATTGTATTATCCCAAATTTTTTTATTGTTTTCAATTGGGACCATTTTCGATGATATCCTGGATCATTTGCGGAACCAGTTCGTCGATAGCTTCCATATCCTCAAAATTAGTAATTTTGAGTGCCAGTTTCATAGATTGTTCTTCTGCATAACGCTTTGCGATTTCATCATGGGCGTGCTGAATAACAATCTCATATTCGGCCAGTTCTCTTGCTATCTTCTTACGTTCCTTTTTAGTCATAGACTTTGAACTCCTTCGTTCATCGTAATATAATTATTACATTATTTTTTAAGAATTTCCATAAATTCCGCTTCGGTGACAATAGGAATTTTTAATTCTGTGGCTCTCTTGTACTTTGCGCTAGTTTCCGGATGGTTAGCTATAAGGTACGAGGTCTTCCCAGATACCACATCGGTAACTTTGACACCCAAGGAAGTAAGGAAATCTTTGAATTTAGTGCGGCTGCCATATTCCAGCCGCCCGGTAATAACAACAGAAAGTCCGTTATTCGCAGGTGGAGTTTCTCCAGTGGATTCAATGATTTCCACACACCCAGCTACTTGCTCAATTTCACTACGCTTCGCGCACATGATTGCGTTTCTTTTCGCACGACCAAATCCATCCCATTCTGTACAGTCAATGGTGCCATCCATGATTTGATAAAATTCATCAAGAGAATGAATATGCTTACACATTTCTTTTGCTACATTTAAACCGATACCGGGGATACCAAATGCGGCAATGAAGTGCGGCAAATCAATCTTTTTACTTTGGTCTATTGCTCCAAGAATTTTATCAACAGACTTGACACCAAATCCAGGTTGGTCAATCCATTCAGAGCGATGATCTCTTAAACTGAAAACATCTTTTAATTCAACTATCCAACCCCAGCCGGTTAATTTATCCAAGGTAGCCTTAGACAACCCAAGGATGTTAAAGCCAGACTTAGATACAAAATAATCCAAACGGTTACTAATACGGCAAGAACAGTCTCGGTTATCGCAAGTAAGCGTCCGAAGCCCAGTGTCGCTGGTATGATAGACCAAAGGAGAACCACAATAAGGACAACACTCAGGCTTTTGAATATAATCATGATCTTCTCCATCTTCTGATTCAGCCCAAATAATTTGAGGAATAATCATATTACTCTTGACTATCTGAATCTTTTGCCCCTTCCATGGATTTAATCCTAAAACCTTATCCATGATATCGGGATTATGTAGGCTTGCGCGCTGAATTGTAGAACCTAATAACTCAACTGGCTCAAATACCGCAACAGGAGTTAAAATACCATTCCTGCTCGGTTCATATACAATATCTTCCAGGGTAGATTCTGCCACTTCATCGGCAAACTTAAACGCAAATGAATGACGAGGATGATGTGCGGTTTCGCCTAATGAATCACCATATTCAATATCATTATAACGAGCAACCACACCGTCAATAGGCCATCCACTTTCTGTACATAATTCACGAATAGTATTGATGGCGTTCTCCAATTTTCCTGCTACTGTAACCATACCAGGAACAACCATAAAACCATAAGATTCCAAGGTTGTTAGACGAGTAAAATACTTATCAGATGGAGAATTGACATAATCCCAAGCAAGGAAACTTAGATGGCGTCTTGCGCTCTCTTCCGCATTAAGGAGACGAATAGCGCCTGCCGCAAAGTTTCGCGGATTCTTAAATTCATCGGCATACTGTTCAAATGTACGTTCGTTACAGAGAACCTCACCAGTCACTACTACTCGCCCCAGTTCAGGAATGTGAAGCGGCACGTTTTGAATTACACGAGCATTGTGAGTAATATTCTCGCCTTCTGCGCCGTTGCCACGAGTAGATGCGACAAGCAATTCGCCATTCTCATATACCAACTTACAGCTTAGACCATCCAACTTGGCAGACAAAACAATTTCATGTGTGCCGCAGAACTGTTTAAATTCATCTAAGTCTTTTGTCTTATCCAAGCTAAGCATTGGATATTGATTATGTTCGTACTTCTCCAATCCATCAAGAGTAGGAAACTCAATATGCTGCGTGGGGCTATCAGGGTAAGTAATACCCGTCTGCTTTTCCAAATCACGCAGCATCATATATTTATTATCCCACTCCTGGTCAGATATTTCGGGTTCGCCAGCTAAATACTTACGGCTATGATAATTAAGGAAATCAATTAGTTCCCGAATCATAATCTTACTCCTTTAAGGAGGAGGGATTGCTCCCTCCTCATACTTTACTGACGGAACTAATCCGTCCTTTGAGAATTTGTACTCCAATACTCGGACGCCCCTGGGTTGAAATGTCTTTCGCATTGATACAAATTGCTTTGGGGGTTCCAGCGATAAACAGAGTATCTGTATCATCTACCAGAGTCGCCGCTGTTAAAGTACCAGTCGATGCTGTTGGCTTATAGCAGATAACTCCCTTACCGCCACGAGTCTGCGTCATGAACTCGGTGAGTTTCATGCGCTTACCCAATCCGTTGCTGGTGAATACCGCAACATCATCGGTCACATTCCGAATAGGCAGGGCGGCAATCACTTCATCTTCTGCTCCAAGATTGATGCCCTTTACGCCTATTGTGGTTCGACCAGAAGGAGAAATGTCAGATGACTTAATTCTTAATCCCATACCATTCTTGGAAATGATTAAAATTTGTTCATCTTTAATCAATGATACTGAAGCAAGTGCGTCGCCATCGCGGAGATTAATTGCCGCAATACCACTCTTCTTCTTGGTCTTGAGATATTCATCAAGAACGGTCTTTTTGATAATACCATTCTTGGTAACAAATAGCACATACTGTGCGTCTGTCTCAAAATACATTGAGTAGATTAATGTTGCTTGTTCATCCATATCCATATCTACTAAGGTCTGAATGGAAACGCCCTTAGACGCATTGGTGCCAACCGGTATGTCATCTACGATAATACGATACATCTTACCCTTTGAGGAAAAGACAAGGAGGGAATCAATAGTGTTAGTTCGTATTGTCGCTTTAACTATGCCATCTTGCGTCTTAACGCCAGCACCATTTCGCTTTTGTACTTTAAAAGACGTTGAAGGAACACGTTTAATCATCCCGCTCTCGGTGAATACAACTACGCACTTCTCAGGCTCCACATTTACGATTTCCTTCGCCATAGCCTTCTCTGTTACCTGAGTTACTTCTGTGCGTCTTGGGTCGGGATATTTCTTTACGAAATCTGAAAGGTCTGCAAGGAAAAGATTTCGTTGTTCATCCTTTGACTCAATAACGTGTAAGCACCAATCAATTTTCTTTTTGAGTTCGCCAAGTTCGTCTTGTAACTCAATACGTTCCATATTGGCAAGACGGCCCAGCTTCATATCGACAATTGCTTTTGCCTGTTTTTCATTCAATGGGAACTTCTCCCAAAGATTCTTGACAGCATCTTTCGCACTTTCACTGGCACGAATAGTAGCAATTACTTCATCAATTTGATCGAGCGCAATCAGTAAGCCTTCAACGATTTCTCGTCTATCTTTTGCCTTCTCTAAATCGTATTGATTCTCACGAACAATACAATCATAGTTATGCTGGATATAAATATCCAAATACTGCGCCAAAGTCAAGAGACGAGGAGTTTTACCAACCAAAGCAAACTGGTTGGCACTATAACTCTTTTGTAGATCGGTTTCCTTAAACAACTTCTTTAGGATATTGCCAGGATTACCGTCACATTCAATATCAATCAACAAATGCTTTTTATCGCTCTTGTTGTAGATATTATCAATACCATCAAGTGTGCCGTCCATTACTAGTTTCTTAATTTGTTCAACCAACGGTTCGACATACACTTGATAAGGAATTTCGGTTATGAGAATATGATTATCTTGGATTTCCGCTTTAGCCCGAACAATACACTTCCCTTTTCCGGTCGTATAAATCTTCGGCAACTCGTCTTTGTTGATAATCACGCCCCCAGACGGAAAGGATGGGGCAATCTTCGCGGTAATAGTGCCATATTTTGCATATTCGACAATGATCGGATATAAGTCGTCCAGGCTGTGGGGCAACCACACATTGGCAATTGTGGACCCAATTCCTTGGCACCCATTTATCATCAGGCGAGGTATTAGGGCTGGAAACACTTCTGGCCATTCCATATCCTCCGAGAAGTTTAATTTCATCGACACGTTGTGGTGCTTAATGTTATGTAGTAGTCCATCTTCTGCCATTTTTGACAGACGGGCTTCTGTATAACGCTGATGCGCAGCGTCACCACTTATTTGAACCGAACCATTGTTGCCGTGCCAAGCAACCTCCGGCATATTATTTATCCACGGTTGCGACATACGAGCGAACGTATCGTAAATCGCAACATCACCATGTGGCCACCAATTAGCAATAACGCCACCAGAAATCTTTGCGGACTTTACATGGGGCTTGTTACTGGTGTAACCCTTGTCATACATTTCCCACAAACAGGCACGCTGTCCTGGTTTTAAACCATCGCGGGCGTCGGCAAATGCTCGCTGACTATTGGCTTCATATGAAAAGTCGATAAAGTTTTGACTTAACTCTTCAACTAATTCACGAGTATTATCAATCAATGTCATTTGCCTCCTCACTATGCTTCAATAGGAATTCACGACGAGGTGGAACAGAAGGACCGAGTAGGCACTCAATCAAATCCGCAGCCGCGTGTATGTCAGCAACAGTAAGCTGAGCCACATTACGTGTCTTAGGATTTAGTAAGGCTTCTGCCAATTCGTCAGGGTCTTGTTCGCCAAGACCTTTATTACGATTTACTTGATACTTTTCTCCCTCATGCTGGGCCTTATAAAGATCAAGTTCGTTTTGGTCTTTCAGATAGATATATTCATTCTTACGAGTTGTTACTCTGAACAGTGGCGGCATGGTTGTATATACATGACCATTTAAGATAAGATCAGGGCACAGCCACCAGAACAGCTCAATAAGTAGATTACGAATACTTGCGCCATCAGGGTCAGCATCGGCCGCCATGAAAATCTTACTATAACGTAATTTCTTTGCGTCATAAGTAAGTTTGCCAGTCTTGGCGTCCATGTCCAGCCCCATAGCTTTAATGAGATTGATTACCTCTTGATTGGCCAAGATTTTGTCGAGGGAGTTTTTGTAGGCTGCGATAATCTTTCCTCGTATTGGGAATATTGCAGTAAATTCTGCATCTCTTCCTTCGACAAGACCGCCGCTAGCACTATCACCTTCAACGATGAATAATTCACACTTGGACCGGTCCTTAGACCAGCAATCAACGAGCTTCGTAGGAAGGTTAAGTAGTTGTTTCTTCTTGTCTTTTGGTCCAGCGTCTCTAACAGCTTCACGGGCCTTCTTCGCTGCCTCTCTT
>Ga0247611_10010710_pt1 | contig 10726 bp, 8 predicted proteins | sample 177DNAGHGhighgp2_FD_192422 | JGI IMG/M metagenome (GOLD analysis project Ga0247611, IMG submission 192422) | Sheep rumen microbial communities from Palmerston North, Manawatu-Wanganui, New Zealand - 1770 DNA GHGhigh gp2 | ecosystem: Host-associated > Mammals > Digestive system > Stomach > Rumen ... | reverse complement strand
GCAAGAGTCTTTAGCTATCTCGGATTCGATTGAAATCTATAATGCACAGGGCGTAGCTTATGCGACAAGCGATCCGAAGGAAATTAAAAACTTTGCTGCGGCATCATCTTTCAAAAGTGAAAAAAGTAATCTATTTCATGAATCTTACCCTTATGAAATTGTTGAAGAAATTGCTAATGCCGAACCGTTCTGCGTAATTAACTTATATAAAGGTGGAAAAGTGATAGAACATTTAAGCCTTTATAAACAGATTGAAAAAAAATATGTTGTTCTTACGCAAGAGATTGGGATTCTAAACGATTCTCTGTCTTTAGAGTCTTTTTTCAAGGAACGCCATATTTCTTTTGAGGGTGAGTTTAATGGATTTACAAATGATAAGAGTATTCCGGAATTAGACGTAGATGTTTTTGTTGATTCATTCGAGCCCAAAGCTGTTGAAGACGATTTTGTTTATAATAATTTTAATCAGACTACCGTTTGGCGAATAAAAAAGGCTTTCTATCAACATTATAAAAATGATTTTAAATTATCTGTTGACGCCAAACTTGAGTATGGCGAAAATGGGCAAGTCGCAAATGTTATTATGAGTACAGAGCACCCTAATTACAAAGCGTTTTTAGAAGATGTTAAGGACGCTCTTTATTATGCCTGGAACGCTCCATTACTTAATGATGACGGAGGCTATGATTTTATTATAAAGTCAGCGAAGTTGCATTTATCTTTTTCAAGAAAGTATCGTATGGTTTGTAAGCAGGATGGACGAGATGCTAAAGATTCTGTCGATATCATCGGAGTGCCGAATGCAAAGAAAGATCTTTGTAACGAGATTACGTTCTCGAAAGACCTTGCGACAGGCGGCGTTATCCGTTATGAATGTATAGAGTACAATAAAAAAGTGAAGTACGGGGAACGTGTTGAAGATATCGAGCCAAGGCATACGAATGTTCTTTTTGACAAACATGATGATGGCAGTCTCCCGATTTCGCAAGTCGTAACTCTCAAAATTCCGGCTTGTTTTGTAAAAAATTGAATTTTTTGCAAACGGTTGTTTGCAAAATAAATAAGTAAAAGCAAAAACGCTTGCAAACCCCTTTTCAAAGACGTAAGTTTGAAAACGATTTGGAGTTTTCAAACAATAGGAGTCCTTGACAAATGGTTTATTTTTGGCTAGATTTAATATTAACAGTTCCCACCGCGCCTCTTAACAATGCGTACCACGGTGGGACTTCGTTTTTTTAGGCCCTGGAGTGGTGAATGAAATACTCGAAACGGCCTATTGATATTCCTGAGCAGATCGCTGCTTTAAGTAATCGCGGCTTAGTTATTGAAAATGAAATTTTTGCTCAGCAGCAGTTCTCAAGTATAAGCTATTTTCGATTAGCTTGTTATTGGAAACCATATGAAATAAATTCGAATACACATGAATTGGTAAAGGGAACTTCGTTAGAGGAAATATTATCCTTATATGCATTTGACCGAGACTTGCGCAGTATTGTTTTTTCGGCTATTCAAGATATTGAGATTGCTTTACGCACTAGGATAATCCATCATTTTTCAATGAAACATGGTGCGTTTTGGTTTATGAATGCATCTCTTTTTTCTGATACTGAAATATTTGACAAGTGTTTCTTAAGTCTGCAAAATGAAGTATCGCGTTCAAAGGAGGATTTTTTATTGGAGCATTTCAAAAAATATGATAGTCCTTCGATGCCGCCCGTATGGAAAACACTGGAAGTTGCGTCTTTCGGAACATTGTCCAAATTGTTTTGTAATATGGCTGATATTTCTGTAAAAAAGTCTGTTGCCAAAAGTTTTGGCTTGCCTCAATATAAATATTTGGAAAGTTGGATTCGCAGTATTACTGTTTTACGTAATTGTTGTGCTCATCATGCGCGTATATGGAACAGGCGATTTCCGCTGATGCCTCAGTTGCCAAAACATCTGTCTTTTGCTTGGATTGAAGTTGATGTAGCAAAACCGATGAAACTTTTTGCTCTGCTTTCGACGATTTTGTATCTTGAACAGAATATTGTATCAAATTCGTCTATCAAGGAACGGTTGTTAGCGTTGTTCTTGAGGCAACATCAGTCAAGATTGAAGGCTATGGGATTTCCTGAAAATTGGCGAGAGCAGGGCCTTTGGACAACCATTCAGTAGGACCCACACCTCATTTGACAAATCGTCAACGTTTTTATTGGCGTAATTTTTGCGATTGCCGTCTATTGATATATATTTAAATTCGGTGTTATGGGCTTTCGTTGTTTGGGGAATAAACGCGAATGGCTTAGAACCAAAGGATTGATATGTTTAAACAGCACATTCGCGTTGCCGCGCTTTGCGGTGCGCTTTCTTTGACATTGGGCTCAAATTCTTTTGCGGCGGATTTGCCGACGGCAAACGAAATGTTTGCGAAGATGGGCTTTGGCATAAACATTGGAAACACGATGGAAGTTCCAGGGAATCCGACGGGGTGGGGCAACAAGTTCCCGACCGAGGCGTATATTGATTCGGTCAAGGCGGCGGGCTTCAGCACGATTCGCATTCCTTGCGCTTGGGATAGCCATGCGAGTAACGGAGTCATCAACAAAAGTTGGATGGATTCGGTGCAGACTGTGGTGGATATGTGCATGCGCGCGGGGCTCGTGACGGTTCTCAATATCCATTGGGATGGCGGCTGGCTCGAAGAAAACTTGAAGGAAGCCAAGAAGGACGAGGTGAACGCCAAGCAGAAATCTTACTGGACGCAAATCGCAACGCACTTCAAGGACTACAATGAGAATTTGCTTTTCGCGAGTGCAAATGAGCCTGCGACAACAGACGATAATTACAAGCACGAAACTGAAATTTTGATGGTTTATCATCAGACGTTCGTGGATGCAGTGCGTGCGACAGGCGGCAATAACGCAAGCCGTACGCTCGTGATTCAGGGCCCTTCGACAAGCATCGACCGCACGAGTGAAGTGATGCCTGTGAGCAAACTCCCGAAGGATGTAATCGCGAACCGTCTGATGGTCGAAGTGCATTTTTATGACCCTTATACTTACACGCTCATGAACGATATTGCAGATTGGGGCGCTCAGGTTTATCCGCAATACTACTGGGGCGACGACCTTGCATCAGGTGCGGATATCGTGCATAACTGCGGCTACAACGCTTGGGCAGGTGCCATGGGCGACAAGTGCACCAGCGCCCAGATTCAGGACCAGTTTGGCAAGATGAAAACGAACTTTGTCGATAAGGGTGTGCCTGTGATTATCGGCGAGTTCGGCGCAAACGATCGCGTGGGCGTGTTGACGGGTGACAATTATGCGAAACACCGCAAGGGCCGCCTCGCTTATTACGATGCCGTGATGAAACTTGCAAAACAAAACAAGGTGGTGCCGATTGCTTGGGATACCGGTCACGAAGGCGAAAACAACATGACTATTATCCGTCGCCAGACAGAACCGGACGGCTCCGTGTTTGATAAGGATGTTCTGAACATTATGCGTCACGCGTACGGCCTTGACGATTACGTGAACAACGGCATAACGCATGTGGAAAACTTCAAGACCGATGACGGAAAGACTGGAATTGGGGTGATGCGTCCACGTCCGGTGCTGTCCCGCAGCTTGCGCGGTTCCCGCACTTATGACCTGCTCGGCAAGCAGAACCCGCAGGCAAGAGTCGTGCAAGTCAAGAAATAGGTTTTAGGTTTTAGCAAAAGTAAAGAGTCCCGACAGTGTGTCGGGACTTTTCAAAATTTACTGGATCCTTCGTCGCTTCGCGTCTCAGGATGACTTGCTCGAGGGTGACAGACTCTCCGCCAGTTTCCAGCTACCCACTTCTTACTGCCTACTGCGGCTCTGCCGCAACCCCTAAAATCCTATACTCGCTTGCACCATGTAGATTCTGTTTTCTTCTTGGCCGGTGTAGTAACCGCGTTCTTCGCCCCAAGTGGCCGCTTCAAACGTGAAGAAACGGAGCACTTCGACACCGATACCCGCAGTCGGATACCCGCCTCTGAAGCCAGCGGCTAGGCGCAATGCAATGAAGCGGACTTCGTTGTTGAGTCCTGGAACTGCAGCAAGTGTCTGTTCCAGTTCGAAACCGAAGTTGAGGTGGCTGAAGAACTTGTAATTTCTGTCTGCATTGAACATGTCGGCGAAATCTACAGCGACATTGAATTTACGACCGAATCCGGTATTGCTGTTCATGAATTTCGGGCTATAGTTCGCGCCTATCGTGAAGTTCGGAATCAGTGTTTCTCCGGCTAGAGACTTGAAGTAAATGTCGCGAAGCGAAGCGCCAAAACGGACTTCGCGGTTGTACTGATAAAGAACGCCCATGTCCAAACCGAACGAGAACGTCTTGGAATCGAAGAAATCGTCAGTGGCGTTATCGAGCTTGTTTTCAAGCGTATCGACAACACTCTTGTAGTTTGCCAACCCGAGCGTTACCATTTCGGTCTTGTGGCGCTTTGCGATTTTTCCGCCAAGGCCTACAGAAAGTTTGTTTGGGATGATTTCATAAGCGCCACCCGCTTGGGCGACAGCATCGATGTAGAACGTATCGACAACGAGGTAGGGGAGGATTAAGCCTCCTTCAACATAAGGAGCGACGCTTCCGTTCATCCAGAAAGCAGCACCAAAATTGTGGAACGCCAATTCGGCATCGAACTTCAATCTCATTTCCAATGTCTTGTGGTCATGAGAGTTGATTATATTGAGGTATCTGGGATTGTTGACAAGCGAATCTAGAATGGCGCTCGTCCTGCTGGAGTTCGATTCATCTGCCGCATTTTGCGCATTCCTAAACAAGTCCTGGACGTCAGTTACGTCGCCGTATGCCGAAAGGAATCTGCTGAATTCACCGGCTCCGCCAAATGTGAGTCGCATGTCGCCAATCCAGTTGCGCGGATAGTAGCCCTGTTCCGGGCGCTTGTCGTAGTTGCCGAGTCTATTGATTTGGCTTAAACCGGCGTAGTTGAAATGGATGGCGTCTTTGTCATCGACTACTGCGACGTGGGCCCCACCCATGGATTCTGCACGGAGCGAAATGTGTCTGGGAGACTTTGCCGATGCAAAGCTTACACATAAAATGAGAATTGCAAGTAAAGTTATTTTATTCATTTTGCATTTCTCCCTTCAAACCATTTCTTGAAATCATCATCGGAGTAGTTGACCCAACATCCGCCGACCATTTCTTTGCGCTTTTTCAGCGGATACTTAATGTTATTTATATCCGTATCGTGACGGATAAGTTCCTTGTTCTTGATTTTGGTTGCAAGGTTTTTCCCGGGGTATTTCAGGTCAACGGCAAACTTGAGTAAGTGGTTGTTCTGTTCGTCACGTTCATCGGGATCGCGAATGACATATTGCCATTCATCCGGGTCCTGGGTCCCCATTTTCTCATTCATGTCGATATCGATGGTTTCGTATTTTTCAATAGTATTGAGGTGATCAACCTGTGATTTGGTCAGGTCGTAAACTTTTCCATCCTTGTTGACTTGTGTGGTATTGTTTTCGTCTTTTGTTATGAAGGTGTTTTTAACAAGGACAACTGAACGGTAGTCTCTGCCGTCTTCGTCTATTTCGCCATCTCCGTCGTTGTCGTAGTTATCCACGACTTCTTCGTCAACGCATCCGTCGCCGTCATCGTCCATGCCGTTTCCGAACACGAAGAACACGTCGGTCCGTTCTTCTTCAACTGTCTGGGCTCTGTCGTTTAATTGGATGACTGTGTTGGCTAGTCCAACCGTTGCGTCCGTGTAGAAATCGTCGCCGATGTCCTGTCGCGTGGAGTCGGGAAGGTAGGCTTTGATGATTTCTGCAGAGGCGTCCGGCGCTACTTTAATCGCTTCGGATGCTGCCGCCATGTCCTTGAGGAATGGCTTGAGACTATCGCCAAGGTCGTTCAGGGTGTTTAAGTTCAACTTCATGCCTGCGCTATCAGCAGAGAGGACGGATGTGAGTTCTGTCTGGACGTTTCGGATGCGGAGCGCGGCTTTGGTGAGTAACAAGATGGCGTAACTGTCGGCGATATCGCTGAACCGTACTTTCTTGTCTGTTTTTCCAGTCGTGTCACGAACAATAAATTGGTTCAGATAAATCAGGACAGAATCAATCCCTTTTGAAATCAAGTGGGCTTCATGGTCCTGCATCTCGAGGAATCCGTTGGATGTCGATTTGTCGTCGGCCTTTTGAGCGTAGGAGACCAGCTCGAATGCATTGAGCCCTTCTTGGCTGTTAAGGACGCACTTGGAGAGACCGACCCATGCTTCGGAATATCCGGAGTCCGCGGCAATTGCTCTGCTAAAAAGCCTACGGGCGGAGTCGTAGTTCGACTTCTGGAACTCGTGGTATCCATCTAGCGTCAGAGCGGCCGCATCGTCATTTTCGGCGTCATGGCTTTCTGTTGGGTGAAACAGGTTGCAACCGGCAATGCCGACAGACAAAGCGGTTACGAGAGGCCATATCCTTTTGCTTTGTGATATTTTACTCATTTTGCTAATCCTGAAACGATTTCTCCGCTTAAAAAAATAATCTCATTATTAAAAATAATGCATTTTTTCCTACACGAAATGCTTATTTTACCTTTTTTGGCGGACTTTTTTTACGATTTTCTCTTAAAAAAATATATTTGCGCTCGATGGAAGCGTACAAAGAGTATTTTCCGACGAAATCTTATCGCATTGCTGAGATGCGACTTTCCTCCCTGCTCAGGGTCGAAAGGGATCGTCTTGATGGGATTGCCGCTGCCTTGGGGCGTGAATATGCCATCGCTCCAGACAACTTGCGGGAACAGTTGCCGCAGATCCTCCAGTTTACGCAGTCGTACCATGAGGCTTATGACCAGTATTTGAAGGCTGTGCTCGTACAGCAGCCGCGCCCTATCCAATGCAGGCCTGCTTGCGGAAACTGTTGTCATCATTATCCGATGTCGGTCGAACCGTTCGAATTGATTTTCTTGTATAATGAGCTACGGAAACGGGATGACTTGCTTACTTTGATGGAAGCTTGCCAGCTGCGTTCGGACAAGTTTGAATCTTTTTTTGATGCCCGCCGCGAAACTGGACTTTCTGAGGACGATGCCGAAGATCGGGCGCTCCATGACTATTTTTCGTGGTGGCGTCCATGTCCTTTTTCGAACGAGTCGGGCGATTGTACCGTTTATCCGCTACGGACCGTTTCTTGCCGTATGTATTTTAGCGAGACCGAACCGCAATATTGCACGCCGGATATGCTTCAGACCGAAAAGAACGATAGCTATATAGTTTATATGCCGGATGTCGTGGAAGATGCCGTGTATGGAATTTCGGAACATTATTCGGCGCTCGACTTGCCTGAAAGCTTTTTTGGCGGGTTGTTGGCGTTGAATGGCTATGAAGGAGTCTTGGGCGCGTGAATCCGTTTGAAAAAATCGGTGTCCCTGCGATGGCTCCTGACGGACAGATGGATTTGTTCGGGTATGTCGCTGCGGACAACGGGCCTGAAGTCGAGGTCCCTTCGCCGGATTGCTCTCTCAATGGGCTTGTGCATTTCAAGTATAGTCCGCTCATGAAGAAGAGCATCCGTTGCAAGGGTGGGGTCCTGTTCGGGCATCCGGAAGTACTTCTGCCTGCGTACATGAAGGCTCCGGAATTTGCCGATGCCCGTGAACTGGCCGCAGAATGGGCGGAACATGCGGTGCGGCGCAAAACGCAGAAAAACAAGGCTATCATCAAGGACTTGGTAAATCGCTTTTGGCAGACCGTCGATCAGGTCTTTACTGACAAAGGACAAGCTCCGCTTGCAAGCAAGGGGCGCTTGCCGCCGATTCGTCCGCAGGGTGTTCACCATAACCTGACGGATGTGCTTGCCGCCATCAACAACACCTATTTTGATGGTTCACTTACATGCAGAATTACCTGGAGTAACCGCGTGGGAGGCCTCAGTTTCCACTCCGTGCGCAAGGACCCGGTGACAGGTGAGAACTTCCACCTCATCAGTATCAGCCGCGGTTACGATGCGGCGAACTGTCCTTTGTATGCAATCGCGGGTGTTGTTTATCATGAATGCCTGCATGTCGTGATTCCTGTCGAGGAACGCCAGGGGCGCAGGGTCGTTCATGGTCGCGAGTTCCGCCAGCGCGAAAAACGCTACATCTATTACGATGAATGGATTAAGTGGCACAAGGAAGTGCTACCGCGAAACATCCGCGCCATGCGGCACCATAAAGCTCTTTAGAACTTTGGTTCGGCAAGTTTACCGAACTTATCAAGGTCCCTGAGCTGGTATGCTGAGCCTGCCGAAGCGCTGTCGAAGGGCCCACTAGAACTGCGGGTATCCGTCTTTTAGACTTTCGTCATAATGAGCTCGCTCACCACCGATGAATTTCGGGCGGGTGCGTGCAGCGATGAGGATCGCCTTGCCGATGTGGTTCTGTTTTAAGCGCACGGGAACAGCGACTTCGCGGAGGTGCATGCCGATAAGTGTCCCGCCGATATCTAGCCCCGCATTAGCCTTGATATGTTCGAGTGCCACGGGAGATTTGAAGGCCGCGTAACAGGCTGTTGCGAAGGAGCCGCCGGCTTTGGGTTGCGGTACGACGTTTACGATTTCTGCGTTCGGGACGGCTTCATGTTCGATAATAATGGCGCGATTCAGGTGCTCGCAGCATTGGGCGGCGATGTAGATGCCTTGTGCATTGAAAATGCTCTGTAGCCCTTCGTAGATGGCTTTCCCGACTTCGGGAACGGAATGGCTACCGACCTGGTTGCCCAGGGTTTCGCTGGTACTACAGCCGACAACTACAATATCGCCTTTTTTCAGATGCGCCGCTTCGACAAGTTCCGCAGCGGCTTTGGCAGCGTCCGACTTGATTTGCTCGACAATGTTCTTGTCGTCAACTTCGTAAGTAATGCCTGCCATTGATATGCTCCTGTTAATGTTCTTCATAAAAGATAATTTTTTAAAAAAATTAAAATTTGTTTTCCAAAAATAGTGAGTTCATATTATATTCATAACAGATAACTTAGGTTTTTGCTTTTGGTTGTTTTAGGAGCGAAAATTTGCAAAATACTACACATGTTATAGGGCTTGATCGAAAGAAAATAAAGGGTTTCTTTCTACGAAAACTTCCTGAAATGAAGGAAGCGGTCATTGATGCCATTATCGAGATTTTGCCAAGTGTACCGCATTATCAAGAAGAAAGTGACCATTTTACGTTCCGAATTATCATGGGGAATGGAAACACGCCGATGGGCTGGAATCGCCGCATATACAAGTTTTCGGGAGAATCGCTGGAAAATTTGTACAAAGAACGCGTGAAAGCATGTTTGAAAGACGTCATCCATTTTTGCAGGAACGGGTGCGACTTGATTATCCAGCAGATGTCTGGACGCGAAAAGTCTGAGTCGTCTATCCTGGTCGGTGTGTTCCAGTCGGATATCGGAAATGCCGGCGAGACCGAACGCGCTCTCCTCGAAAAAGGTTTTTTGTTGATAGACTGCGTCAACGTTTCGAAAATCTGCATAAATTCGCATACGCCCGATGGCGGCAACGACCATTTGCTGATTCGTTTTGATTTGGATGAAAACGGTTTTGCGGATGACTTGACGGAAACTAATTTGGGCTCGTACCCGAAAGGGTTTTGGGCTGGTCTTTTTTCACAAGTCAAAAAAGAAGTTCACGGTACAATTTGTTTGTTTGTGGATCCGTCATGGAATGGGAATAAAGACGAAAATTTTGACGAAGGAAAGATAGTCTTTGATGATTACAGGGACATGCAGATAAAGCCTGATTCCATGTTGGATTCGCAGTCGTATCATGACTTGTATGAGCAGAATTTTATCCGTAAAATGTTTATCTCGATGTTGAACTACGATGGCATTACGGTTATCGACACGAATGGCTGCGTTCGGGCTTTTCACTGTTTTGTAGCCATTCATCGGGGCAAGTTTACATCAGGTGGCGCAAGGCACCGCGCATACAGGGCTCTTGCTCATCTTTTTAAGGATAACGATTGTTATAAAGCAATTTATTTACAGTCGCAAGAGGGAAATATCAGGTTCTATTACAATTCACGCGTTTCGTCGTCCTTTGATTCTACAGTGATGGACGGTTGTTACGGAATAAATGAGGCGGAAAAAGCAAACAAAAAGGCGACCGCACAAGTTGTAGATGCCGCATTGGAATTGTCGGAGTCCTTAAGCCGCCTACGTGAAGCCCATTTGGGTATAGATAACTTCTACAACGAGCCGAAGCCTGCCGAAGACTTGTATAAATCGATTCTTGAAATGACTGACGAATCTTGGGGGCAGGTGGATGCCGAACGGGCTATCAATGTCCCTATCATTAGTTTGATAGGCAATTCGTATGGCTACTCGACAAATGCGGAACCGTTCCTCAAAAATTTTCTTGAAAAGATTCCGAATTCGGTCTGGGCTGTTTACCTGAATAACAAGGGTTTTGAAGACTCTTCGCTCTTGTCAACGCTGGGTAGCAAGAATCAAGAGGGTCAATGGTCCAAACTGATGAACGAGACAGGAACAGAAGATGCTAACGCCGAAAAGTACGTCACAGACGAACTGGCAGAACACATCAAAATTGTTTATGAACACGTGAGTCGGTTGTTTTTCCAAAAGTTCGAAGAAGAACACAAACTCTGGGAAAATTTCCTCAAAGGGTATTAGCTTTCTTCTCTTTATAGAATAAATACACCATCCAGGCGAAGCCGATGATAAACATCAGCGAACAGAGCGTCT
>Ga0247611_10010709_pt1 | contig 10727 bp, 10 predicted proteins | sample 177DNAGHGhighgp2_FD_192422 | JGI IMG/M metagenome (GOLD analysis project Ga0247611, IMG submission 192422) | Sheep rumen microbial communities from Palmerston North, Manawatu-Wanganui, New Zealand - 1770 DNA GHGhigh gp2 | ecosystem: Host-associated > Mammals > Digestive system > Stomach > Rumen... | reverse complement strand
GTTGTGATTTTTAATGGCTTTGGTGGAAGAAGATATTATGTTTCTAATGGCGTTTCAAGTGGAATGTCTATTATGAGCTTTTTTGCTATTTGTTTGATTGCTATAGGAATTATTTTGCTAAATTTAGGCTACACAGTTGCAGCGGACAATAAACAAGCGATACAAACAATAGAGCAAGATTATGCAAAATATCAATCTTTTGTAACAAGAGCGACAAACAATCCTGATTACAAAACCACAGCAAATGTGATAGCAAAAGAAAGATATAAAAGTTCTGATAAATATTGTTTAAGATATGAGTTTAAAGATAAAAACGGGCAGATGGTTGAGGGCTACACTTTTTATACATACACAGAAGCTGAAGCTAATGAAGCTTTTATGCTGGATGAATTAGAAATTGCTTTAGATACATTGAACACAAAAATAACACAATTAACCGATTCTGTTGATATGCACTATGGGCAAACAACCTTAGAAGATGATGCAGAATATTTATATCTTATAAGCAAAGATGTTAAAGGAATAGAAAGAGGATTTAAACTTGGTGGATATTTTGCTCTTTTGGGTGGAATTGCACTTATTGTTGTGTCTATTGTGATTTATTATAAAAAGAGAAAGTTATATGAAGAAAATCAAAAAGCACAAGAAGTAGCCAAAAAAGAAGCAGAAGAGGCAGCAAAACCAAAATCAAAATTCTGTGTTTATTGTGGCTCAAAAATTTCTGAACAAGACAAAAAATGCTCATCTTGTGGAGCTTCTGTTCGAAAAGATTAACAAAAAACAAAAAAGATGTTTTAGGTCAAAACATCTTTTTTTGTTTAATCTTTTAATTCAACAACTTCAATGCCGGCTTCTTTTAAAATTCCCAATGAAAAGTCATCTGGATAATGCTGTTTATAAACAATTCTTTTTATGCCAGTGTTTATGATAATTCTAGAGCAAACTGAGCAAGGGGAGTGAGTTATATAAATTGTGCCATCTTTAACAGAATGTCCAAGCTTAGCTGCTTGTGCTATGGCATTTTGTTCAGCGTGAACAGAATAACACATTTCTTGGCAAGTTCCACTTTTAATGCCTAATTTGTTTCTTAAACATTCGCCACGCTCTTTGCAGTTTTTAACTCCTGCTGGAGCTCCGTTATAGCCTGTTGCAATAATTCGGTTATCTCTAACAATAACTGCACCAACTTGCCTATTATCTCTTATGCAAGTTGACCAAGTTGCAACAAGTTCGGCAACGCTCATATAGCGTTTGTCCCATTTTTTATAATCTATTTTATTTTCCATTATTCACCTTTATCTGTGTTGTTTTGATTTTGTTTTGTTGTGTTTATTTGATTGTTTTGTTGTTGAGGATGTGCCATATTTGGATTTTGCGGAGGCATATTTGCTGGCCTTGGTGGGAATGGTGGAAGAGGTCTTCCATCTGGTCCAACCCTTGGAGGCATATTCGCTGGTCTTGGAGGGAATGGAGGAAGTGGCCTTCCGTCTGGACCAATCCTTGGTGGCATAGCTGGCCTTGGTGGCATAGCTCCATTTGGCATAGGTTGTCTAACATTTTGAGCTTGAGGATTGTTTATATTGTTTAAATTAGGAGTAGGGGCAGTTGGTCGCTCACCAACAACTTGCAAATTTGGATTTGCTTGTGGCATTGGTGGTGTTTGTTGAACTGGTCTGCCATCGGATAAAACTATTTGTGTTTGAGACTGAGGTTGTTGTGGTTGAAATTGTGGTTGAAATTGTGGCTGAGCTTGAGGTTGTGGTTGAGCTTGTGGCTGAGGCTGAACTTGTTGAGGTTGTGGAGCGTTAACATTTTGCTCGTTCAGTGTGTTTTCTGTTGGAGCCACAACTGCTGGTTGTGGTTGTTCTTCTTTTTGGTGTTCTCTACTATATCCAGTTCCAAACTCACTTGGGTCACGCTTTGATGAACACAGCATCCAAATTCCAGCTGTTATCAAAAACAAAGCAATAATAGCAGAATAATAATATCTTGAGTTTGATGTGATGACATCAAGTTTTAACAAGTTTGAAAAGATGTCAATGGCGCTAATAACAAAAAGTGCGATTGAACTAAAAATGTGAAAACTGTTTGCGTGATAAGGAACATAAACTTCATCTTTTTTACATCTAAATATAATTCCCAAAATTATGAACACAAGTGAGAGTGCGATTAAAGCATATTGAACATAAGTTAATGCGTTAATAATGTTGGTTGTTAAGTTTGCTGGAGTTAATGAATATCTCAAAAGATATGCAAAAGTTGAGCAAGCTATCGAAATTTTTAAGAACATTGAGCTTTTGCTAAGTCCCATAAAAAAGGAAGCCACAACACACAAGAACAAAACAACAGGCATTACAATTTGAACATAAAGTGCAACATTCAAGAAAAAGTCAGGGGAGATTGAAGGCAAAATAGTGCTCCAATCCCACAAAACGAAGCCCAAAATTTTGTCTGTGAACTTTGGCAAAAATAGCATTAGCAAAATAATTCCAGCAAAAATTGCAAAAATTCCTCCCACTATATAACTGCTTTTCCGCTTGGATTTTGGTATCTCCGGGTAAATCATTTTTTCCTCCATTTTTTGACTACTCTTTTCATTGTATCAAATTTATATATTTAACGCAAACAATTTTTAATTGTTTAAACAATTATTCTACATAAACATAGCAACTTTTTCAGCTGCTTTTGAATTTGCTTTTAAATGCTTTTCTCTTTCTTTTGCAATAAATTCCCTTGCTCCATCATCAGTTTTTGATAAACATAATTTTTTCTGGGTTGGTGGAAGAGCTTCAAAAGGTTGTTCTGCATATTTTTTTATGGTATCTTTAATTAAATTTTGTATTTTGTTATCTTTAATGTTTTCCACCCACTTGCCAACATCATTAGGGTTGTTGTTTGAAACAAGTTGTGAAAAAACAAGAATAGAGAGTTGGTCTTTTAAGATGCCTGTTCCTATGGTTGGCTTGTTTCTTAAAACTTGAATTGTGGCATTTGAAACTTCGTGAACAAATGTTTGATGACTGCCTCTTTGCCTTTCAGCAGTGAATCCAGAATTTGAAATTAAGTTTACAAAATCTTTTGTTGAAATAATATAATCTCCTTTCATAATAACCCCTTTAAACTATTTTTGTTTTTCTAAAAATTTTAATATATCATCAAAAACTTCTTGTTTGTTTGTTTCATTTAATATTTCGTGCCTCATATCATCATAAAGCTTAAAGTCAATGTTTTTTATCCCAATTTTTTCATATAAGTCTTTAAGCTTTGTTACAAGTTTTCCAAAGCCTCCAACGGCATCTTTTGCTCCAGACAAAATGAGCATAGGTTTGTCACAACTAATTTGTGCTAAATTTTTAGATTTATATATCTTTTTTAAATTTTTAAAAAATGAACAATAAAAATTTGCACTACAAACAAAACCACAATAGTCATCTTTTTGGTATGCTTCAAAAATTTGCTCATTTGAAGTTAACCAGTTTTTGTTTTCAAAGTGTTTTTCATAAGAGCCAAAACTTAATTTTGCAATCATTTTTGCTGGGTGGTTTTTTCCGCAAAACAGTTTTGTCATTCTTGCAACCATAAGCCCCATAGAAACACTTGCTTGACTTTTCATATTTGCCGAACCAGAAAAAATCACGGCATCATAGTTTTGATACATTTCAATATATCGTTGAAGCAAAAAGCTCCCAAAACTATGACCCAAAACATATAGTGGCAAGTTATATTTTTTATGTAAATAGTTTGAAAAAAATATCATATCATTAACACAGTGTTCAAACAAATCATCTTTATATTTTCCTAAATTTTGAACGCCGTCTGCTGTTTTTCCGTGAGCTCTTAAATCAAAACAAAAAACAATATATGAATTTTTGTTTAAGAACTCAGAAAACTCCAAATATCTTTCTGCGTGTTCGGCCATTCCGTGAACAATTAAGATAACACCTTTTGGATTTTTAACTTTGTCATAAGTGTAAGTTGCAATTTTTGTTTCATCAAAACTTTTTATAAATTCTTCTTTAACCATTTTTATCTCCTTTTAAAAAGCTCTTTTAACTGCTTTTTTATATTCATCATAAAGAGTTTTTGCATCACCCAAAGTTATTTTTGGCTTAAAGCTTTTTGATTTTTTATAAATGTTTTTAATTTCTTTCAAACTCTTAAAAGCATTTGTTGCAAGCCCGCACATAAAAATTGCCCCAAGTGAAGTGCTTTCAGATTCCTCACTAATATCCAAGTTTTTTTGAATTAAATTGCTTTCAAATTGCATTGCATAATTGCTTCTGCTAACTCCGCCATCAACTTTTATGTTGTTAAAACTTAAATTGGTGTCTTTGTAAATAACATTAAAAATGTCACATACCCTAAAGGCAATACCTTCCAAAACAGCTCTGGCAATTTGATTTTTTGAAACCCCTTGAGTTATTCCACACAAAAGAGCTTTGGCGTTTGGGTTCCAATAGGGTGCCCCAAGCCCAGTGAAAGCTGGAATAAAGAAAACCCCTTTAACTATTTCGCCACATTCTGCCATTTTGTCACAATCAGATGGGCTGTTTATAATTCCAACATTTTGGAGCCAATTAACCGCACTTCCGCAGTTAAAAATTCCCCCTTCAATGGCATAAAAAATATCTTGATTTTTAAGTTTCCACGCAACAGTTGTAACTAATTTGTTTTTGCTATACAAAATTTTATTTCCAATATTTTGCAAAACAAAGCTTCCTGTTCCATAAGTTGCTTTTATGTCACCAACATCAAAACAAGCTTGTCCAAAAAGAGAAGATTGTTGGTCGCCAATAAGTCCAGCAATAGGGATATTTGTTCCCTTAAAATTGTAATAGCCAACAATTTTGTCATTTTCAACAATTTCAGGTAAAACAGATTTTGGAATGTCAAAAAGTGACAACAGTTCATCATCCCAAAGCCCGGTTTTAAGGTTCATAAGCATTGTTCGGCTTGCATTTGTTATGTCGGTTACAAAGCTTTTTCCACCAGTTAATCTAAAAGTTAAAAAGCTGTCTATTGTTCCAAAACACAAATTGTTTGATTTTAAGAGGGTAGAGGCTTTTTTGTTGTGACTTAAAATCCATTTTATTTTTGTTGCAGAAAAATAAGCATCAGGCAACAGACCAGTTGTTTTGTGTATTTTTGTTTCAACTTTTCCAGTTAAGTTTTTGCTAACAAAGTCTGCTGTTCTTCGGCATTGCCAAACAATGGCTTTTTGCAGTGGCTTTTGTGTTTTTTTGTTCCAACAAACAGTTGTTTCTCGTTGGTTTGTTATTCCAATTCCAAAAACAAGATTTGCATCAATTTCACTTAAAATGTCATCAAGACACATTTTTGTTTTTTGAAAGATTTCTTCAGCGTCGTGTTCCACCCACCCAGGCTGAGGATAATATTGCGTGATTTTTTCTTTTCGAGATAGGGTGATTTTGTTTTTTATGGTGTCATACAAACAAGCTCTAACGCTTGAAGTTCCTTCATCAATTGCGATAATAAATTTTTTATTCATTTTTCGCCCCTCCTAAGTTGTAAATATTATAGCAAATTTTGATTATTTATAGCAAATAAATAGTAAAAGTTTTCATTTTATTTGCCTTTTTAAACAAAACATAGTAAAATATTAAAAATGTGATTTTTAAGGAGAGTTATGAAAGAGTTTGATTTGGTTATTATTGGAGGAGGAATTGTTGGTTGCAACACTTTTAGTGAAGCTGTTTTAAATGGCATCAACACTTGTCTTTTGGAATCAAGCAATGATGTTAGTGCTTATGCAACAAAGGCAAACAGTGGAATTGTTCACTCTGGCTATGACCCAATTCCGGGTTCACTTATGGCAAAATATAATGTTTTGGGAAACAAAATGTATAAGCCTATGTGTGAGCGTTTGGGGGTTGAATATCTTGAGTGTGGAACTCTAACTGTTTCAAGGGCTGAAGGAAGAGAAGCTTTACTTGAACTTAAAAAACGAGGAGAAGAAAATGGCGTTCCTGGTTTAAGAATAATTGAGGAAGCTGAGCTTAAACAAATGGAACCAAACCTAAATGATGACATAAAGCTTGCTTTGTTTGCTCCAACTGGTGGAGTTATTTCGCCTTATTCTGTTTGTATAGCTTTAGCAGAAGAGGGTATCATCAATGGTGGAGAAATTCAAACAAAATTTGAAGTTAAACAAATCACAAAAGATGAAACTGGTTATATATTAAGTGATGGCATAAAAAGCGTTCACGCAAAATATGTGATAAACTGTGCTGGTCCAAACGCAAATGAAATAAATGAGCTTTTAAACACAAAAACATATCCAATGCGTTTTGTAAAAGGTGAATATATTTTGCTAGACAAAACCACAAAAGGGTATATAAATCACCCAATTTTTCCACTTCCAACAAAACTTGGAAAAGGAATTTTGGCGAACATAACTGTTCACGGAAACATAATGTTTGGGCCAACTGCTGTTGATTGCCAAAAAGATGACAAAAGCGTTGACATAAATGGCGTTGCAAAAATAAAAGAACAAATTTTGCAAACAGTAAAAGAGCCAAACTTTAAAAAGACCATAAAGCTTTTTGCAGGAATTAGAGTTAAAACAGGTTCGGACTTTGTTGTTGAAAGAGATAAAAACAACAAAAATTATTATTATGCTGTTGGAATATGTTCTCCAGGGCTTACGGCAGCTCCAGCGATTGCCAAAGACTTTTTAAAGATGTTAAAAGAAGATGGCATAAAAACAAAAGCTATAGATTACAAAAAAAGAAAGCCATACATAGACACACAAAATATGTCTAGTGATGAGCTTGACGATTTAATAAAACAAAACCCACTTTACGGAAAAATTGTTTGTAGGTGTGAACACATCAGTGAAGCAGAGATTATTGATGCTTTAAATTCTCCGCTCCATCCAATTTCAATAGATGCCCTAAAGCGCAGAGTTAGGCCAACAATGGGAAGGTGCCAAGGGAGCTTTTGCATACCAAAACTTATAAGAATAATGGCAAATGAAAGAAGACTTAAAAAAGAACAAATAGCCCTAAATGAAGAAGGCAGTGAGCTTATTGTGGGAGATATAAAAGATGGTAAAAAATAAAGCTTATGATATTGTTGTTATTGGTGGAGGTCCAGCAGGAATGTCAGCAGCTTTCAGTGCCCACCAAAATGGAGCAAGTGTTTTGCTTGTAGAGCGTGAATATCGTTTGGGTGGAATTTTAAACCAATGTATTCACAATGGTTTTGGGCTTCACTATTTGGGCGAAGAGTTAACAGGTCCAGAATATGCAAATGTTTGGGTGGAAAAATTAAAAGAAACAAATGTTGATGTTCTTTTGAAAAGTGCTGTTACAAAAATAGAAAAGTTAGGCACAAAAAAAATGCAAGTTTTTGTCCAAAACGAAAGTGGTATTTCAAAAATTTTGTGTAAGGCAGTTGTTCTTTCAATGGGGTGCCGAGAAAGGCCAGGTCCAGCAATAAATCTTTGTGGTGATAGGCCAGCGGGAATATTTTCGGCAGGAGAAGCTCAAAAAATTGTTAATGTTCACGGAAAAATGGTGGGCAAAAAAGTGGTTATTTTAGGTTCAGGAGATATTGGGCTTATTATGGCAAGAAGAATGACACTAGAGGGTGCAAAAGTTTTGGGAGTTTATGAAATTCAAAAAACTTGTGGAGGCTTGGCCCGAAATGTTAGCCAATGTTTAAATGACTTTAAAATTCCTCTTTATCTTTCGACAAGCATTGTTAAAACTGTGGGAGAGAAAAGGCTAACAGGAGTTGTTGTGGCTCCAGTTAAAGAAGATTTTTCTTTTGACCTAACAAAGCAAAAGCTTGTTAAGTGTGACACGCTTTTGTTATCTGTTGGGTTAATTCCAGAATGTGACCTCATAAATGATTTTAATTTAGAATGGTCAAAAGCAACCAACAGCGTTGCTGTTAATGAATATAAACAAACAAGTGTTCCAGAGATTTTTGTGTGCGGAAATGTTTTGCATGTTAATGACCTTGTTGATAATGTAACTTATGAGGGGCTTGATGCAGGAAAGTTTTCGGCAAAGTTCTCTAAAACCAAGTTAGATACAGAACAAAAAATAAAGATAGAGTTTGATAAACACTTTAGATACACCGTTCCAACTTATGTGTATAAAAATAGTGAAGATGTGAGCATTTCTTTTAGAAGCACGGGAGAGTTTTTTAAAGTTAAGATAAATGCTTATAGTGGTGGAGAGGTTGTTGCCACATTTTTTAAACCAGTTGTGCGTGCGGGAATACTTGAAAAAATTGTTTTAAACAAATCAAAGCTAAAAGATGATTTAATTTTAAAAATGGAGGTGGAGGAGTGAAAAGAATAGAACTCACTTGCATACGCTGTCCAATAGGGTGCCACCTTGTTGTAACAAAAAACGATAAAGGTGAGATAAAAGTTGTTGGCAACAGGTGCCCACGAGGAGAGGAATACGGAAGACAAGAAATCACAGAACCTCGCCGAACAATAACAACCATAAAAAGCTTTAAAGATGGAACAATCAGCTTAAAAACAGACACTCCAATAAAAAAAGAACAATGTTTTGATGTTTTAAAAGAAATAGACAATCAAAAAACAAAAAATAGTTATAAAATTGGAGATATTTTTATTAAAAATGTTTTAGGAACTCACTCAAACATTGTTGTCACAGGGGTTCATCACGAAGAATAATTTGTAGGGACGAGATATGGACGAAGAAAATGATGAGAATATAATGTTGATTGAGGCACTTTTAAGAGCCAAAATTCACCCAGCACTTGAAGATGCTGTTTTTAAGGATATGCCTAATTTTAGCAAAACGGGAGATAAAAAACTTGCTGAAATGTTTTATGTTTATTTTAAACTTTGCTCAATACTCGATTATGATTCAAGGTTTTGGGTATCAGATCAACTAGGAGGACCTTATGCAAAAGAGCATAGCAAACTAAGCAGATTATCTCAAATCACGCCAGAAAATAATGATATTATTTGTTATGAATTTAATGTTCTTTTTTCAAGAATGTTAGAAAAAATTGGAATAGAATCAAGCATTAAAGCAAAAGCAGATATAAATATAATGTTTACAATTTATGGGCAAGAGCACATAGACCTAGAAATTCCAACAAATCAATTTAATGGCAAGTTTTTTGGAGATTATTTGGTTTTTCGTGGTTATATTGATGTTAATAGTATAAAAATTGCTGATGAAAAAATTTTGTTCAATTTAGGATTAAAACAAGCCGAAAAATCTTTGGCAAACAATGTTTTGCAAATTGTGAAAGAGCAAACAAAACTTGAAGAAAGAAAGCAAAGCTTAAAACAAAAAACAGAGGAAGAAACAAAATTATTAGAACAGTTATATAAAAATCTTGGCGAAAACAAAGATATAACCTTAGGTGACCAAGAAAAACTAAAAATTTTGTTTGAGCAAATTTCTAAAATAGATTTAAACACTTTTGCTTCGGTTGAATACGCAAGAAAGCTTCATAAAGTAATTTCTTCAAGTTTAACCGAATCAAAAACAAAATATGTGTCTATTAGAGAAAGAGTAGGAAAAGAAAAAGATTGCTATGATATGGTTGGAATGTTTGTTATAGAAACAAAAAATGGAATAAGCTATATAAAGCTAACCCCTCCAAACAAATTAAAATCTATTTCACACGATGATTTAGAAAAAGATTTTATGAGCGGAAAACTTGATTATATTTATGGAAGTCGTATTTTTAAACCAGACTTCATTATTCCACAAATTGAATCACCATATTTAAATGAAAAATATGCAAAAAATTATTTAGATTATATAGCTTTTGAAAAAAATAAAAGTTTGTATGAACAAAATTATAGAGAAAAATCATTTGAAGATAACAAAAAAACATTGTTCCCAAGTGATGATTTAAATGATTATTTTGATTATTTATTGCAAAAAGGTGTTACTCTAAACAAAAGCGAAGAGGCTCAAAAAACAGAAAACATCAAAACAAAACCACAGTCTTTAGAAATAAAATAGAAAAAGAGGAAAAAATGACTGCAAAAATGCTGAAAGATATTTGCATAAAAAAAATGCAAACAGAAACAGATAAAAACACTTTAAAAAGATTGGAAATAATTTCAAAATTATTAGACAAAGAAGATTGCTTTTTGTCTATTTCAATAGACACTGCTTTTTCTGTTTTGGCAGATTTAGGATTTAAAAAAGATGAGGCAATAGAGGTTTATAAACAGCTTACAGCTTTTCATAATCCATAAAACTTTATATATAAAAATTTTTTAAAAACAAAAAAGGAGCAGAAAATGTCGTTTATATTGGCGCAAATTATGTATGCTATGGGAGTTCTTTTTTATATTAGCGCCCAATTTCAAAAGAAAAAGATTTGGTTCACTTTGGTTTGTGGCATAACCAATGTTTTTTTTGCTCTCAATTATGTTTTTTTGGATAGGTTTGGAACATCAATTTTCCTATTACACGAAATTGTTGTTTTGTTTTCTTTATACTTTTTTGAAAAGTATAATCTAAAAAACAAGTGGACAATTTTATTATGTTCAAGTGTTATTTTGTTAGATATAAATGCCTTGATTTTCACTTGGAAAGATGCGTTAACGCTTATTCCATTCAGTTCAACTTGTGCTTTTTTGGTGAGCCTTATGTTTAAAAATGTTTTGGCTTCAAAGTTCACAATGTGTTATTGTATATCGTGTTCCACTGTTTATCTACTTCTTTTGCATAGTTATTTTTCTGCAATAT
>Ga0247611_10010708_pt1 | contig 10727 bp, 9 predicted proteins | sample 177DNAGHGhighgp2_FD_192422 | JGI IMG/M metagenome (GOLD analysis project Ga0247611, IMG submission 192422) | Sheep rumen microbial communities from Palmerston North, Manawatu-Wanganui, New Zealand - 1770 DNA GHGhigh gp2 | ecosystem: Host-associated > Mammals > Digestive system > Stomach > Rumen ... | reverse complement strand
GGCATCAAGGCAATGGCCGCCTGTGTACCTCCTGATATTGTCTATAACAAGGACTTGGGATACCTTATCCCCGAAGAAGAGATAGAGAAAACCATCAATAACATCGGTGTAGTGGAGCGCCGCATCGCTGCCGACGACGTGACGGCAAGTGACCTGTGTTATAAGGCTGCTTGCCAGTTGATGGAAGACAATGATATTGATCCCAGCAGTATCGATGTATTGCTGTTCATGAGCCAGACACCGGATTACAGGATTCCGGCTACTTCGTGCCTGCTGCAACACCGGTTGGGCTTGCCCCGTGAGACGATGTGCTTAGATATTTCCTTGGGTTGCTCGGGATATCTCTATGCTCTGAGCACAGCATTTGCCTATGCCTCGATGGAAGGAGTGAACCGTGTGCTGTTGCTTGACGGCGAGACCTTTTCCAAGATTGTCAACCGTCGTGACAAGGTGGATTGGCCCCTCTATGGCGACGCAGGAACCGCGACACTCATCGAGAAGGGAGACTATGGCGACTCGACGTTCATGCTCTATACCGATGGCAGTGGAGAACGCGTCCTCAACATTCATGCAGGAATGCGTAACCCGATAACGGCCGAATCCTGTGTTGAGCGTGAGCAGGAAGACGGAAACATCCGTAGTGACCTTGAAGTGTTTATGGATGGCATGGACGTATTCAATTTCGCCATCAGCAAGGTGCCGAAGAGCATCAAGCAGTTGCTCAAGGAGACTGGTAAGACCATCGAAGAAGTGGATTATCTTGTTTTCCATCAAGCCAATCTGTTCATGATGGACTTCTTCGTCAAGAAGTTAAAGGCCGATCCGTCACGCGTTCCCTATTGCATCAAGAAGTATGGCAACACAAGCAGTACGTCGGTGCCCCTCACCATATCCAGTGAATTGGCTGGTAAACTTGATGGAACCCACACGGTGATCATGAGTGCATTCGGTGCCGGCCTCAGTTGGGGAGCAGCTATCATGCAGATGCGTGATTGCAACGTGTCGCCAGTTATTGAGTATTGACAATCATGGAATCGCTGCTTCATTTTCACCACATCGGGATTGCTTGCCGCGACATTTCAAAGAGCTCAGAGTTTTATACACTGATGGGCTATGTGGCAGGTTCTGTCACCGAGGATCCCATCCAGCATGTGCGGGTGTGTTTCCTGGAAAAGGAAGGCTCACCACGGCTGGAACTGTTAGAGCCTCTTGACGAGAAGAGTCCCGTAGCACGAACCCTTGCAACGGCTGGCGTGAGTCCCTATCACATCTGCTATGAAGTGGCAGACATCGCTGCAGCGATTGAGACGTTGCGAGGACAGCGTTTCTTGCTGGTAAACGGTCCGGTTCCTGCTTGTGCGATGGGTGATAGACAGATCGCTTTCATGTTTCAGAAGAATACCGGCCTCATCGAATTGGTGGAAAGTGCCAAGTAATGAGCGAATTGCTGCTGACATATATTGTCCCTGTTTATAACACTGAGCGCTACCTGACCAAGTGCCTGTCGTCAATCGTCGCTCAAGGGCTTGGCGATGATGAGTATGAGGTGCTGGTGGTGGATGACGGCTCAACCGATGGCAGTGATGCAGCTGTTGAGGCGTTTGCGTCAACTCATCCTCAAGTAAGACTTTTCAAGCAACAGAATCAAGGCGTCAGCGCAGCGCGAAACCATGCACTGGACCAGGCACGGGGCCGCTATGTCCAGTTTGTTGACAGTGATGACTATCTTGAAGATGGAGTTATGGCATCGCTGCTGCATCGGGCTATCGACGACCGGCTTGATGTGTTGCTGTTTAATTATAAGAGCGTGGATGTCCAGGGCACGCCTGTCCCCTCGTCAAAGCGCGGTGACCAATATTCATCTACACCAGTGATGACAGGGGTGGATTACCTGTCGGGTCATGCGATGACACCCTATATCTGGCGGTTCCTCATCCGTCGCAGTTTCTTTGATAAGGGCTGTGCCTACCTTGGAGATGCCAGGGGGTGGCGTTTTGATACTTCTCTCATCGTCTGCGAAGATGGCGCTCTGATTGCCCGCTTCATGCTTGCAGCTGATCGTGTGGCGCATGACGGCACAGCTGCCTATTGCTATGTGAACAGGAGTGACAGTGCAATGCACAATACCGATGTCGAGCATGTCCGCCGACGTCTGTTCAGCCAGGTTGATGCTGCCGCGACGATTGCTGCCGCCATCCGACAGCAAACGAGACAAAAGGGCACAACTGGACTCGCCAGTGTGGCTGGTCTGAGGAACGTCTATCTGTTTTTTGCCATGACCAAGGCCTTGACTACCGGTTGTGTGGACGATGTCTTGCAACGCATCCGTCAGGCGGGGCTTTATCCATTCCCATGTGTAGGCCCCGAAGCCAATTACTATGGCAAGAAATGGAAAGTCATCCACACCCTGATGATGCATCCACGCCTATGGAAATTCTTGAGTAAAATATATCACTTGATAAAGAAATAGTGAGCTATGAAGACGTTTGTCTTTCGTAATCAGACGGTTGAGCCGTTCTTGGGGAGTGATGGGGTGGCCTATTCGGGCTATGGCGACATCAGCCTTGTGCCCGATGACGTGGATCGCTACATCTGGTTCTATCAGGTGCCGGTCAATGCTGACAGTGTCCAGTTGTCGGAGGAGGTGTCCTCGTTCAATGACAAACTTGACCTGGTGCTAAGCCGGGTTGATAGCACCAAGCCCTTTGTCATCTTCTCCCTCGTTAATATTTTCCCGCTGAGGCTCACTGGTGATGAGAAGTCGGTAGCCGAGTCGGTAGCCGCATTTAACCGTCATGCCATGCAACTGTCGGCAGAGCAGAGCCAGGTCAAGTGGGTGGACTTCGGTGAATTCACCTCACGATATGATGAGACGACACTTATCAACTGGAAGTACTATCTCATGTCGCAGATGATGCTGAACCCCAAGTTGGCTAACGATTTCCAGTGCTGGTGGAAGCGGCTTGACGAGGAAATGGCGATGAAACGCAAGAAATGTCTGGTTCTGGACTTGGACAACACCTTGTGGGGTGGGGTGCTGGGCGAGGATGGCGTTGATGGCATCAAGCTCGGTGGTGACTATCCAGGGAAGGCTTATTCCTACTGGCAGCAGTCATTGTTGCAGTTATCCCGTCAGGGTGTCATACTGGCTGTGTGCAGTAAGAATAACGAGGCCGATGTGATGGAGGCATGGGAAAAGAATCCGCACATGATATTGCGCGGCGAGCACTTCAGTGCACGGCGCATCAACTGGCAGGACAAGGCAAGCAACCTGCGCGAACTGGCTGATGAATTGAACATCGGCTTGGACAGCATGGTGTTTATCGATGACAACCCGACGGAACGTGAACTTGTCAGGCAGATGTTGCCCGAGGTTACTGTACCAGAGTTCCCGGGAAAGCCTTATCAGCTGATGCCTTTTTTCAAGCAGCTGGTGGAGCGCTATTTCAGGATCTATCGGGTGACCGATGAGGATCGGGCAAAAACTGATCAGTACCGGGCTAATGCCATGCGTCAGGCCGAGCGTGGACGCTTTGTCGATATGGAAAGTTATCTCTATAGCTTAGACTTGCAGTTAGAGATCATTCCTGCTGATGATCATAACCTGCCACGCATTGCCCAGATGACGCAGAAAACCAATCAGTTTAACCTCACCACTCGACGTTATACCGAGGCCGACGTGAAGCAACGGCTTGACCAGGGCTGGCACGTGTATTGCATGAGCGTGAGTGATCGGTTCGGAGACAGCGGCATCACGGCTGCCATCTTCCTGGAGCCGGTAGATGACCTCACGGTCAATATTGACACATTGCTGCTGAGTTGCCGCATCCTGGGCAAGGGCATTGAGGAGGCCTTTGTCAAGACGGTTCTCAACCTGTTGCGCTTGGACGGTTATCGGCACGTGAAAGCAACTTACCTGCCGACCGCCAAAAACGCCCAGACCGCCGATTTCTATGATCGTATGGGGTTGACCTGCTGCGCTACCGACGGGGATGGTGCCAAACATTATGAGTTGGCATTAGATCACGTGTATGAAATTCAGAATTATTACAATATCAGAGTATTATGAATATAGAAGAGACTGTTTTAGATATTATGCGTCAGGCGTTTGAAGTGGATGAGATCTCGACTGATGTTTCACAGAAGAACTGTGCCAAGTGGGACTCACTGCATCATCTGACGATGGCCAGTGACCTGGAAGATCATTTCGGCATTGAGCTGGAACCCGAGGAGATAGCCGAGATGACCGACTTTACCCGAGTCGTTGAGATGCTGAAGTCAAAACTTTGAGCCATCTTTCTGGCATCTGGTTGTGACAGGTGGAGCGTCACCGAATACCATATATTGACTTCATGAAATGCTTGTGCATCATGCTCATCGTGATGTACCACATTGATCATGAATTTTTCAACTATCTGGCTCCACGACTGAATGATGCCTTGCAGGCTTTCCGCCTGCCGATGTATTATTTCATCTCGGGCATCTTCTTCAAGCTCTATAGCGGTTATGCCGATTTCACGCGGCGCAAGGTGAACAACATCCTTGTGCCGTTTGTCTTTTTCGTGGTGCTGGCTTACGTCGTGCGTCTGCTGGAATATGGCTTCCGTCAGCTGGTGGGTGCCGAGCCCATAGACGTCAGCCCCACGCAGCTTGTTGAACCTTTCTACCTGCGTTATTGGCTCAATACCACACCGCTGTGGTTCCTGCTGAGTCTGTTTTGGGTCAATGTCATCTTCTATGCCATGCAGCGGTGGATCAAGCCGTTGTGGGGCATCTTGATAGCGACAGCGGTCTTGTCTGTCGTCGGCTATGAATTAGGTGTCAACAAGGTGGAACTGCCCCTCATGCTGGATACGTCGCTTGTTGCGTTGCCTTATTTCGTGCTGGGGTGGGGTGTCAATCAATCGGGACTGCTCGGACCGTCGCGCGGTGACCGTTGGGGCATTCTCGTGTTGCTCGCTGTGGCTATGCCCATCTACTGGCTGAGTGACTTCATGAACCTGCATTTTCAGGTCTTGCCCTCATACTGGAAGCTGTATGTCCTTCCCTTTGTAGCTATTGTGGCATTGTTCTGGGCGTGCAAGCCGTTGCCTCACATCCCACTGTTGTGCTACTATGGGCGTTACTCACTCATCATATTAGGAACCCATCCGTTGATACTGCAACCTGTCCGCTTTCTGCTCTTGAGACGCGGCATGGAGAGTGGGGTTACCCTGACGTTAATTGTCTTTGTCGTGACCATGGCCGTTGAGCTGCCCCTGATCTGGCTGCTCAGCAACTGGGCACCCCGTTTTACGGCTCAGAAGCCATTCTTCAAACCCGGGTGGAAGTTGCGTTAATCGGCGGTCACATTATCTACTTGTGGTTTTTATGTTATGAAGTATATCATCCGTCTGTTAGCTGTCGTGCTGGCTTTTGCCCTGCTGTTGTCGGCCTACGGTGGGCGAGTGGATCCTGTCGTGTGGACCTGGCCCTCAATGTTAACCCTGGCATTGCCTGTCGTTTCAATAGCTGCCATTGTGATGATGGCGTTGCTTGCTATATTCAAGCAGTGGCGAGCCGCTGTTGTGCTGCTGGGCGCACTCCTGTTGTCCTGGCCCACAATGAGGCTGATTTCTCCCTTCAATATAGGTCATCCTGAATCCGATCCTGATAAGACTCAGTTGAAAGTGCTGACGATGAATGTGACAGAATTCAACTGGAGTGATGGTGATTCACCGAGCAAGAATATGCGCTATATCCTTGACCAGGATGCCGATATTGTCGTCATACAGGAGGGACTGGTCTATTTCTCATTTGAGCAGTTGAAGACGGTCAAGCCCATGCTTAAAGAATTGTACGAGAAGTACCCTTATCGTAAAAAGGAGTTCTATGACGTGGGCATCATCTCCAAGTATCCTTTCACCGAGGTGAAATCTGAGGCCTTGTCGCGAGATACCCTGAATTACTTCATCAAGGCATGGGATGTGGAGGCACCAGGTGGTGACTTGAGGGTTGTGAATATGCACCTGAGCTCGTTGCGGTTCACACTGAATGACAGTCAGGTTATTGAGTCGATGAATGTACCATCGGACCGCAAAATGCGCATCAGGTCGGTGGCTCATAAGATAGGCAATGGCTTCATCAGCCATTCTCGCCAGGCCAAGGCTGTCCGTCAGCTGCTGGATGAGACCCCTGGTGACGTGCTGGTGATGGGTGACATGAACGACACGCCGGGGTCCTTTGCTTATCGCACCGTCAGTGGTGAGGACATGCGCGATGCGTGGGCTGACTCGGGTTTTGGTCCCATCTACACCTTTCATGCCCATCACCTCTATGTCAAGATAGATCACATTCTTTACCGCGGAGACATGAAGGTGCTGTCGTGCCATCGCGACAAAGCAGGAGAGAGTGACCATTATCCGCTGGTGGCAGTGTTTGAGCGATAGTACAAGGACTAACTAATGGCTCGCAGATATACTAAAAACTTCTCTTTCACGTTCTATTTTTACAGAATAGAATAATCACTGAGATGAAGAATTATTTCAAACATTCACTATGGCTGGCTATGGGCATGATGATGTTCATGGTGTTGTCCACGTCCTGCATCGAGGACGGTTTCACGACATCGTCAAGCGATGTGCTGGCATTTAATACCGACACGGTGGCTTTTGACACCGTCATTACGTTACAGGGAACAGCCACCAAGCAGATGGTGATCTATAACCATAGCAAGAAGCAGGTTAACATCTCGTCAATCAAAGTGGCAGGTCTTGCCAATAAAGGCCATTTCCACCTCAACGTTGATGGCATCCGAGGAGACGAGTTCCAGAACGTGGAGATACGCGGCAATGATTCGATCTATGTCTTTATTGAGGCCTATCTTGACGAGATGGAGCAGGATGATCCCACGTTGCTTGAAGATCGTCTGGAATTTGTGACCAATGGCGTGAGCCAGAGCGTGTTGCTTAGAGCATGGGGACAGGACGTCATCCGCATCAACGGCGACACCATTGGCCGCAATACCCGTTTTACAGCCCAAAAACCCTATCTGATTTATGACACGATGTTTGTCGCGCCTGACGTGACACTCACACTGGATGCCGGCACGACGCTGCTGTTCCATGACAAGGCAGCCATTCGCTGCAAGGGTCGTATGCTCGCCAACGGCACAGCCGATGAGCCGATTACCTTCCGTGGCGACAGACTGGACCGCATCGTCGGCGAGAGCAGTTTCGACATCATGTCAGGCCAGTGGGGAGGTGTCATTTTCAACTCTCCCACTGGAGCAGGTAATGTGTTGAAGCACGTCATCATGCGTGGCAGTTCAATCGGTATGCACTGCAGTACTGATTATTCTGATACGATCAATTGTGCGTTGAAACTTGTCAACTGCGTTTTGACCAATTCTGCATCGACCTGTCTGGCGACTGCTACGTGCTATGTCCAGGCCATCGGGACCGAGTTTAGTGACGCTGCCGAGGAAGTCACCTATTTTGCCGGTGGAAAGGTGATGATGAGTCACTGCACCTTTGCCAACAACTATCTGTTTGCCGTGCCCACATTGCCCCTTGTCAACGTCTTTAACGTGGAATATACTAACGGTGCTATAGGCAAGATCAGAGCCTACTTTGACAATTGCATCTTGTATGGTCTGTGTACTGAGCTCAATGAGAGCAAGCTGGACGACTTTGACGTCTATATGCGTTATTGCCTGTTCAAGAGTGCAGGCGATAATGACAAGCATTTCATCAACTGCGTGTGGGAGGGTGATCCATGTTTCCTGACCGTGCGAGATGATTATCACTTTGACTATCGATTGGGCAACGAGAGTGATGCTATCGGCAAGGGGGATCCTGCATTCTGTCCCGCCGAGGGCCGCTATGACCGTTACGGCAATGACCGCCTGGCTAAGGGTAGTGTTGATTTGGGTGCCTACGTCTGGACTTATGTACCCGAGGAGGAGTGATTTAGGCTTTAGGCTTTAGGGGGGATTATAAATCAATTTTTAGATATGAAACGATTATTGTTCTTGTTGTCGCTGGTCGCTGGACTGGCCAGTTGTGTCGTGGCTCAGGATGATGCTGTGTCGCGTTTGCCTAAACATGAATTTCGTGGGGCTTGGATGCACATCATCGGGCAGAAACAGTATGCCCAGATGACGCCTGAGCAAACACGCCAATACTTGATCGATCAGCTTGACAAGTTGCAGCAAGCCAACTGCAATGCCGTGATCTGGCAGATACGTCCTCAGGCCGATGCTGCATATATCAGTGATCTGGAGCCTTGGAGCCGCTGGCTCACGGGAGAGCCGGGCAAGGCTCCCAACCCCGTATGGGATCCGTTGCAGTTCATGATTGATGAATCGCATAAGCGGGGCATGGAGCTGCACGCTTGGATCAATCCTTATCGGGTGACCAGCAGCGAAGAAGATAAGCCAGCCCCGGGACATATCTATTATGAGCATCCCGAATGGTTCCTCAAGTATGCCGACGGCAAACTTTATTTTGACCCAGGTCTGCCCGAGAGCCGAGACTTCATTGATCAGGTGGTGCGTGATATCCTGACCCGCTATGACATTGATGCCCTGCACATGGATGACTATTTCTATCCTTATCCAGTCACTGGCGTTGATTTTCCGGATACTACATCTTATAACGAGTACGGCATCGGCTGGGACAAGAATGACTGGCGCCGTCACAATGTGGATCTGCTCATTGAGCAACTGCACAATACCATACAGGAGGTGAAACCGTGGGTGCGCTTCGGCATCAGCCCCTTCGGCATCTGGCGCAACAAGGCCAGCGACCCCGACGGTAGCGAGACTAACGGCCTGCAGTGCTATGACGCCCTGTATGCCGACTGTCCCAAATGGACAGCCGAGGGGTGGGTCGATTACATGGTGCCCCAGCTCTACTGGGAACTGGAACACAAGGCAGCCAGCGACCTTGTGCTCATGCACTGGTGGAACGACCATGCCAATGGCCGCCACATGTACTATGGCCAGGCTGTCAACAACGTGATGTCACATCAGGACATTGCCGACGAGGGCGGAGACCCCACCAATCCCACACAGCTCGACCACAAGCTGCGCCTGCAACGCTCGATGGACGATGTGCACGGCGTGACCTGGTGGCCCGGCTATAGCATCACAAGCAACTTCAAGGGTGTGCTCGACTCGCTGAGCAATCACCAAATGAGCCATCCTGCCTTGATACCTGCCTATAGTTGGTTAGACAATGAGAAGCCTCACCGTGTCCAAGACCTCAAGATCAAGAAGGTGTCGGGCAAGAAGTGCCTCGTGTGGCGTAGGCACAACACCGACGATCCGATGCAGCAGGCTGTGCGCTATGTCATCTATCGTTATCCCAAGGGAAAGAAAGGCTCCATTGACAATGCCGAGGCTATTCTTGCTATCACAGGTGAGACCACATTTGTTCTGCCCGATGGCAGCAAGGGCAACTGGCAATATGCCGTCACAGCCCTCGACCGCTGCTGGAACGAGAGTGACCCCGCCTGGAAATAACCACCCCCTGGACATAGCGAGATTAGGAAAACAATAAGTACAATAAATACAATGTTCTGGAAATGAACAATTTGTATTTATTGTACTTATTGTTTTCCTTTTTTATCTTGCCTGATTGTTGCCTAAAACAAGTGGGCAATGTTCTCGGTCATCATCTTCACGGACATTGCCAGCAGAATGATGCCGAAGAATTTGCGGGAGAACATCATGCCGCCCTCGCCGAGCCACTTCTGGATTTTGCCCGTACTCTTGATAACGGCAAATACCCACAACATGTTGATGGCCAATCCGATGAAGATGTTCACGTCGTCATACATCGCTTTGAGCGAAATCAACGTCGTCAGCACGCCGGCACCTGCAATCAACGGGAACACCATTGGCACCATCGTGGCTCCCTTGTTGGGTGTATTGTTCTTGAAGATCTCCACGTCGAGGATCATCTCCAGCGCCATCAGGAACATCAGGAAACCGCCCGCTGTGGCAAAGGAGTGGATGTCGCAGTTGAATATCCTCAGCAGCCAGTGGCCGCCATAATAGAAGCCCACCATGAGCAGGGTGGAGTAGATGGTGGCCTTGGTGGCATCCACGTGTCGCCCTTTATCCCTCAACTGCAAGATGATAGGTATGGAGCCCACAATGTCGATAATACTCAGCAACACCAGCGTTGCACTCAGGATTTGCGTGAAATTGATTGAACCCATAATTGGCGGTTTTACTTTACATGTTGCAAAGGTACGAAATAGTTTTCAGTTGTATGCTTTTAGTCTTTTTTTTCTCTCTGAAGTCATGAAGTTGGTACCTTTTTGCCCTCCTGGAAATGATGCTATAGTTCAGATGACCCAGAATGGTTTTCTATTTTTGTAAAAAAGTTGAATATCAACATATTGACTAACGAAGGATAACCATTAAATGCTGGTCATTTTCGTTTTTTGGCTATAACTTTGCAAGTGAAAAAATGACTCATTTCCATGACGGAAAATGACCACTCCAACATCACTTCACACTCACAGGCAGCTGATTTGCTCCTCAGGCAAATCAGCCGCTTTCCGTTAGCGCTGACTTAAAAATGATGCACTGTTTGGTCGTTTGGCTGTTTTTCATTATCTTTGCAGTTTAAATGGAAATAAACATCAATTATTATAACCAAAAACAATGAGCGAGAAAGAGAATACACTGGCTACGAAATACGATCCTAAAGAGGTCGAGGACAAGTGGTATAAGT
>Ga0247611_10010707_pt1 | contig 10728 bp, 8 predicted proteins | sample 177DNAGHGhighgp2_FD_192422 | JGI IMG/M metagenome (GOLD analysis project Ga0247611, IMG submission 192422) | Sheep rumen microbial communities from Palmerston North, Manawatu-Wanganui, New Zealand - 1770 DNA GHGhigh gp2 | ecosystem: Host-associated > Mammals > Digestive system > Stomach > Rumen ... | reverse complement strand
ACGGAAACGCAGGTGCTTTTTCTTTTTATGAGGGGCGTGAAAAGGGCGTGAAATCAGCCTGTTTTAACTCCCATTAATCCTCATTGAAACCGCATTGTTCTTCCTGTAAGGAGGTGACAACTGGATCTAAAACTGCGGTAGTTTTGAAAAATGGTGCACGGGTTATGAATAATCGTATACCACTCTTGGAATATCGTATACTGCTATGAAATTTTAGCCCGACACTTTTGTGTCAGGTTATGTGTATTCGTGCGGACTTTACTCACAGAAGTTTTTGTCTCCTGGATGGCACCAGTGAGGTATTTCTTGCTTAAACTCTTCAACGGCATTTGTATTGAACGTAAACGTTTCGATAACCCCGTCTCCATAGTAACTCTCCATTATGGCCTCATGAACAAAGAAATCTCCAAAGATTGCATCGCAATCTGCGCATCCAAAAGAAAGATATGAGTCCCCCACTGTATTACTGTATCTTCTCTTAATGGTCGCAAGATTGAAATACTCCTTTCCTGGTCCATTAACATACTGCTCCACCTTCTCCACAATTCTCTTGTCGAATGAGAACTTGCTGTCAGACCACATTCTTTCCGCTTCCATCTCTGAAATCTCTGCATTACAAGCAGATTTGAATGGAGAAAGGAAGTAGATGTGATTGATCGATCCACACCTGTTACAAGGCATTTCAATGAAGTTGACTTCAACAGAGGGAATAGGTTTCAAAGTTGAGCAGAATTTGATTCCTCCGCAAACAAAGTCATGAATAAATACACCAAGAGGCAACATCTTACGCCCCTTCAATGATACATAAAGGGAATTGTCACATTCCACAATCTTGAAAACCGGTAAATCTTCCTTTTCCTGTCGTCGCTTAGACGGATCATTCTCAAATAGCCAGCAAGCAATAATACCTTCTCGAATGTATATAGCCTGTCTCTCTTCTGTTCTTTTATATGTCTGTGGCGATAATTGAACTTCGAAAGCGAATTTCCTATCACCATTTTCGGCATATACATCTGCTCTCCACCCATTACCTCTGTACTCGCATTCACTATTAAACCCAAGAGCTAATAGGATGTCTCGTATTTCATTCTGGATTCTTATGTGTAAAGGGCCCATAACTCAGCAATAAATGGATGTAGATGCAATTACTGAAGTTTCTGCATAACTTCACTATAAGAGTCCCTACAATACAATTCTTCTGGAGATACAGACAGCTGGATATAAGTGCAAGACTTATGCTCTTTCAAAAACGGTTTCTCCTTAAGTAATTCCTTTGGCATATACTTAAGGTCCATGACGGCAACAATAACACTTTTCTGGATTGACAATGTTGTTTCCGCTAAGAAGATTCAATTCTATAAAATCCATAATATTTCACTATAAACAACGTATATAATCCTTTCATGAATTCTGTGTATAATTACACTTCGGATAGTTTGAACATCCGTAGAAAGAACCATACCTCCCATGTCGAAGAACAAGTTTTCCCCCGCATTTAGGACATCTTCCGTTTGTCACAGCTGCATCCCGACGTTCTTTGTTACGTCGAACATTATCAATGTGTTCTTTTCGATCTGACCCGGAAGTGGAAATAACCTCGAGAAGCCTCCTCCGATAAAAGTTAACTTGATCTATTGATAGGATCACATCACGGTATGATTTTATGTAAGGCACGACATCCTGCATATTCAGAACCGGCTGATCTGCTGTCACATTAATTCTTGTTTCGCTGGGGAAAGCAACAATTCCATGTATGAGGGTATCATTGCCAAACACAAGCCGACGAAGAGATTTAATATGGCCCTCATTCTGCCAAATAGGATTTCTTAACTGGTTCTCCTGCGTAAAGCCATATCGTTTGTACCCCCAAGCTGGCAAATACTGTTTCCAGAACTCTGAGTTGCCGGTACCATATACCTTTCCGTGAAAGTTTTTTGTTTCCAAGACGAACACTCCATAACGGGAGATGATAAGGTGGTCTACTTGCGTGGTGTAGTTTCCGTCACGTATGAGAAGGTCATTATACACTTGGTAGTCGTTACATGATAGATCTGCCAAGAAAGATGAAACCTTTTTCTCCCCATGGTCTCCAATCGCTTCTGCTCTGCTTCTATATTTAGGGGTTAATAGTGATGCCAAGAATCCCTTTTCTTCCTTAATTGCGCTTCCAGAGAACTGCGCCTCACGGTTTATCTTACGGATACTCTCACGCCTCACCTTCTCTATGATAGACCTGATTGTCAAATAGAGGAGGAAAACGAATAGTGCAACTAGTCCTATGTACTGTAGGATTGTCATCAAATGGTCATAGTTCGGTATTCCATTCCTTTCAAATATACAAACAAATCTCTAAACGTAGCATTATTAGCTACTATATCAATGACAATAAGGAACTTAGAATTAGTAACAAAATAACAATTCCAAATACAATATAAAACACATTTTTAGCCTTATCAAACCACGTTGGCCATGGCGTGCCATATTTGTTTAAATTATCTATATCTTTTTTCCACTTAAGACGCTCTTCCATCTCTTGTATATCACCGAAAAGATAATTAGTGATTCTAGGAGGCTCTATTGGATCTGGCCGAAGTTTTCTGTCACTAAATACTGTGTTATCTCCCTCATTCTTTACGACATCTAATAATCCCTCCATTTCCTTTTTTGCTTTTTCTTCGTCCAATGTTATCTTATATTCACTATGGCCAGATATTTCAAAGAGTGATGTAGAATACACTTCTTTTGCACATTCAAAACAGGCATTATTAATTCTCTCCATATACTCCAAAGAGCCCTGTGCTAATAATGCTGCCTTTTCATAGGCAATTTGTATCTCGTCTAGATAAACTGGTTTACTCTGGTCCTTAATATACGGTAAATCATCAATCCAAAATGCAGTCGTTTTCTTTATATATGCAATATACCCATCAATTATTGATGACCTCATTGATTCTGAGAGTAGGAATGAATAATCTTCTTTGTTAAGGATTCCTCGATTAAACAATGCGCCAAAACAACATGCCGTGGCCTTTATGTCACAGTAGGCATCATGCGCATTCTCAAAAGGTTTATGAAATAACTTAGAATAAAGCTCTTGTAACTTTGGATATCTATCTCCATTATTTGTCTCAAACCCACAAAACTTAACACTTTGAGTCATTGTGCAAAACTGCTGGATAGCCTCTAATTCTTTAGTTTCTTTTCCATAGCGATATAGCTCGCATAAGATTACATTAACATCGTACGCTATATTATGTCCAATGATAACATCGCAACTATGTAATGATTCTAGAAAAAGATTTAAGACTTTGTGAATGGGTAGATTTGTTTTCGGTTGGTAATCAGGAGAATCTGAAAAGGAATACTCATCTTTTTTGCATAAAACTAGAGCACCCTTCTCTGTAGTAACCACCTGAAGATTCTTGGCATTCTGCCCGATGTACTTGGCCACCTTCGCATTGCTCTGATGTAGTTCAGGAAGGTTAGACATATGAACAAAGGTCTTGATGCCGAATTGATCCACACAAACTAGACGGGAGTAGTCCTCTTTTGTTTCCTTATCAATGAAAGGCACGCATTGTACTTCGTTGAAGTTCTTGACGAAGTCTAGTAGAGTAATTCCCTCATTATAGTTGTCGATGCTAGGCGGACTTGCCAATTCAGCAGACATCACGTAGTTATGTGCAGAGACAAATTGACCATCTTTACCGTACACAATCCAGGCGATTTGCCGGATCTGTGGCCAGTTGTCTATACTCTTGAAACTAACGGATTGATCCTGAGCAATACCATTGGTTTCTGTATCTACGAATAATAGATTCATACCCGTTCTTTTGTGTTTACCCAAAGATACAAATAAGCAATAAACCAGCATTATTCTAGCGGTTTGAACCACCCTTTCCGCCTCATTATATTAATCCGCAACACCCTTTTCACCTCAATTAATAACCTCGAATCATGCTTTTCGAGTAGTTTAGTTACCTCGAATCACTGCAAACAGGTCATTAAATTACCCTGATTACACGTTTTCACCATATTCAATTACCTCGTACAGTACTTTACAGGAGAATTCAATTCCTTGTTTGATACTTGTCGGGGTATTTGAATACCTCGTTTGACGCTTTCCGAGTTATTTGAATACCTAGCTAACTGCTTTTCAACACACCCCCCTTGTATACTGAAACACATTACATGTAATACTCTCGGTTAAAGGATTCTACTGGAATGCTGAATAACTTAATAACCATACTGTTTGAGATGTGCTGTACTTCTTATATATAGAATTATAGAAGTCACGTTGAATCTTTTTTATAAATCTAGACTCAACTGCTTGATAACCATTATATCCTCTAGTTTCACAAGATTCACTGATCTATTGATAGACTTAAAATAATTAGTAATGTTAATATAGTCTGTTTTGCTATAGAAACTTGCTTGGAACTCAGCATTAACTGGGACCGAATCGACAATCTTGTCAAGATAAGGCCTATCAACAGGTGAAAAAGACATTCCCCAAATATAAACCTTCTCAACGCTTTGAAGGATATCAAAAGTTCGCTTATTAGCTTTGATGATGGAGTCAACATCCTTTTTTATGCTGAGGATCTGCTCAACTGCTGCTATTCTTGCATTTGCTGTAATCTCGTCTTCTTGCGTATCAAGTGTATATTCACTAGGGTCATCATACTCTGTGAATTCTGGCAACGGCTCTCTTGCACTTTCATCAAGTTCATCCCAAGATGTTCCATGCCCAAGGACGAATTGTTCATTTACCTGACTGCCATGAATGTGCAGAACATCATTGTTCGGTATGCCATACAATTCTTCCAATGTCATGGTATAACAGTAATTAATAAAGAAAGACTTGTCTTTCTCAATACAAACCATTTTCCCATAATCTGCCTTGTTCAAAGACAAAACCCAGTCATGGAAAGAATCTTTGATTCCACTTATCACCTCACTAAATTGTTCGTTGATATCATCGGCTCCTCCCATTGTGTAGAATGATCTCATCTTCTCTATGTCGTCTTCATTGGGCTGGTTAACAAATGCTGCATTGCTAACTATTGGCCGAAGCCATATTTTACCCAAATTGGTTTCAAAATCTCCCCACCATTCGTCCTTTTCGGCCCCGTCATATAATGCAGTGATTTTATTGTATAAGTCTAGTTTGTTTTCCTTTAGCCAATTTAAATATTTGGAATAGCTACTATTAATGTTATGGTGAACATCGAAGCCATTTCCAATAACATACAGTTTTAACGGCGTTCTTTCAGAAAATAGAATCGCTTCTCTGATACTAGATTTACTGATATCTAGATGGTTTCTGTCAGATTGATAATTTGATTTGTATACTGAGTATTTTAAAGCTTTCCCATTTGTAACATTGGAGTCTTTAATGTAAAGTTCATCGTTATTCATCCACAATACAACAGAATGATTGGAAATGGGAGAACCATTCTCGTCAACAACCTCATATAGAACCATAGCTGTGTTATTAGGGGTTCTGAGATGGTTATCTATTTGGGCAAAAGGGATACTAATCTTCGAGTTATATGCTTTAGGAGTAATGACTTTATATACTATCGCATTAGTCGGCAATCGATTCCATTTTGACTTGTAGAAATAGTTTCCCAAATGGTCATATCCACTGAATTTATTGTACATGCAATACAAATGGAGAATAACGTATGCTAAAAATTGGAGATCACGATCTAATAAGCCAGAGATATTTTCCAAAGTAGCATCTTTATACTTGTCAGCAAATCCTTTCAGTCTTGATAATTTATACTCTACGTGAGAATAATCTTTTCCTTTTTGTTTGAGATCCTTAATTAATCCATTCAAAGGATCCGTTAACAGGTCCATGAAGGGGAGATATGTACCAACATGGAAATCTGTTTCTCCGAAAAGGCTTACGTTCCAATTAATGTATTCAATGAAAAACTCTTTATAAGGATTTCCATAGTTATAGTAATTCCCATTCAAGATGGAGTAATACTCGGAAACAAATGCCCAACTTGCCAACATGCAAACATCTTCAACTTGATGGAATTCTGTAATTTTCCTAAGCTCAATCATCGTAGAATCTATTTAGGTGAGTTCTAAACCAATGTGCGCGACTCTCACATTCAAAGATAATTAATAAGACGAATAGAACAAACATCAAAGTTGAACCTTGCATATTGTACGATGCCATCATGTTGTGTTTTTTTGTTTTTGACATCTTCTCATTGTCAATGACAAGAAAAAGATGTGCATAGTTTTTCAGAAGTCCTGCATAGTTTTGCTCGAACCAAAACACAATGCATATGCTACTATCAATCAAACAAGACAACATGACTATCTCCATCGATCTATCTGAGGAAGGAGAATCATCACCCACCTGTGAAGATGTCATCATCGCTTTTCTGGACATCACATCAAGAGTCTTTTCTGAGGAACAAGTGACAAAGGCTTATTACAGGGTAGATCCCGATACGTTTAGCTTGAGGGATGAATAAAAAAGAATCCCCACTTATCTCATTGATAGGTGGGGATATCTGTTTGGTTTCCTATTTGAGAAACTTTTAGGAGCTGTCTTCAATTATTATCTGGCATTTGCCTGTTTTAGAACGGACAAGATTGCGGGAAGCCATTGGTTGTACAGGATGGAACCGGGATTATCATCCTGGAGCTTCTTTACTGCTTTGTTGAAGTCTTCGTGCAGGTCATCTCTCACAAGCAAATGATTCCCGAAGCCTAGGTACGAGTAGTGCCATCCTTCGGGCTTTTGCGCGCCAAAGCCCATAAACCCGCAGTTGAAATCAGTCAGAGGCGGGAATACCTTTTCGAGATTCTCCATCGACATGTATTTGCTGAAACCGGTATAGGTGGACGGCTCCAAATAACAAGTGAAGTAGACTTTCTTGGCCGAAGTTACGAAGAACACTCCCCCATGATATCCCATGGCACCGCCCTCCGCCAACTGGAAAGCGACAATGTCGAGGCCCAGTAGATCAGCAAGGTTTTCGTTGCCTATAGCGAGAGGTTTCAATTTATTCTCTTCCATATTTCATTGATGTTAAATTGTTTATCACTCCTTTTCAAACAACCTCGGGTGAATGAACTCACTATAATCAAGGTCTGCCAAGGTGGCCAAACTGCTATTACCCAGCAATGACCCCATGCGGTGGATGATCTCGCAGAAGATCATGTTTTCGATGAGGCATTCCGTGTTCTTGTCATCGGTTTGAAGGCAGTGCCTGACCATCGTGTCAAGGCAGATAGTTCTTATGAGGTCATAGTAGTTATTGGCAATTACGCTGAAAGATGACGGGCTATAATCCGCCTGTACATTCGCCCGCCAAGAGATCCAGGCCTCCAAAAGATACTTCGTGTAGATTCGCGACTCAAGGATTTCTCCGAGAAGAATGGCCCCGCCCAATCCGTCGAATTTAGCATATTCGAGAGCGAGGATAGTCCGACGGTCAATGTCCTTTTCAGCCTCGACGGCACACTTCATATTCTCTATCTGCTCATCCGTAAACTCTTTATCTTCAGCATTGTAGAGGTGTAGTTTGATTATCTCGTCTATCCCTGGGAAGACTTTTTCCTTGTCATACCAGTCCCAGAACTCCTCTTCGAAATTGTCCTTTTCCTCTTCGCTGACCAACTCTGGAAGGTCTGGAAGGGCAGCGGCGTACTGAGCCATCGCCCTGCTGAAAGGCGAATTGTCGCTGTCATCCCCGTCGAAGTTGTCGTATGCCTTCAGTAGCATTTCGGCCAGCGCCCTCACGTCCGCATCCGGAAGGGCCCGATCGAGGACCGGCTTGGAGACCTTAGGACGTACGGTGCGGATCCAATTCAGGGAATCCTGCTGAGTGGTGACGGGCTCTTCATTGTCCTCGTCCTCCTCCTCATCTTCATCGTCATCGTCCATCGAGGGCATCGACGACACCCTATTGAACCATTCGTATGAATGAAGAACCCTGTTGAAGAGGGCCGCATAGTTGTTACGCAGTTGTACGGTGCGTACCAGTTCCTTGTCCTTGATGTCGGCCTTGGGGAAATAGAACACATCTCTTTCCGGCGTAGTCTCTTCGAAGTAGTTCTCCGTGGATTCCGGAAATGCAAATAGCACCATCTTCTGTGAGGTCAGTTTCTGCTCGCAGAGCCGGTACGGCTGCGGGGCGACATAGTCTTTTTCGAAGAATGGAATAATGGATGCGGCATCCAAAGCTTCGAGGGTTTCGGCTATGACCGGGGAAAAGGGTATCTGCGGAATCGGGGTATTGATGGCCTGTGTATTCCTGTGTTGACTGCAGGAAGAAAGAATGAGTGCGGTGAGGGCACAGAGGAGGAAAGTGCTGAGTTTATTCATTGTTATTCGTTTCTGTAAAAGATTTCAGGATAAAACTCTGCCTGGCGTTTACAGTGGGGGCAGACAGAACTCTGGCCAATATGGCCATATGGGCCGCAATCATTGTCTATTACGTACCATTCCAGTTTTTCTGAGGGCCTTCCACAGTATAGGCATGGCATTCGGTTGGGCTCTGGTTGTATCTTCTTCTTTTTTCTCGACATGATTTTCTCGTAGTCAAGTGCCGGGTGATCCAAGTCGTAATAGCGTGTCAAGTAATTCTGTTGCTGTTTTGGCGTAATGATGGCGGCAATAAGTACTCCATACTTAATACATAGGAACAAATACAGTTCTGCTGTGCTTTTCTCGAAAAAGTCCCGCTGGCGTATTGCGATGATGGTTTTGTCGCAAAAAGTATTGTACTTAACATTGAAATCAGCGACCATATAATTCTCCTTGAGCTGGCCGAAAAACCACCTCCAATATTTCACGAACTCTTCTTTTCCTATCACAGTCTTTTTCTTGTAAGAAGTCATTCTGACTTCCTCGCCAAGAAAACCAGTAATCTTTGGATAGTCCTCATTGCAAAGTGCGACTGCAAGTTCTTTACACACGTTAGTGTGCCGACTATCCGGGAGAGCATCTTCAAATGAAACGCTGTTTCTGAAGTTGTCCATTCGCCTTAAAAATATTTCTGAAAGATCTCCTGATTGTATCGGGCCAGGCTCTTTGAGGAGAGTTTTCTCTTTATCCCCGTACGCATTTACCATGAAGATTCTCACCTCGTCCAAACCAGGGTATTCCTTACCAAAGTGGACGAGAAGTGGTACAAGCTCCCTCTTAGACCAGTCCAGTATCCATTGTCCTTGAATTGAGTTATAGATATTGATGTATATTTCGTCTTTTCCTTCTTCGGAAATGATTTCTGCTTTCTTAAGGAACTCTGCCAACCGTGGTTTCTCATAATGAAAAAGGCTCTCTACGAATTTCTGCCAACTGTCGCTAACTTGTTGTTTTTTTGTCTGCGTCATAATACTGCTTTTAAGTTCTGATATATGTCTTTGTGTCCGTCAATAGGTTTATTTACCGGGCTGTTCCCAAGACATGGCATCCTGGAGCGTAAGATTCCCCCTTTTCATCTTCTTTGCCTGGTTGTCAAGTAATTCGGAGACTTCTAAAATGTTACCGTTGAGTGTTAGGCTTCCTCCCGTTGTAGTTGTGTTCTCTTGTCATTAGTTATTCCTGTTGTTTCGTTACAAATATGGTCATAATTAGGTCTACTTTTTTATTATCGCAAGGCTTGCGAACAAATGCTTTACGGCTCTTTTTTCATATATTTGTATACCTCGTTTTGTGGCCATGAATTCATCTCAGTCATTCAATTCACTTTTGCTTTCATTTCGGAAAAAGTACTCCCGAATGGCAAATGCTATTGAGAGCCAGACCACTCGCAATGTATCTACAATGAATGATGATGATTATCTTGAGTTAGTTCAGACTTTCAAGTTATTAGCAAAGCGTTTTCATTGTTCCGTTTGCGATGTCAAGTCTTCTTTCATAGATAGCTATGAATCTTGTATAGATGATTTTGATTCGTCCATGCCCGATGCGTGGGAGTATGAGCATGTTAAATCCCTCTCAGAATCTTTACAAAGACAGGTTAAAGTAAAGAATACAGCATGTTTCCTTTTTGCGCTTTGGCTTCGCGAAGTAGAGGAAAAAGACATCAAGGAGGTGGAGGATGGTTGTGAATCTGTGCCGGCACAGTTAATAATCGATGGATTGAACGATAAGGATAAAGAAAAAGCTGTTCTTATTCTCCCACTTATCGGAAAAGAATACATGAGTTGGATCAGCCCTGGATTAATAAGAGAGATTTACGATTCTTTTGAAAGGCTTTCTTTCAAGTACGAATGTCCAATCAAACTGCTAAAAGAAGCCGTTTTTAACTCTCTTGATGGAGGTCTTTCTTATAACCCGAAGGCTTTACGCGAACTTGCACAGCAAAAGATTATTGTGGAAGCTCCTTCTGAAGCTCATATTTTTAACATCAGTGAATTGGCCGCAGGGCAGCGTTTTGTTGGTTTTTGGCTAGAGGAGAGAGCTATGCAGATTGAACAGCAAGAGCGACGATTGGATGCCCTTCGCAAACAGCTAGATGAAAAAGGTTTATTGAATGCGGTAGAAGTAAAGATGCAGGAACTCAATCTTGCTCCTGATATATCCAGGAATAACAATCTTGAGAACAAGCTTTTTAAGATTGCCAAACAGCTTGCTGATTATATTGGTTACTATTTCAAACCTTTTCCAGATAATGGTTTCTACGAAGCATTAATATATTGTGGCACTTTGCTTCTGCATTTTAGAAGTGACTATGATAGAGTTTT
>Ga0247611_10010706_pt1 | contig 10729 bp, 7 predicted proteins | sample 177DNAGHGhighgp2_FD_192422 | JGI IMG/M metagenome (GOLD analysis project Ga0247611, IMG submission 192422) | Sheep rumen microbial communities from Palmerston North, Manawatu-Wanganui, New Zealand - 1770 DNA GHGhigh gp2 | ecosystem: Host-associated > Mammals > Digestive system > Stomach > Rumen ... | reverse complement strand
GACTGTAACCGTAATTCAACCTTTTTCTAAAATTCTTTTAAAATTCTGAATAGATTTTTCACTAGATTCTTTCAAATCAATTACAGGATTAGCATTATAAGGAATCAGATTCACATGAGCTAATCTATCTCTCAGAAGCTCAACCAATTCATCAGCTAATTCAGGCTTATCTGTGATTCACGCAATCATTATATATTCATAAAAAATTCTATTATCCGTCGCTTCCACATATCTATCAATCACTTCCATCAATTCATCTAATTGATATCTTCTCGCGATTGGCATAATTCTTTCTCTCAAAGCTTGATTCGGAGCATGAAGACTTACTGCTAATTTAACATCCAATTTATCCTCAATCAGACGTTCAATTCATGGAATAATTCCAGCTGTAGAAATCGTTACATGCCTACGTCATAGAGAAAACCTATCCTGCTGAAGCATAATTTCTACAGATTTTTTTACTTCATCATAATTTAGAAGCGGTTCTCACATTCACATAAATACTACATTTCTCACTCACCGATGACTTCCATCTTCCTTCTTCCCAAAACGTTTAAAAACATACGCATTAGCATACAAAATCTGACTAATAATTTCATCCCAAGTTAAATTTCTAGTAAATCCAAGTTTTCCAGTTACACAAAATAAACAATTAACAGGACAACCAATCTGTGAAGAAATACATAATGTAATACGATTCAATTTTCTTTTATTATTTTTAATATATTTTTCATCCTGCCAATGATACATTATAATTGCTTCAACTGTATAACAATCTTCCGTTTGAAACGCAAACTTCGTCGTAGTTTCAGCTTCTACAGTTTCCATACATTTCAAAGATATAGGAGAAAAATCTGCTTTTAAATCATCTTTCAACTGATTTGATAGGGTAGTCATTTCATCCCATTCAATGCGTTGATTTTTAAACAATTCAAAAAAAATCTGTTTCACCTTGAATTGTGGAATCTTACGTTCTTTTGCTCGCACCTCTATCTTTTCTTGATCAAACAACACATCCATAAATCACTCAAAAATAACAAAATAAATTACTTTACATTTAACCTCTTTTTCAGGTCTTTAACTTCTTTTGCTAATGCACAATCAGAATAAATTTTCCTATTTCATCATGAAGTCGTTGCATAAATCTGACAATCTGGAGCTAAATGAAAATGTAAATGATCTATACTTTTTCAAGCAATTCAATTAGCCACTCCATCCCTAAGCAAAATATTTACTTCTTTATGAATTTTTTCAAGATTTTTAGTCCATTTTTCCAACATAAGAATAAGAGATTTTGATTCTTCTCCCGTCATTTCTCACAAACGTATTAAATGTCTATTAGGAACTACCAAGATATGATCATGAATATATGGAGCTCTTGCAACCAATACTGTAAAATATTTTCATTTCTCCAAAATGTATTCTTCCTTTATATCACAAAAAGGACATTGATCTTTTAAAATTTTTAATAAATAATCATCGTACTTCATAATCTTTAACATATAACAATAAAATTATTCTGGTTCTTCAATTTTATTCACTTCAATTACATCATCCCAAATCTGCATATCCTGAATCTCTTTATTATGCGTAACTGTATAAAATTTCATAGTTCTCTGTTTCACAAAATTATTAATCATTTCAGAGACTTTTCAAACTGCATCTACATCCAAATTATTAATCGTTTCATCCAAAAATAAAAGGGGAGTATGAAGATATGAAGAAACAGCCAACATCCACACCAATTTCAAAACAGTTCTCTGACCTCCACTCAAACTTTTTACTTCTCTTTCTCATTTTGAATCCAAGATTTTAGCATCAAGTTCAAGTTTTTCTCAATTTTCCACTATCTGCATTTTGATAGTATAATCTACGCACTGAGAAAGGTAATCATTGATTACATCACTCAAAACTGGCAAATAATCATCCAAAGCAAAAAGTACAATCTCTTTAGAAAGAATCGAATACAAACGAGATAATTTCTTTTCATCTTCCTGTAACTGTTTAGTCAGATTCTTATTATTTACGCTATCTTCTACCAATTGCTCAATCTGTGAAATAGTCTGAAAAATCTGTTTAATTTCATTTTGCTGTTGCTGAAGTTTAGAAGGATCCGATTTTTCTTTTTCAGCTTTTACTCACTCAATCTTCACATTTAATTCTTCAATCTGTTTATATTGCTCCTGTAAAGATTTCTCTAAATGTTGCAACGAAGTTTCTGCAGCTACTTTATCTTGTTGATATTTCTCCAAGTTTTTACTTTCTTCCTCTCGCTGAAATAATTGTTTATCTATATTCTGAATCTCTCTCTGGATAGATTCCCATTCATGATAAGATTTTTCCCATTCAGCGAATCAAATATTCATTAAATATTCTCTCAAAGAATTTGAAAATTCTGTCTGATCTTTAATTTTCTTTTCCAAATCCTTTTTGAAATCATCTCATTCAGGATTTTTTTGATTTTCAAGTTCCTTAATTTTATTATCAAAATCTTGTTTTTCATATTCAAATTTCATTTCTTCCAAAGTTTGAGTCAATTTCTCTTTCTGCTGAGAATATTGTTCGTATTGCTGTTTATTTATCGCACTGATATGAGGACATTTTTTGCATAAATCAGGACAATCAAAATCTGAATTTTCAGCTCGCATTTTATCCAATTCTTCAATTCTAGTTTGTTGTAATTTAATTTCATCCTCTTTTCTCGCTTTCAATTCTTTTAATTTTTCTACTTCATTATCATGATTTGTTTTCCAATTTTTCGCCTGTAAATCTAAGTTCTCTAATTTAATTTTTTCAGACTCTATCAAAGTTTTTAATGAACTTCACGCATTTTTAGCAATTTGTAGAATATCAAAAGCTGATTTCAAATCTTTCGGATTTTCCAATTTTTCAAAGCTATCATCATTTTCAGCAGATTTATTCCAAAACTCTATAAATTCAGAGAAATCTGAATATTTAGCATTCGAATTTAAATCATCTCATTTCTTATAAAGTTCCATTTTCTTCTCTTTTAGTTCATTTCACTTTTTAGCATCAATATTTTCAATCTTTTTCTGTAAATCAGAAATATTTATTTTAGTTAATTGAATATCTTTTAAAATCTGATTTTTCTGTTGATTTAAAGCTGAAACTTGCTGATTAAATTCATTCAATTGAGCATCTAATTTAATTACAGCATCCATTTTGGTCTGAATTAAATTTTCAGCTTTTTCAAAAGGGGAACGTTCTAATCAATTCAAGCTAAAATCATTCAATGAAATCTGATCAAAAAATCACTCAATATTCTCAAAAAAATCATTATTCACTGATAGAATTAACTTCAATTCATCATCTTCCTCCAAAGTTTTCAGACTATTCCAAAGTGATTTCAGATTAGCCCTCAATTTATTATCTTGCAATGAATGATCCTGCAAAGCTTTCAATTTATATCACACTTCTTTTTTCTTTTCCTGAACTTTTTCTTTTGCATCATCTATTCAGAGAAGATTGAATACATTCTTAAGTACAATGAGCCTATCAGCAGGTCTCATTTCAAATATATTATCAGCATCCTGAAGAAGAAAAACTGTACTCAAAAATACCTCTTTCGGAGGTAATAAAGCCTCTAATGAAATCTGTAAATCTGTTTCGTTCTTGAATGAAATTTCTTCCAAAGTCCATAGGTTTCAATTTTTAGATTCAAACTTTTCAATCACATTTTCTCATCGCTGCAAGATTTCAATATTTCCCGATAAATTTTTTATATCTTTTAGTAGATTCTCTCAATTATAGTTTATGGTAAATAACTGTGAAGTACAACTATCATTTCACATCTTCGTGGATTTTAAAATTCTCTTTACCAAATAATAAGATCAATCTACATCAAAAATCAGACTAATTTCTCCATTTTTACTCTGAAGATTTAGCATATTCCTAGAGCTGTCTTTATACAACGCATATCTCGGAGCATCAAAGAATAGAAAGCTCTTTCCGCTTCCAATCGGAGATTTTATCAAATATTTTCCTTCATCAAAAATCAAAGAACAACTAGTATCCTTGAATGGTCAGATATTCTCGTAATATGCAACTATCAGATTTATCATAAAAAATTCCGTCAGTATAAATAACTGACAGAATTATAAAAATCTGCTATATAATTTCTAGATATAAAAAAGATGCAATCATAACAGAATAATTGCATCCAAAAAACATAAATTCATATATTATTGTCAAACACTACCAGTTATTCTAATTTTTTCATCTTTCCATCCATCTGTTCAATAATCCGTATTTACTACACCTGAGTCAGAATCAACTGAAGCATTTGGATTAGCTGGATTATATCAAGCTTTCTCATACGCGTTAGCATCTCACGCTGTTTCTTGTTGTTTTTGAGATTCTATTCTAGATACAGATGAACCTTCAATTTGTGAAGTAGCTCAATCTTTTCAAGCTTCAACTCAAGTTCAAGATAGAGTAGCATTCGAAAAATCTACTCTTGATTCTGATACTGCATCAACCTTTTTATCTCAATCTTCAGATTTATTCACAAATTCACCATTTTTCCAATTTCAAGATATTTTAGTTCCATCACTTTTTGTTAAAGTTCCTTCTCAATTTGGCGAACCATTCTCCCAGTTTCAAGTAAAAACATCTCAATTAGAGAATAACATTGTTCACGATCAACTCCTTTTGTATTCTCCTCATTTAATTTCACCAAAATATATTCAATTTTTAACTTCTTGATATACTTTTCCAGATTCTCATTCACTTAAACCGATATTACTAAATTTTATATATTTTTCTCAATTAAATGTCACATATAATCTTCCATTCTCATCGGTTTGTTCTACTCATTCATTAAATATAAATTTTCATCATTCAAGTTTTCAAACACCTTCGATTCATCATTTATTATTAAGAACTTCACCATCTCCTCAAAGGGTTTCTCCACTATCCATCTGCGGATAATATTGAGGGTTCTTAACCGCAAAATCCTTTCGTGTTAAAGGTTTTTGAGTAGAAGCTACTGGTTCAACAACGGATTGTTTATCAGCATAACCATTATTAAATTTTCCATTTGCAAAGTCATTAACATCTCAAGGGTTTTGTCAATTTCATACTCAGATAGATTGTCATTCTGGCTGTTTATCATCTGGTTGTTTATCATCTGGCTGTTTATCATTTGGCTGTTTATTATCTGGTTGTTTATCATCTGGTTTCTTATCATCTGGCTGTTTATTATCTGGTTGTTTATCATCTGGTTTCTTATCATCTGGCTGTTTATCATCTGGCTGTTTATCATCTGGCTGTTTATCATCTGGTTTCTTATCATCTGGCTGTTTATTATCTGGTTGTTTATCATCTGGTTTCTTATCATCTGGCTGTTTATCATCTGGCTGTTTATCATCTGGCTGTTTATCATCTGGTTTCTGATTATTTTCTAATAACTTACCTAAAGTTAATGGTCCAGGAATCCCATCTGGAACGAGATATCCTTCATCTCATTGTTTTAGATTATTATCATTATTATATTTCTCTTGAAAATCTTTAACAGCAGTATAAGTTTCACCTCATTTTACATACTGTCAATCTACTTTAAGAGTTCCTTCATGTTCTTTATTAAGCAAAATCTGTACTGCAGAAAGCCAAGCCTTTCTACTAGGAGTCTTAACCGCTATAAAATTCTTATCAAACGTAATATCATTTCATATTTTTTTCAAAAAATCTTTAATATTTTTCATATTACATTCATATCATCATTTCTCCTTTTCTTCTCACTCTCATTGTTCTTTCTTCTTAAAAATATCTTTTCATCAATTATCCGTTATATACTTATTAATTTCATCAACAGCAAGTCATTCTTTAATATCAACATCTTCAAAACCTCATTTTCACTCTTCATTTTCATCTAAATTTTCTCAATTATTATCTTCATTATTTTCAGTTTGAATTGATCAATTAATTTCATTAAATTTCTTTACAAAATCAGGATAAGAAATTACCACATCTACACCTTCCTTAAATTTTCATTCATCTGGATCTTTTATATTCTCTCAGTCCCAATTTTCTCATATATAATTTTTATACAAATTAGTTAGTTCATCTTTAGTATCTACATCCTTAAATATTTCACCAAGCTGAAGATCTTTAACAGTTTCAACTCCTGCTCATTCAAGCATATTAAAATGACTACGAATTGCATCAGATATAGATTTAAATACTTCTCTATCCGTTCATTTAAAACTTTTATAAGCATCTGGTGATAAAGACACCATATTTGCATATAAATTCAATGTAGCCATATTATTTCAATCATCATTTACAAAAGAAATAATATTTTGAACTTCATTTTTAAGAGAATTCAAATCACTCAACTTCCCCTTATTAATAATATCCTTAAATTTATTAAAAGAATCTTCATTTCATTTTTCCCTATTTTCCTTAACTTCTTTTAAAAGATCAGATAAGTCTGACAATCACTCTACATTAGGATTTGAAGCCAAAAGACTTTCTACCTCTTTTACAAGAGTATCTAAAACAGCCTCATCACACTTCATCAAAGACTTAGATAATCATTTATCAAGAATCTTTGAAGGGGACTCTGCTCATTCTACAGACTCTCAATCTCTCAAAATATTATTAATTTTATCATCATTTTTATCTTTAGTATCCTTTATTTCATCAATTTCTTTGATTAACTTCTGTAAACTTTTATCTGATTTTATAGACTCATTATTTTTCAAACTATCATAATTAGTTTCTGAATTTTCCATTTTACTAACATTATAATTTAAAATAAACTATGATGCAGGGATAACTTCCACTTTATTTACCCCCTTCCCCTTCAATTTATCACAAATCTCCTGAGTAGGAGCAATAATTTTTATTTTCTCATTAGCTTCTGGAGTCAAAGTCTTTAACATTGCAATTTCAGAATCACAATTTTCAAAATTAATATTATTTAATATTTTATCTATAGCTATTCATCATTCAAACTTTGATAATTTCTCAGCCACTTTATTATCTAAAGCTGATAATCAATTTAATTTCAAAAGTATTGGTTTTTGAAGAGTCTGACCATTCAATTTAGCTTTCATTCATTCCAAAATCTGATTTGTATCACTCTCAGATAAAGATTCCAATTCTGATAAATCTAAAATGGGATTATTTATATCAAATTTATCAATTTTTTCTTTTATCTTAACATTTTCAACTGTAGCTTCACGATCTTCCTTTCAATCATCTCACTCCTTTTTATCTCCTCATTCTTTCTTTTCTCCTCAATCTCATTCTTTCTTATCATCTCACTCCTTCTTTTCTTCTCAACCATCTGAAGATGATCAAGCTAGTTCTTCCAATAATTTAGAAATTGTATCTTTACCTGGTAATCAGTCTTTTCTTAATCAAAATTTTTCTTGAAAAGCTCTAATTCAAGCCTGAGTTTTATCTTTACGAATTCAATCAATCCATTGAACATTAAAACTTGAATTACCTTCTTTTGTACTTAAATAATTCAATGCAATTTGTACCGCAACTGTCCAAGCTCATCTATCAACTGAAGTTGTATCGATCTCTAATTGTCTCCAAGACTTTTCTTTCAATCATTCTAAATGTTCCTTAACTTTAGCTATATCAAATTTTATACTATCTCATTCTTCATTTCCATCATAAAATCAAAGTTCTTTAATTTTATCCTTTAAACCTGTCAATTTTACCTTAAAGTTTTCCTTTTTCTCTTCATAAGTATTAGTTAAAGTTTCATGATGTTCTCAATCTCACTCATGACCATCTCATTCTCATTCATGACCATCTCATTCTCATTCATGTCCATCACCTCCTCACTCATGACCATCATCATGTTGCATTTGATCTAAATTCTCCAATCCACTTTTTATTTCTTCGCTACTAATCACTTCTGTTAAAGCATTTTTTAAGTGGTCAGTATTCCATTCATTCTCAACTACTGGTAAATTTTTAAAAGCCTCTTTACTTGATAATAAACTTAAAAGAGCTTCAGAAGTTAATTCTGCTCAACTGCTCTTAATAACCACTTTTCATCATTTAACTCAAAGCTGATCTTTAACCTCAGCCACTAAAGAAAGTATTCAAGATTTTACATTATCAATTCTTTTTTTATTAGCATCATTAAACTTATCCATAACTGATTTTTTAGAAATTATAGAATTTTCTCAAATTGTTATATCTCATTCTGACAAATTTCTACCATCCCATTGTTTTACTCAAAGATTTCATGCTAAATCATATAAATCTTTAGAAGATTCTGAAAGTTTACCAAAATCTGACTCAAAGAATTTATCATTATCTGCATAATTATCTTTTAAAGTATTCCAAACTTCTTCGAAAAATCTTCTATCTTCAGATTTCATCTTATTTTCAAAATACTTTCATATAACAGGCTTCATTGCTTTATATGCAGCCAATGCATCATCTTCATGTGATCACAGATACAAATTTAATCTTCTTATCTCCCAACTCTTTAATGTATTCAACTTCTTTGGATTCTGGATTTTTTCCATAAACTCATCATAATCCTTCTTCATTCTCTCAGTATCTCAAATATCATCCAAAAATTTTTCTAACTCCTTTAATGAGTTTCAAGCCTTTTTGCTAAGCCCATCTTTCTTAATTGTCTTTACATAAGTCTTCAAAGTAGTTAAACAACTTTCGTTCTTCAATAAATACTCTGCAAATTTTCAATCCAATGCTCATTGTTCGATTTCTACTAAATCATCACTTTTTTCAGGTCATCAAACCTGAAGAAGTTCTTTTTTAATTGATTCAAACCTCTTCTGTAATTCAACATCACCATTACCAGTAGCTTCAACTGGTTTATTTTGATCTACAACATCAGTCATTTTAATAAAAATAAGAAATTAAAAGTCATCTATAATTTTATCTAATTGTTCCAATTCTTTTTCATCTTGCAAAGCACTTTGCTGTTCCATTTGTTTCATCTTTGTCAGTGCATCCAATCACTTTTTCATCTTCAATTTAGACACCTCAGAATTAGCAGAATGAATTCCTGACTCAACAGCCTCTATCAATGTATCTAATACATCATCTCAGAGAGCTCATTGTTCAACCACCACTTTCAAACCTGGTGCCAAATCTCGGATAGATTCAAGATTATCTAGAATCTTAATTAGATATTCCTTTTTTGTCATTTTGTTTTTTGTTTTATATCATAAATAAAACTTTTCACATCATTATAATCACAATCGCAGAATTTGTCAAATTTTTAGGGACTTTTTTCATATCTTGAAATAAAATGATGAAAAAATATCCTAAATTCAGAAAATCATTTAAAAATCTGACTTATTTAATGCAAATTATTCCATTTCTACAGAACTCAAAATGACTATCTCGTCGTAAAATTGTATCATTAATTCAAAATGGTCAGATTTTTCTAAATAATAAAAAAATTGAATCATATAAATCTGAACTAAAAAACTGAGATATTCTCTCAATTATCTATGAAGAATGAAATAAAGAAGACATCACAGTTTCAGAAAAATCTGAATCACCAAAATGAAAATTAATTCTATTCAATAAACCTAAATGATACGTCGTTTCCAAATCCGATCCTCATAATTCAACAATTTACGAATTACTCCCAGATGAATTCAAAAATCGATATTACATCGGTCGCCTAGACAAAGATAGTCGTGGGCTCGTTTTACTTACAGATACTCCATCATTAGTCCACCAATTCGAGCACCCAAAATTCCAAATCGAAAAAGAATATTTAATCCATCTTTCCACACCATTTCGTGAATGAGACAGGCAAAAAGTAAAAAGTTGAATCATAGATGAATGAGAACAACTCAAATTTCTAGATATTCAACCAACTAAAAAACCACTTACATATAAGGTTATTTTAAATGAATGAAAGAAACGTCACATTAGGAGAGTCATCAAAAAGCTATGATATAATCTAATCGATTTGCAACGCATAAAAGAAGCTCAATACATATTACCAAATAATTTATCAGAAGGAGAGTGGAAATATATCCAATAATTTATTAACAAAATATTAAACATGAAAAAATCATACAAAATTACTATATGAATAACTTTATTCTTCGTAATTTTAATAATATCCTTCACTGTGTTCAAATATAAAGCATGAGAATATGAAACAACAGAAAATAAAACAAAAGGATACAAAGAAACAGAAGAACCAAAAATCTGCTGCAATAACACATGTTTCAACATAGAAATAGCAGCAGATAATGAATCTCGCAAGTTATGACTTATGTACAGAGAATCTCTATCTGATGAAGATTGAATGCTTTTTATATTCGACCAAATATGAACTTACTCTTTTTGGATGAAAAATACTCTAATTCCACTAGCATGAATTCGATTAGATTCAGATTTAAAAATTGTGGATATTATCCAAATGGATCCTTGTAAAACAGATGAATGTCCATCATATAAACCAAAATCTGAAGCAAAATATGTCTTAGAAATTAATCAATGACTCATAAGTGAAAAATGATTATTACATACTTGAGATAAATGTGAATTAAAAAATTATAAGTCATAACATCAAAAAATTTTTAATAAGTATATACATACCTAAAGTCCTTAACTTAGCAACTTTTTAATATTGACATTTTCAAATAAATAGTTAATATATTAATCGCAATATTGCAAAAAAACAAAAAAAATTGAAAGAGATGGAAAGATTTAAAGAACTGGAAATTCCAGTAAATGTGGATTT
>Ga0247611_10010705_pt1 | contig 10731 bp, 1 predicted proteins | sample 177DNAGHGhighgp2_FD_192422 | JGI IMG/M metagenome (GOLD analysis project Ga0247611, IMG submission 192422) | Sheep rumen microbial communities from Palmerston North, Manawatu-Wanganui, New Zealand - 1770 DNA GHGhigh gp2 | ecosystem: Host-associated > Mammals > Digestive system > Stomach > Rumen ... | reverse complement strand
TGGAGCGGTTATGTCAAAGCGCATGGAAAACCTGGCTACATTACCATGAAGATTGGCCTTGACAGGTTTAACCAACACCTTGAAATCATAGCTTTCGCAAGGTCCAAAAATGTGTATAAAGAGTAGTATTTTAGAAGGGGTGCCCGAAGGGCGGGGTAGTAATATGGATATCAGAATTCCTTGTGATACAACATACGGTTTCGGGTGAAAGCAACGGCCTTACGGCCTTTGCAGAGGCCCCTACCCCGGCCTACGGCCACCCCTTCCCCAAGGAAGGGGAATTGTCCTTCGGCCGCAGCTGTCCGCTGTGGCCAGAACTTTCTTCACATTTTTGTTTTTTCTTCTTGTTTTTATTAACATACGAAACTTCAATCCGCATATTATCAGATTTTAACGGGACACTATTGCCTTAAACCTTAACCCACAAAAAAAGGGACCCCTCTCGGAGTCCCTTTCGGATATCATAACGTGCGTGATTACTTCAGAATCGTAACCTTGTAGTTGGCGACGCCCTCGTCGGTGGTCACATTCACGATGTATGCGCCGGCGGCCACGTTGAGGTTGATGACCTCGTGGGAGCTGCTCACAGCACCGCTGTAGATCAGCTTGCCGTAGGCGTCGAAGATGCGGACATTCTCGATGTTCATACCCTCGTTGTTGAGGATGTGGACATTCTGATGCTCGGCGTAAACCTTGATGTTGTGCTTCACAAGGTCTTCGATGCCGGTGCCGTCAATCGTGGTGGCGTCAGTGGTGAAGGAGACCATGCTGGCCCACTCGCTGTGGTTGTTACCGACGCAGTTGGCGCGGACCTGCCACATATAGGTGGTGGCTGAGGTCAAACCGTTGAGCTGATAGCTGTTGCCGGAAACGTTGTTCACCGTAGTGAGGTTGCCGCTCGGGGTCTTGTACTGGATATCGAAGGAAGTTGCGCTCGGGTGCGACCAGTGCAGCATAGCGGATACGCTGTCGATGTGGGTCGTGTAGAGGAACGACGGAGCCTCGCATTCAGCCGGTGCGAAGGTAGCGTTGATGGTGTGGTTGGCGGCCACATTCGTGAAGACGTAGGAGGTGATGGCACCCATGTTCACGTTGTCAATCGTCACCGTGTTGACCACATAACCGGCGGCCGGGGTGATGGTGTAGGCCTGGGAACCACCGAAGTTCACCGTGGTGTTGCCGTTCGGCGTGATAGAACCGTTGGCACCGGCACTGGCGGTGATGGTGTAGGTCTTGGCCGTCATCGTGGCCGTGATGGTCTGGTTGGCGTTGATAGCCGCGAAGGTGTAGGTGTAGATACCGTTCACATTCGGGATGTTGGTCAGGGAGACGTTGGAACCGTTCACCGTGATGGCGGTGACGTTGTAGCCCGGAGCCGGGGTAATCACGAAGGCCGGGGTAGCACCGTACAGGACAGTCATCGTGCCAGGCGTGATGGTACCGTGAGCGGGCTGGTTCACCGTAACCGTGTACTCGTTCGCGTCGAAGGCGGCGTAGATGGTGTGGTTGGCCGTGACACCGGTGAAGGTGTAGCTGGTGACCGCACCCACGGAAGCACCGTCCACGAAGACGTTGCTCACATGATAACCGGCGCTGGCGGAAATCGTGTAGGTCTGGTTGGCGTTGTAGGCAACCGTGGTGTTACCGGCAGGCGTGATGGTACCGCCGTTGCCAGCCGTGGCCGCAATCGTGTAGGTGTTCGCGGCGAAGGTGGCGGCGATGGTGTGGTCGGCATCGAGAGCCGTGAAGGTGTAGGTAGAGACCGCACCCACGGAAGTGCCGTCAACCGTCACGTCAACGATGCTGTAACCGGCATCCGGAGTAATCGCGAAGGTCGGGGTGGCACCGTAGGCGAAGGTGGACGTGGCAGGAGCGATGGCACCGTTGGCACCGGCGTTCACCGTCACCGTGAAGATGTACTGCGCGAAGGTAGCGCTGATGGTGTGGTTCTCTTCAATGCTCAAGAACGGGACCGTGAAGGTGGTCGGGGCAAGATCCTGCGTGAAATCGTAGGTGTTACCGTCGTAGGTCACGGAAGCGATGTAATATCCGGGGTTAGCGGTAATCACATACTCGGCATCCTGATGGTAGAGGTAGCTGGAGACACCGCTCGGGGAAATCATACCGTTGTTGCCGCAGGTAGCCGTGATCGTGTAGGTGTTCGGGATGAACATCACCTCGTAGTTGTAGTTGTCGAGGATGTTGGTCAGGGTCTCGGTGTAGGCGGTCGGATCGGTGACGTTCAGCATGACGTTGTTGCGCATGATCGTACCAATCTGGTAGCCGGCGGCGGGAGTGGCCGTGAAGGTGTAGGTGTACTCGGGATCATAATCGAACTCAGCGCCCGGGGTCACCGTACCGTTGCCGTAAGCAGTGGTCGTGATGACATAGTGGTTCGGAGCGAAGGTCACCACCACCGTGTGCGTGCCGAAGAGGTGCATGAAGGCGAAGGTGTCGATGTTGGTGTGCTGGACACCGTCAATGACGATGCTGGCGACGTGGAAGCCCGGAGCCGGGATAATCGTGCTCAACAGGTCAGTGTAGCCAGGCAGCGTAGCCGTGTAAACGGCCGGCAGCGTGGTGCTGGCATCCACCACAAACTCGTTGTTGATGGTACCTTCACCGCCTTCCACCGTGTAGATGATGGTCGTGCTGTCGAGGTCAACATACACTTCGATATCCTTGTCCTCCATCACCGGAGAGAGCGTCATCGTGTATTGGTTGTTGCCAAGCGGAGTGACGAATTCGGTGTAGTCCATACCATTGACCAAGACGCCCACGAAGTGGAAGTGCGGCAGGATGGTGAAGACACCGGTGTGGCTGCCACCATGAGCCACCGTTTCGTGGTTAGGCGTGTAGATGGCACCAGGAGCATTGTCGTTATACGCCGTGACGTACAGGTTGTTCACAGCAGCATTCACATGGTAAGCGTTCTCGGTGAAGGTGACATACACATAGTCGCCGTTCTCCGGAGCGTAGGTGAAGTTGTCCACAATAGCGTTGTTCGGGTTCTCGCCTCTCACCAAGACGCCGTTCACATAGATGCCGGCCACGTGGTAACCGAAGTTGGAGGTGATGTGCAGCGTGACCTCATCGCCCTCGCCGACAAAGTAGAGGCCACTGTTCGTGGTCGCCACATTGGAGACGGTGATAGAGCCGTTGCCGTCGTTGCCGACAGAGAAGCTCACAGCCTTCTTGATGGAGACATTGTCGATGCTGAAGCCGTCAGTACCCACAGGGCTCTCGGCCTTGAAGGCGACGTGGATGTTGTCCATGCTCATGTACATCGCACCGACATAGTTGTAGCGCTGATAATCCGCATTGTTGAAGTTGAGGGTCTCAACCAAGTAGTCATTGTACAGGTTGGTGCTCGGACCGTAGTAAAGGCTGACTTTCTCGTTGTAGAACGGGCTGTTGGCCTTGTAGTCGAAGCTGATGAGATAGGTGCCGGGAGCGTACTCCACACACGGGGAGACCGCCACATCGTTGCCGACGTTCTCATCGCTGCCGTTGTACACGAGGGCATTGCCTGTGACGGCGAACGTGCTGTTATCCGCGTTGTTGTCCATCACAGCCCAGTTGTGCACAGAAGAGGCGGGGAAGGTCTCCACATACGGGAGGGCCTGCTCAGCGGTCAGGTAGGTGACACCGGAAGTAGCCGTATTGTCATCGGTGTTGGTTTCGCTCGGGATCACCACCCATGCCGTGATGACGTTGGTAGCCGCAGTGAAGGTCGGAGAAGTAGTGAACGTGTAGGTGTAGGTCTCACCATACTCGAAGGAGAGGTACGGCCAAACCGTCTCATGCACCACGGGGCCTTCGCCATTCACCTGATAGTAAGCCTCGAAGCTGGTGATGGGGCTTTCCATCATGTTCTTCACGGTGATGCGGACAATCATATTGGAAAGGTCGCAGTTGTTGGGGTTGGTATAGACATTGACCAAAGCGATGTCAACCAAAGCGGGGCAGATGACCGTTGTGGTAACCTCGGTGCTCTCATCATCATCATCGCAGAGGGCCTTGACGGCAACCGTGTAGGCGTCGCCGGGTTGCATGCCCGTGATGGTGTAGGTGGGCGTGGTGACCACAGCCGTGATGGCGTCGCCTTCCTCAGGAGTGAGGGTGATTTGCCAGGAGGTCTCCTCACCGCCGGCGAACCAGGTAATCACGCTGGAACCGTTCTCCACTTCCGTGGCGGAGAGTGCCATAGGAGCGGGACAGGTGGGCAGGATACATGCAGCGGTGAGAATCTCACCATACTGTTGACCAGAACCGGAAGTGAGTTCAACACCGCATCCGTTCAAAATTTCGAATGAGGTCTCATAAGCGTAGGAACCGTTCACCCAAGTGCAGGTCATAGACTCATTGTCGGGGATGGTAACCGTAAAAGTGCCATAGTTGCCACTGCTAAGGGTTAGCGTTTGAGTGGTGCCGTCGCTGAAGGTAACCAAAATGCCGTTACCGTTCCAGCCGTCACCGTAGCTGTCGTGCAGCACGAAGGTATATTCACAGCTTTGACACAACGTGGTGAACGTGGCATTCGCATACTTGCTGGACAATTCCTCGCCACAGAGCGCTTTGACGCGCACCTGATAAGCCGTGCCGTCTGTCAGACCCGTCAACGCATAGGTGGTGGTGGAAACTTCCACAACCGTCCAATCAGCATCAGCCGCAGTCTTGTACTCGACTTGCCAAGCGGTCTCGTCGCCGCCAGCCGTCCAAGTCACGATAGCGGAATTGCCCGTGATGGCCGTGATAGCCAAATCTGCGGGTTTCACACAAGATGACTGATCCGGACATTCGGCCGTGAAGAAGCCTTGGCTTTGGGCATCACTGCCAGTATAGGCATTTACGCCACAATCGTTTACAATCTCGAATGAGGTCTCGCTTGCGTATGAACCATTCGTCCAGTTGCAAGTCATCGTCTCACCTTCGGGGATAGTCACTAAGAAGGTGCCTTCAGAGCCGCTTGCCAGGGTCAATGACTGGGAGGTGCCGTTGCTGAACTCCAAGCTGATGGCATTGCCGTTCCAGCCGTCACCCCAGCTGTCATGCAATACGAAGGTGTATTCGCAAGGATTGCCGCAAATGGTGGTGAAGGTGGCCGTGGCAGGATCGGAGGTGGCGTCACCGCAGATGGAGGTAACTGACACTTCGTATTCGGTAACGGCGGCAAGACCCGTCAGGGTGACGGTAGGCTCGTTCGTCTGAACAGTCGTCCACTCGGCATCGGCGGTAGCCTTGTAAGCCACAGTCCAAGCGGTCTGGTCGGCGCCGGGCGTCCAAGTCAGGACGGCGGAGTTGTAGGTGATGTTGTCAGCCGTGATGTCGGTGACAGGCAGACAGGTGGCATCTGCCGTGGAGGTGATGGAGACATTATCGATAGCACAGGTGTACCAAGTGCTCTCCTTGAACCAACGGAAGGCGATTCTGGCACCTGCGGGGAACTCGCCCTCGAATGCGGAGAAGTCAACACTGTAGTCATTGTTAGAAGTGGTGACAGAGGGGATAGTAGCCACGACCGTGTAGCTGTTGACCGGATCGGTGACATCGGTCACATAACCCACGGTGAGGACACCCTGGGAAGCACTTTCCATTCTGCGCCAGAAGGAGACGGTCATCGTGTTGAGCGGATGCTCAAACGTCGGCAAAATGGCGAAGGAGTTGCTACCGGAACTGTTGGAGTAGAAACCAAGACCCTTACCGCTCTGCGCATAGTTAAAGGCTGAGTTTGCACCCGTATTCACGTGAGGAGCGTAGTTCTTGTTCGTGTTACCCGTGTAAGAGACCCAACAGTTGGGAATCACACCTGCGGCAGAGTAGGAGCTGCCGGAATAGCTGTCGAAGTTCTCTTCGTACGGGGTAGCCTTCGGCAGACACTCGGTCGTGGCAGTCGTGCTCAGAGAGTACTCGCTGACCGTGGTGCCGCAGTTGGCCTGCACATAGAATTCGAAGGAAGTGGCGTCGGCCAAACCGGTAACCGTGAACGGGTTGGCATCGGCAGCAACCACAGTACCTGTGCCTTGCTCAAAGCCGACAGGGCCGTATTCGATGTTCCAGGCTTCTTCGGAACCGCCGGCAGTCCAACCAAGCGTGGCAGAGGTGGCGGTGACATCCGTAACCGTGAGCATCGTGGGAACTTGGCAATCGGGCTTCATCTCGACGGTGAAGTCATCCAAGTTCCAGGAGCAGCTGCCCGTGGCGGAGGTGAAGCGCAGGGTGATGCGAGCGCCATCCGGCACATTCTCACCGAAGGTGAACGGACCATAGAGCAGCGAGTGTGCGCGGTTGTAGCTGCCAGATTGGGCAGGAACTTGCAGCACTTCCACGAAAGTGGAGGCATCCGTAGGATCCGTGATGTAACCCAACTGCATGGTGCCGGGCGTGGTGCCGGTGACCATACCGTAGTAGCTGAACTGCAGCTCGGAGAGGTTGTTGGTGAAGGCGGGCAGCACCAACGTGGCCACGGCGCCGCTGTTACCCTTCAGTTCGGCAGTGTTCTTGCCGGAATGAGCAGCAGTGGAGTAGTTACGATAGATGAACGGGGAGTTGAAGCTGGTCAGCTCGGGAGTAGCCCAGCAATTGTCGAATGCCAGGTTGCCGGAACCGGTATAGGCTTCAAAATCCTCATTCCAGGGGTTCTCTTGAGTGATCGTGATCGGGCCGCACTCGGTCTGGAAGTTGAGCTTGGAGGACCACACGCTCTGGTAGCCGAGACCGCAGTCTGCCATCACATAAACGTCGTAATAAGAATAGGGGTTCAAACCCATGAGCGTGACGTGGTTATCGCTCGCGCTCACCTGAGTACCAGTGCCGAGGACGAAACCGGCAGGACCGCATTCGACAATCCAGCTGGAAGCTTCGCCGGGATTCCAGGTAAGGGTGGCGGTGTTCTGACCATTCTCAGCCAAGGCAAGGCCTGTGGGAGCGGCGCAGATGGTCGGCATCGTGAAGTTGATGACAGACCAGTCGCTGGTCTCTTCCTCACCGCAGAGAGCTCTTACCTTAATGTTGTACTGTTCGCCTTCGGTCAAACCGGAGAGGTCGAACTGGGAACCGTTCTGCACGTTCAAGGTGACGCTGTAGTCACTGTTGACACCGGTCACCACAGCCTCATACTGGTTGATGCCATCAACAGGCAGCCAGCTCACGTTCACCGTGTGGGCATGGGCGATGGCGACCAGGTTCTGCGGAGCGATACAGTTGGCCACGGTGGTGAAGTTCACCTCAGCCTCGTTGCTCAGACCGATGGTACCGCAGTCGCTCATCACGCGAACGTTGTAGGACGTGTTCTCCTGCAGGCCGGTCAGCTCGAAGTGGTTATCGGCCAAGTTGACGGTCGTCCACTCGTCGGCACCCGCAGCCTTGCAGCCAAGCACCCAAGCGGTGGCATCGCCGGCCTCCCAGTTAAGGGTGGCTCCGGTGGTGGTGACATTGCTCACAATCAAGTTGGCGGGAGCGTTGCAGTGCTCGTCGCCGCAGATATAACCGGTGTAGTCAATGTTCATATTGGGAAGATTGGCATTGCGGCCGGTTGCCGCTGACGTGCCCGGATGTAAAGCGAATGATGCATCATTGTCGTTCCAACGATACATCACGGCATTGGTGTTATTTCCGGTGCATTTATAATACAAGGACTTGTATGCACCCGCAGAGCGAGAAGTCACAATGACCAAGTTGTCTGTCCCATTATAATAATAAGGAGTGGAAAGCGTGTAGGTCTCCCAACCGGCCGTACTGCCGATAGTGACGTTGTCGCTCTCATAAACAAGGGTCAAATCGTCCATGGAAACCCAATCCGTGGTGGTTTCGTTGTTCGCATGCGTGGTAGTGCCAATGTAGATCTTCAATGAGGAGCATTCCTGGGCATTGGCCGCGTTCACCTCCCAAGAGAGGCTGTTGATATAACCTGCCGTCTCAAAATAGGAGGCGGGATAAATCATCTGAACCCAAGAATTCTTATAAAACGGTCCAAACGGAGCGTAATAGGATGTAACGGTACCTGTTCCGATGCTCACATCCACATGACCGGGAGTGAGTTCTATGCACGGAACATAGAACTGGGAAGACACCCAAACGCTGCTGTTATCACCACAATTGGCTTTCACGCGCACATCGTAAACCGTCTCCGTGGCGAGGTTGTTCAATGTGACGGAGGCGGAGGAGGCGTTCACCGTCTGCCAGGCGTCGGCCTCGGCAGCCTTATACTGCAAAGTCCAGGCATTCTGTCCCTCGGGAGCTGTCCAGGTAACGGTGGCAGTACGATCGTTCACGGTAGCGGCGATGTTGGAGACCTGCGTGCAGGTGGTGTTCAGCGTCACATTATCGATGGCAGCAGGGGTCTGTATGCCGCCGTTGTTGTTATTGTTCCACGTGAAAACGAGGTACTTCTCGCCGGCGTTCTCAGAGGAAATCAGCAGCGTCTCGGCGGTGAACTCATTCACGTTGTAGTAGCGGGCCAGGTAGTTGCTCGGGAGCACGCCGGCCACGGGGGCCTCGTCCATCACGGCCACTTGCACGAAGTCGTTCGCATCACCCATGCTTCTGAGGTCGAAGGTCAGCAGAACATCGCTGGCGGGCAGGGAGACCGGAATGTAGGCATGGGAGATGGAAGCCTCCGATACATTATATTTATTAGTAACACCATTGGAGGAGGAGATGTACAGTTTGTTGTTGTCGAAGCCCTGGGCTTGGCCGATGTACCATTTGTTGGTATTCTCACCGTTCACAATCGTCCAGAGTTGGCCCGCTTGTACTTCGTCGAAACTGCAGGTTAAGGGCAGCGTGGTAGTGACGATGTCGCTGTTATTACGCGGATAGAGTTGAACGGTGTTGTCGTATGTTGTCACGAAACCGATCAGAGAGCCGGGGGTCGCCTCAGCGAAGGATTTATCAACCGTCTTGAAGGCGTTGCGCACCACGATGGTGTTGCCATCTTGTGTGAAGTTGACGTTGGTCGCATTGTTGGTGTTGAAGGAGCCGACAGCAAATTCGCCGTCCACAAACATCACCAGCTGGGAGATGTAATTACTGGGGTTCGCGAGCACTTCCGCGACGGTCACCACCATCGGGGTCACCGGTTCGCCGGCGAGAGCTTCCGCGGTGTTCATCGTGGGAACGAGCTCATCGAGGCCGTGGTACATGCTGCGGGTTCCGACGATACCGCCAGGGATGACATCACCGGAGTGGTATTCGTTGGTGATGACAGGGTTATAGTTGTCGTAAATCAGCAGACCGCCGGTAGCATCTTTGACATAGACATAGCGGCCGGTGCGGTAAACGAAGGTCACATCGCCGGTGATCTTGAACAGGTTGGCGTTCTCAGCCGCATAGTAGGCGGCGATGTTGTTGACAAACACGGGGAAGGTGTAGGTAGCGGAGACCGTGGAGCTCACCTCCTCGCCGAGGGTGGCGTACGCGGAAACCGTAGCCGTGGCGTTGAGGGTGAAGGGACCGTTGTAGAGGACAGGGTCTGAGCCGTTGACGGAGCAGTAGATGTTGGCACCCGGCGTGGGGCAGGTCAGGGAGATGGTCTGCTCGGTGTAGTAGTTACCCGTGGGGACGGAGAACACAGGGGCTTCCACTGCGGGAGCGGCAGCCTCGCTGTAGGTGACGATCAGGGAGAGAACACGGAGTTGCGTGGTAGCACCTACCATCGCGTTGCTGAACGTGAGGGAGGAGGTGGCGTGCAATCCAGTGAAAGAGTAGAGAGTGCCTTCGGCCTCGAAAGTTTGAAGCGCGCCGCCGTCAACCACAAGACCGACGGTGGGAGCATAGTTGGCACCTGTAGCAATGATGGTGAGACCCGTAATCTCGTAGCCGCTCTGCGGCACCAAGGTCATGGAGTTGCCATCACCACTATTCTTGTGGGCGTAGAAACGCAAGGCAGGAGGAATGGAGGTGTTGTAGTACGCGGGTCCGTTATTGGCCGCGTTCTTGGCACAAGTGAAGCTGATGACATCGTTGATGTCACCTGCCGTAATCACTTGAGCGTTCTCATAGCCTTGTTCCGAGAAGACAAACGTCACCTCCTCGGCAAAGGCACTACCGACTGCCATCAGCGCAACCAGCATAATGGCAGCAAGTCGCTGAACCTTACGGCCCAGTCTCTTGAAACTGTAGGATTTTCTCATAGTTTGTAGATTTTTATGAATAATAATTAATTTAGTTTGAACTCTACATCAAGCGTTTTCCACATACCTTCCACACCCTACTCGAATATACATTTTACCAAGCCGCAAAGATACTTTTTTTTTAATATAACGCGGTAAAAATTTTTTTCCTTGAAAATTTTATAGCCCCAAAGTCGACGTTCAGAATACGGCAAAAAAGTGTATCTTTGCCCCCGTATAAAAAAGCAATTTCAAACCCCAAAAAAATATCCAATAGTATGAAAGACAACATCACGATGAGCCTCAACCCGCTCGTGAATTATTTCAAGAAAAGTCCGAAGGAGTTCACCAAGGCGGACATGATCAAGTACGTCGAGGAGAACAACATCCCGATGGTCAACTTCCATTATGTGGCCGGTGACGGGCGCATCAAGACCCTCGGTTTCGTGCTGCACAGCCGCGAATATCTCGAGCAGATCCTCTCCAACGGCGAGCGCGTCGACGGTTCCAACATCTTCCCGGCTTTCATCCACGCCGGTTCCAGCGACCTCTACGTCATCCCGCGTTTCTCCACCGCTTTCCTGAACCCGTTCACGGAAATCCCCCCTGTCGTTCCTCT
>Ga0247611_10010704_pt1 | contig 10732 bp, 9 predicted proteins | sample 177DNAGHGhighgp2_FD_192422 | JGI IMG/M metagenome (GOLD analysis project Ga0247611, IMG submission 192422) | Sheep rumen microbial communities from Palmerston North, Manawatu-Wanganui, New Zealand - 1770 DNA GHGhigh gp2 | ecosystem: Host-associated > Mammals > Digestive system > Stomach > Rumen ... | reverse complement strand
ACTATGATTCGTGAAGTAAAATTTGAGTCGCAAGACCGCCGCGAGAAACAGATTCTCGCCGCTCTGAACGCTAACGGTATCGCTTCCATCGAGGAGGCTAACCAGATTTGCGAGCAATACGGCCTCGATCCTTATCTGACATGCGAGGAGACGCAACGTATTTGTTTTGAGAACGCCAAATGGGCGTATGTAGTAGGTACGGCTATCGCTCTGAAGAAGGGTTGCAAGAACGCCGCTGACGCTGCCGAGGCTATCGGTATCGGTTTGCAGGCATTCTGTATCCCGGGTTCCGTAGCGGACGACCGCAAGGTAGGTATCGGTCACGGTAACTTGGCAGCACGTCTGCTGCGCGAGGAGACCCAGTGCTTTGCTTTCCTGGCAGGCCACGAGTCGTTCGCTGCTGCTGAGGGCGCTATCAAGATTGCTGAGATGGCGAACAAAGTTCGTAAGAACCCGCTTCGCTGCATCCTCAACGGTCTGGGCAAAGACGCTGCTATGATCATCAGCCGTATTAACGGTTTCACCTATGTACAGACCGAGTTCGACTATTTCACGGGCGAGTTGAAGATCGTTCGTAAGAAAGCGTACAGCGATGGTCCGCGTGCGAAAGTGAACTGCTATGGCGCAGACGATGTTCGCGAGGGCGTAGCTATCCTCTGGCACGAGAACGTAGACGTTTCGATCACCGGTAACTCGACGAACCCGACCCGCTTCCAACACCCGGTAGCAGGTACGTATAAGAAAGAGCGTATCCTGGCCGGCAAGCCGTACTTCAGCGTAGCTTCGGGCGGTGGTACCGGTCGTACGTTGCACCCGGATAACATGGCAGCAGGTCCTGCTTCCTACGGTATGACGGATACGCTGGGTCGTATGCACAGCGATGCGCAGTTCGCAGGTTCGAGCTCCGTTCCGGCACACGTAGAGATGATGGGCTTCCTCGGTATCGGTAACAACCCGATGGTAGGATGTACCGTTGCTTGCGCAGTTAATGTCGCATTAGCGCTGAATAAATAAAAGGCCTACCCCTACCCCCTCCCTGAAAGGAGGGGAGATGGGGATTTAAAACAAAATAATAAATAAGAATTTAGGTTGAAAATTGAGATGAAAAAAATTCTTTTTGTAGCTGTTCTTGCTTTGGCAAGTGTAATGGCTTATGCACAACCTCGTGCCGTGGGTGTTAACCTCGGTCCTTGGTCGTCGTTCTCGTATCAACACGGTTTTGGCGAGAAAAACATGTTGGATGTAGCCGCAAACGTTATCCTTCCGATTGCCAGTGCTCATGTTGGTGTCGGTGGTCACGTTACCTATGACTGGATTGATCCGTTCAATGCTCCTGTTCCTTGGAACAACAAGGGCGAGTGGCACTGGTACATGGGTGTCGGTGGTTCGGGCGGTTTCGCATTTCCGCTGAACCAAGACGTTACTGGTTGGTGGTATGCAGGTGTAGCCGGTCATATCGGTATCGAGTATGACTTCTGGTTCCCGTTACAGTTATCTATCGACTGGCGTCCTAGCCTTGGCGTTTGCAACAAAACGGGTGCGCTGGGATACAACTTCGATGGCCTCTGGGGCGGTCTGGGACTCGGTATCCGTTACAAGTTCTAATTTCGTTTACACTCAAACGATTATTTCTAAACAAAATAGAACATTTTATGTTCCAAAAACGCACATACCTTCGGGTGTGTGCGCTTTTTTCGTACCTTTTTAGGCAAAAAGGAAAAAAAATTTGCATATATGAAATAAATTTTGTACTTTTGCCGCGGAAAACTATTTTAATATCTATGCATATGAAAAAATTTCTTCTTCCGCTGCTTGTACTAGTAGCATGTGTTTCAACCTCTTGTGACGCTGTTCGCCAGAAAAAGGCCAACAAGGACACGAATGAGTATCGTTATGAGATTGAGTGCGGTGGTAACGCTATCCAAGGCACTTATTTGGTAAAAGTATGGTCTTACAGCCGCACTCCGTCGATCGCGGAGAACCAATGCCGTAAGAATGCCGTTCACGGTGTTATCTTCAAGGGTTACGGTGGAGGTCAAGGTTGCGTATCGCAACGTCCTATGGCTAACAATCCGGGCGTAGAGACCCAGTTCGAAGACTATTTCAAGAGCTTCTTTGCTACGGGCGGTGAGTTCCAGAAATACGCTTCTATCGTCGGCGGTACAACCGATGTAGTAAAAGTAGGCAAAGAGTACAAAGTAGGTGTGCTGGTGAGCGTTCGCAAGGACGATCTGCGCAAAGCGCTTGAAGCAGCAGGTGTCATCAGACGTCTCAATGCAGGATTCTAATAACGAATAATGAATCATTGACAGTTATGAAAAAGTTATCGTATTTATTTGCAGCGTTGCTGATGTTGGTATTGGCAGGTTGCGGCAGTAAGCGCTCTCAGGCATTCTATAACATGCCGAGCCAGTTACTGAGCACGACCTACGACGGTCGTTATATCATTCGCGTACAGGTTCGTTCCAAGGATGCTGTTGTGGCTTTCGAGGACGGCAAGCGCAAAGCTATTCAGGAAGTGATCTTCGACGGTGTCAAGGCTGCTAATAGCGGTATCGAGGACCTCAAGCCGCTCATCTTTGACATCAATGCCCGTGAGAAATATGAGGATTATTTCCGCGCTTTCTTCAGCGATAAGAAAGAGTGGGATCAGTTCGCTGATTATTTCGGCAGACGTGTTGTTACCACCCGCTATGAGCGCGACGGTCGTCAGATGGTTGAGACCGTAACCGTACAAGTGGACCGCGCAGGTATCAAGCAAAAACTGCAGAACGACGGTATTATCCCAAGAGAAGGACGGTATTAATGTTTAATGTTGAATGTTTAATGTTTAAAGACATGAAAAGATATATCTTTTCTATCGCATTAGCGCTGGTAGCGCTGGTAGCGAGTGCACAGATCAAGAAACCGGAGTTGATGGTTATTCCTTCGGATAACTGGTGTATCCAGAACGGCTTCTACACCGAGGTGGAGAACATGGGTATAACCGTTAAGGTACCTAACTACAAGCAGGCCCTGCAGGAGAGCATGGGTCTTAAGTTGGCTATCGCCAAGTTGAACGACCTGATGGCAGAGCGTCAGTTCCCGCTCCAGAGCCTTGAGCAGACGATCAAGAACCTTGAGCAACGCCGTATGGAGGACAACCTGACGATGAGCAAGGCAGGAAACGAGTTGGCAGAGAGTCCGCTGGACGAGGTAGCTCGTACTGCTAAGTGCGACATCATCCTTGAGCTCAGCTGGGAGCAGAAGACCATGGGTCCGAAACATTCGGTAAGTTACATCCTTGAGGCACGCGATGCTTATACAGGTAAGTCCATCGGTGCATCGGCCGGAACAGGTGCTCCTTCTTTCTCGGCAGACGTGGACGTGCTGCTCGAAGAGGCTATCGTAGCGAACATGGACAACTTCAACAACCGCCTCATGGATCACTTCACAGAGATGCAGGAGATCGGTCGTGAGATCGTGATCGACATCAAGGTGTTTGCTAACAACGCTGCTGGCATCGATCTGGAGACCGAGTTCGGCGACGAAGAGTTGGTAGATATCATCGAAGACTGGCTGCAGAAGAACACCGTACAAGGTCGTTTCAGCCGTCAGTACTCGAGCGAGAACGTAGCTAACTTCACGCAGGTTCGTATTCCTGTTTACGACGAGCGTGGACGCGCTATCGACGCAAACGGTTTCGCGAAGCAACTAGCTAAGTTCCTCCGCAAGGACTTCAATATTCCTGTAAAAGTGATGGTGAAGGGCTTAGGCCGCGCCGTACTGATCTTAGGTGAGAAATAAAAGAAATAGCTCCAAAATTTAAATTATTGAATTTATGACAAAGCTTTATACATTGATGCTGGCAGCGCTTATGAGCGCGAGCATGTTGGCACAGACGGAGTATCTGCCGATTTCCGTATATGCTGCTGACGATACCGAGAGCTTCCCGACCGGCGCAAAAGCCATGATAGAGAACAAGCTCACGCAGTTACTCACCAAGAACGGTATCGCCGGACTCGACTACCTGAGTCAGTTCGTGCTCACTGTAACGACCACTCCGCTGGACAAGGATGTCATCCCCGGTCCTCCGATGAAGGTATCGGAGAAGATGGAGATGAACCTGTATATCGTGGACACGCAAGCTCGGACGATCTTATCTTCCAGCAGCGTTACCTTACGCGGTCTGGGCGAGACGGAGAACAAATGTTATCTGAACGCCATCAGCCACATGCCGCTTCAGTCTCCGCAAGTAACGAAGTTCATCGAGGACGGTAAGACCAAGATCATCGCTTACTACGACCACGAGGCAGAGAACATCATCAAGAAAGCCAACTACCTCGCAAAGCAGAAAAACTACGAGGAAGCATTGTGGTATATCTCCACGATCCCGTCGCAGTGTAAGTTCTATGACGCTGCATTGGAAGCAGGTAAAGAGATTTATCAGAAATACCTCGACAACCTGTGCGACATCAACCTGGCTAAGGCTCGTACAGCTTGGGCTTCCCAGCAGGATGCAGACGGTGCAGCCGCTGCAGGTGAGTTCCTGGCTAACATCCTTCCCGAAGCAGGTTGTTACGACGATGCGATGGATCTCTACAAAGAGATCAAGGGCAAAGTGCTTGACGACTGGAAGTTCATCATGAAGATGCAACAGGATGATGTTAATCTGGAAGAGAAGCGTATTGACGGCGCACGTCAAGTCGGTGTAGCTTATGGCGAACACCAGCCGCAACAGACAACCAGCATTGAATTTATCCGCGACCTGTATTAAATATGAAACGTCGTGTTATAACCCTCGGAGTTGCGTTCCTGCTCGTCGTTCTCGGCGTGCAGGCACAGACTTCGCAGGAAGAACTCAATTATCATCGTAACTCATTGGCTGAAGTGCTCGTCTATCACCCCGAGGACGAGTTCGGTATCAATATCTACAACGCATTCAACGAGTTGCCGATTCCCGACAAGTACGACGACCACACGATACCCAACGTGCGCGTGATATACAACAATAAGGTCACAGGCGTCAAGCGTAACCGTTCGGGTTTCAACAAAGCGGTCTATGGTCACCTGCTGACCAAAGCGGAGATCCGTGCCAATGCGCTGAAGATGGAGAGACTGCTCAATGAGGCGCAGATGGGTAAGCAGATGGTAGCCAAGTGGTTCGGTCTTAACGGCAACACAGCGTCCGACGCCGTATTCAACACCGCCTTGGTACAGGAACGCGGCCAGTACAACGCTTCCGATGTCGACGTAGCGGTTGCGCTGCAGACCGTTCGTGGTTTGGCGACCCTCAGCGATGCCGGCGAGGAGCTCTTAGGCCAGACCTTCGTGCTCGTCAATGATATCACCTATGTCACCGCGGAGCAAGAGGCACAGGCAGCTAAAATAGCGCTGGGTGTCATCGGCGGTCTGTTCGACGCCCTCACAGGAGGTAATTCCGGCCGACAACTCGCACAGACAGCCGGTCGTATCGCAGATAGCTTTACGGGCTTTAAGGTCATGACACACTCCTATCTCTTCCAGCTCGTTTGGAACGAAGAGGTAGCAGCTACGTTCTATCAGTTCCACTATACCGGCGTGCCCGACTCGGCGAAGATACAGGCGTTCCTCAACGATCGCAGCACCTACCGCCTCAAGTACGTAGCGCATGAGTATGAGTTCGATAAGAAATCCGTGCTCAAGGGCCGTTACACACGTGCGGAACTCGTACGTACTATCTGTGCCCGCTCTATGGACAAGAACATCGTTGCGCTCGCCAAGCAGTACGAGGACTTCAAGGTCAAGACCCCGGTGTACAGCGTGCTAAAGAACAGTTACGGCAAAGCGTATGGATATGCGGCGAAGATCGGTAAGAAAGAGGGTATTAAGGAAGGCTCGAAGTTCCAAGTGGTACAACGCATCCAAGACCCCAATACCGGCAAGACAACGTATAAGTATATAGCTACCGTGAAGGCCAAGAAAGGTTATATCTGGGACAACCGTTACAATGCCGTCAAGGAACAGGGCGTAGGTGCCAGCCTACCCTATACGACTTTCACAAAAGTCTCCGGAGGCGATATACAACCGGGTATGCTCCTTATCGAAGGCAAGTACAAAAAAGTAAAGAAATAATCTCTACTGCACAAAAAAGGCTCGTCATCCCGACGAGCCTTTTTCCACTAATATAACAAACAATCTCTATTTATGTTCCGGTAGATCCCGGAAGAATTTCACGATTTTCTTTCGTTTCTACTCATAGTATGCAAATACCGTGCCAAAGTGGTTTTTTATAAAAAATATTGCTTTTTTTTGTGTATATGAATATTTTTTTGTAATTTTGCAGGCTAATTGATAATAACAACACAAAATATGAAAAAGAATTTTGTAGAAGAGCTCCGTTGGAGAGGTATGTTACAGGACATCATGCCGGGAACGGAGGAACAGTTGAACAAAGAAGTGACCACCGCCTATGTAGGTATCGACCCCACAGCGGACAGTCTGCATATCGGTCACTTGTGCGGAATAATGATGTTGCGTCACCTGCAGGCCTGCGGCCATAAGCCTATCGCGCTGCTGGGCGGTGCAACAGGTATGATCGGTGACCCTTCCGGCAAGTCGGCGGAACGTAACTTGCTGACCGAAGAAACCCTGCGCCATAACGTACAATGTATCCGCGAGCAGCTCGAGCATTTCCTGGATTTTAACAGCAACGAGCCGAATGCAGCAGAGTTGGTCAACAACTACGATTGGATGAAGGACTATACCTTCCTCGATTTCGCACGTAATATCGGTAAACTGATCACCGTCAATTATATGATGGCGAAAGACTCCGTTAAGAAACGCTTCAACGGTGAGTTCTCACAAGGTATGTCGTTCACCGAGTTCACCTACCAGTTGCTGCAAGGATATGACTTCGTTTATCTGAACGAGCACAAGAACTGCAAACTGCAGATGGGAGGATCGGACCAATGGGGCAACATCACCACCGGAACAGAACTCATCAAGAAGATTACCGGCAACGAAGCATACGCGCTGACCTGCCCGCTGATCACGAAGGCTGACGGAGGTAAGTTCGGTAAGACCGAAAGCGGAAACGTTTGGTTGAGCCGCAAATACACCTCGCCGTATAAGTTCTTCCAATTCTGGATGAACGTCTCCGACGACGATGCGAAGCGGTATATCAAGATCTTCACGAGCCTGAGCCGAGAAGAGATCGAGGCACTGATTGCAGAGCACGAAGAGGCACCGCACTTGCGCGTACTGCAGAAACGTCTGGCCAAAGAAGTGACCTGCATGGTACACTCGGAGGAGGATTATAACAAGGCCGTTGAGGCAAGTAACATCCTCTTTGGTAACGCAACCGCAGATGCCCTCCGCGCACTAGACGAAGAGACCTTCCTCGATGTATTCAACGGCGTAGAGACCTTTGAGATCAGTCTGGACGAACTCAAGGCCGGTATCGGTCCGTTGGATCTGCTGGCAGAGAAGACGGCTATCTTCCCCAGTAAGGGCGAGGCACGTAAGATGATCCAGGCAAATGGTTTCTCGCTCAACAAAGAGAAACTCACCGACCCGGCTACGCCGCTCACCGATGCCCAACTGCTCAACGGCAAGTACCTGCTCTTCCAGAAAGGAAAGAAAAATTACTACTTGGTCATTGCCAAATAAGGTGATACAAGCGTTTCTTGATTATATCGCTATTGAGCGGAAATACTCACCCCGCACGGTCGAAGCCTATCGCGACGACCTGCGGGATTTCTGTTCGTTCTTAGGTCTTCAACCGGAGGAGCTCAAGCCTGCTGATGTAGGCGAAGACGATGTCAAAGAGTGGATGCTGGATTTGCTCGAAGAGCAGCATCAATCGCCGCGTTCAGTCAAACGTAAACTGTCTGCCCTTCGCAGTTTCTATAAATTCCTGCTGCGTCAAGGCAAAGTACGCAAGGATATCACCGCACGTGTAATCCCGCCAAAAGCCGACAAACCCTTACCCGTCTTCTTCCGCGAAGAAGAGATGGATCGCGCCTTGTCCACCTCTCAAGATCTCGAGATGGCGCTTGGCGATGACTTGCAGACTCTTCGCAACAATCTCATCATCTCATTGCTCTACCAAACCGGTATGCGTCAGGCAGAACTGCTCAACCTTACCGATGCCGATATCGACCTCAACCAAGGTCAGATCCGTATCTTCGGTAAACGAAGAAAAGAGCGAATCGTCCCGATTGGAGAGCGGCTTGTTGCGCAAATCCGCGAATATATGGAGGTTCGTGATACCGAGATACCGACACCGCGAGAGGACAACCGTTTCTTCCCGGGCCTGACCAAATACACCTTATATAATATCGTGCGCACGCGTATGGGAGAGGTCTCGACGCTCAAGAAACACTCGCCGCACGTACTTCGCCACACGTTTGCAACAGCGATGTTGGATAACGGCGCCGATATCCGCACGATACAGGAACTGCTTGGACACGCTTCGCTCAGCACTACGCAGGTCTATACGCACACGACCTTTGAGCAGATCAAACGCGTCTATATGGCTACGCACCCCCGCGCAACGCAAAGTAAAGATGACAAAAAATAAGAAAATAACTTTTTTTTGCATTTTTTTTCAAAAATATTTTGCCATATCAAAAAAAAGCAGTACCTTTGCACGCTTTTTCGTCGGAAGTGTCTCGACACGGTGAGATAAGAAGCGAATAAAATGCCTCTATAGCTCAGTTGGTAGAGCACTAGATTTGTAATCCAGCGGTCGTTGGTTCGAGTCCGACTAGAGGCTCTGAGATCTTTGAAAAACGGGTGTGTTCCAGAGTGGCCAAATGGGGCAGACTGTAAATCTGCTGTCTTCGACTTCGGTGGTTCGAATCCATCCGCACCCACACAATCGAGAGCTAATCTCTCGTTTTACGCGAAAGTAGCTCAGTCGATAGAGCACTAGCCTTCCAAGCTGGGGGTCGCGGGTTTGAGTCCCGTCTTTCGCTCTTATGCTGCTTTAGCTCAGTGGTAGAGCGCATCCTTGGTAAGGATGAGGTCCCGAGTTCAACTCTCGGAAGCAGCTCCATGATAAGGTTGGTCAACGGTCAAACATTGACCGACCTTTTTTAAGTAAAGAAATGAAGATAACAAACTACTTTTAGTTTATTAACGTTAATAAAAAATTAAAGAATTACTATGGCAAAAGAAAAATTTGACCGTTCGAAACCGCACGTTAACATCGGTACCATCGGTCACGTTGACCACGGAAAAACGACTCTGACCGCTGCTATCACTACTGTGTTGGCAAAGAAAGGTCTTTCAGAGCAGCGTTCGTTCGATTCTATCGATAACGCACCTGAGGAGAAAGAGCGTGGTATTACTATCAACACCGCTCACGTAGAGTATCAAACAGCTAACCGTCACTACGCACACGTAGACTGCCCGGGCCACGCCGACTATGTGAAGAACATGGTTACCGGTGCTGCTCAGATGGACGGTGCTATCATCGTAGTAGCTGCTACTGACGGTCCGATGCCTCAGACCCGCGAGCACATCCTTTTGGCTCGCCAAGTAAACGTACCGCGCCTGGTTGTATTTATGAACAAGTGCGATATGGTTGACGATCCTGAGATGTTGGATCTCGTTGAGATGGAGATGCGTGAGCTGTTGAACTTCTATGATTTCGATGGTGACAACACTCCTGTTATCCGCGGTTCTGCACTGGGTGCACTGAACGGTGTTCCTGAGTGGGAAGACAAGGTAATGGAGTTGATGGACGCTTGCGACAACTGGATCCAGCTGCCTGTACGTGCCGTTGATAAACCGTTCCTGATGCCGGTTGAGGACGTATTCTCGATCACCGGTCGTGGTACAGTTGCTACTGGTCGTATCGAGACCGGTGTCGTCAAAGTTGGTGACGAGGTTCAGCTGATCGGTCTCGGTGCAGAGGGCAAGAAGAGCGTTGTAACCGGCGTTGAGATGTTCCGTAAGCTCCTCGATCAAGGTGAGGCAGGTGATAACGTAGGTCTGCTCCTCCGTGGTATCGACAAAGATGAGGTTAAGCGTGGTATGGTATTGACTCACCCGGGTTGCGTTAAACCGTACAGTGAGTTCAAGGCTTCCGTTTATATCTTGAAGAAAGAGGAAGGTGGCCGTCACACTCCGTTCCACAACCACTATCGTCCGCAGTTCTACATCCGTACTATGGATGTTACCGGTGAGATCACTCTGCCGGAAGGAACTGAGATGGTAATGCCGGGTGATAACCTCGAGATTCAGGTTAAGCTGATCTACCCGGTAGCTTGCTCTGAGGGTCTGCGCTTCGCTATCCGTGAGGGTGGTCGTACCGTAGGTTCCGGTCAGATTACCAAGTTGATTGACTAATCAATCAAAGTTGAAAGTTGAAAGTTGAGAGTTGAAAGAAGTTTCTAAGTTAAAAGTAGAAAGTACTTCAACCCAACGCAACGCACAACAAACCTGCTCGGGGTGTCGAGCCCCGAGCGCTTTACGGAAGTCCTCCAATGGTAGGAGAGCGGTCTCCAAAACCGTCAATGTGGGTTCGATTCCTGCCTTCCGTGCTAATAAAGGTGAAAGGTGAAAGGTGAAAGGTGAAAGGACACCCAAGCCCCAACCCCAAGCCAATTGTTACAGACATAGCTTCCAATTCGACTTTAGCGCATGCTGGAGCCGGATTGTTGCGCGGGAATACGTGTACGTAATAAGATTACTTAGATAATAATATTAAAGATAAAATAAAAATTCTACTAATATGGCTTTTGTAGAAAACATTAAAGAGTCG